>Ga0066378_10000253_pt1 | contig 23205 bp, 19 predicted proteins | sample Knorr_S23_td_DCM_FD_70947 | JGI IMG/M metagenome (GOLD analysis project Ga0066378, IMG submission 70947) | Marine microbial communities from Southern Atlantic Ocean transect - Knorr_S23_td_DCM_ad_71m_LV_A | ecosystem: Environmental > Aquatic > Marine > Oceanic | place: Southern Atlantic ocean...
GAGCTCGCATGGGCTCTCTCAAAGATAGCCTTGTTCATATAGGGTTCAATCGGGCGGAACTTTTCCAAGTGCTACTGAACGATCGAGGTCAACAGCCTCAAGCATCCGTTGTTAGCATCACCTCTGAATTGCAGTTCCCCCCCTTGCACGGGTCCGTAAATCCCCTCGATGGACAGCTTTACATGGCGGGATTCCAAATTAGTGGATGGGGAAATAACCGCGACCGACTGACCGGATTCGGACGCGTACGCCACACAGGCAAAACCAATGCCTTGCCCACTGGAGTATCTCCCCTGAAAAATGGCGTACTGCTACGATTCGGTGTCGAGCTTGATCCTGCTCTGGCAACCGATCCTGAAAATTATTCCATGGCTTCCTGGGCTTACAAGCGTACCTACCGGTATGGGTCCGCCCAATACAAATCCAACGGCGAAACGGGCATTGATTGGATCACGCCGAGCAGCGCATACCTATCCGAAGATAAAAAAGCGGTATTCATAGCAGCACCCGACCTTCGAAAAGCAATGCAGCTCCGAATAGGCTGGGCCTTAGCCACCACGGACGGAAAGCCCGTCGAAAATAACGCTTACACTACCCCCTACTCCCTGCCTCATTTCGATTCTGTATCCGAAGGATTCGGGGGTATAGAAATCGACCTGGCCCCACGGGAGCGCTCGCTACCAGAGACGACCCCTGTCTCCATAGATGAAGGTCGCCGCGTCTACAACATGATGGGATGCGTCGCCTGCCACTCTACTGACGGCTCCAAAGTGGCCAAGGTCGGGCCCACCTGGAAGGGTCTGTACGGCAAGAAGCAAACGGTCGTTGTCGACGGAGAGAATCAAACGATAACCTCCGACGAAGCTTACCTTCGAGAATCGATCCTCGATCCAACAGCCAAAGTAGTCAAAGGCTTTGACAAAGGCGAGTGGGCCATGCCCAGCTACGCCGGCGTACTGACCGATGAGCAAATCGAATCGCTGATTCTCTTTATGAAATCGCTGTGATAAACCTCAATTTGCATCCTAACTTATTAAGTAGCGGCCGAACTCCGAGCAGCCACTACGCTTTCAAAAATATATCTGTTCTAAATAAAAATACCCCTTGCACTAGTCTCCGCCTTGCTTTTCGCGGGTTGCGCCCCGCAATCCCATGACGATATCAACGTTCTAATCGTAGGACCCCTCTACCCACCCGCCTGGAAGCCACGAAGTCGAAGAAGGAGGCCGCCTAATCGAATACTGCCTGGAAAACAATGAAAACGGAATCGCCGTCCAAGCGAACGTGATCTACGCTTGGAATGAAATCCCTCACGATATCGCTACATACGACACTTTCGTCTTCATGGGCGATAAATTGCCGGGCGAACGCTTGCCCGAATCAGATCGAGCTATGGAAGAATTGGCGGTCGTTATGGCCAAGGGGCGCGGAATCGTCTGCCTCCACTAGGGTGTTGGAATCCTGGACGAAGACGTAGCTCGGGATGGCGACCATCCCCTCCTCCATTGGATGGGAGGCTATTTCGCCACCCGATGCGAACACCACCAATCCACGGCAAAAATCTACGAAGCGGCTCGTATCGAGGCAGCCAACCCGAACCACCCTACCGCCAATGGTTGGGACGCCATGGTTCTTCACGACGAGCCCTACACCAATAATTACTTCGGTCCTGACGATAATCAACTCTTGCCAGGAGCCTTCGCCGTTGCCACTTCCATGCTGCCACCCGAACAGCCTAAAGAGGAAATCATTGCTTGGTGTATCGAATGTGCGGATATTGTCAGAGGAATAAGATTCGCCCTTCCCCACTTTTACAAGAACTGGCAAGTAGATCCACTCCGAAAGTTCAAATTCAATGGCATTCTATGGTCAGCTAAATTCCCGATACCCGAAGATGGCATTAAGACTACCTTGCCGGACCTCGAAGCCTTCAATCCAGTTTCCGTTGATTTCATTCCCCGTAGGAAAAGGGAGAACTGAAAATATCTTTCGAAATCGAGATTCCAAAAGCGCAAAGATTGATAGAAATCCCGCGTCAATCGACTGAATATAGTTGGCAATCGCTGGAATCGAGCCGTTGAGGACATAATTCACAACCCGTGGATAAAAGCGCACGATCCTAGTCAAATTTCACTCTCGCTTCACTCGCTAATCAGAATCGGAATATCGAACTCAGCTTCAAAGTGGTGTCCATTTGCTTACGGACGAATCCAGTTCTTTCATCGAGGTAGCTTTGGTTGATCACCAAAAAGACACAGGCACCAGGACGGTACTCCCATATCAAACGACTGTTGATCCCCATAGTATCGGAAACATTGTCGTACTGGGCCACAGTCGACCAGGTGAAGTCGGGAGTGAAATTGACCAAGGTCGTCAAGAAAGCCAGCTTGATATTGAAGTCTCCCGCGGGTAGTTCTACGTCCTGATCGGAATAGCTCAGCTCTACCCCAAAATGTTTCGACGGTAGGTAGACCAATTCTGATGTATTCTCAGTTCGGGTACCGTCGTAGAAATCCCCAAAAGAATAGTCATGATGGAACTGAAGATTGCGTCGCGAGGAGGTTTGTAAAGCCAGGATCCCCCGAGTCCATGAATAGTCTCCGACCGAAATGAAAATGTCATCGCCATCGCCTGCGACGTTGTAGATCCTGAAATCATCGACCGGAACATCAGCGGAACTTTCGATCTCCATCAAAAATGTATCCCCAGACTCGAACAGCAATTGAACCGGTGTAAAGAGGTGCTTAGAGGATTGTAGCCGATTGGATAAATCCGTTATGTATTCCCCTTCGTAGCTGTAATACATCTGCCGCAGCCAGTCTTTGGAATCGATATACGGCTTATACGCCAATCTAGCGTAGTACCGACGCACTCCCGTTCTCGGAGCGAAGCCCATGGCCGGATTAAAATCGTCGTCCACGTGCATGAGGGCCACTTCGATATCGAATTCGTCCGCCGGAAGCACGGCACTTGTACCGAATACTGGAGCAAGACCATCTTCGAAATCCGGATGGCCCGAGTCAGTGGCCACAGCAAAGCCATTTAGCTCTAGTCGGTAATTATTGAGAAACGTATTGGTCAAATACTGGATGTCGGTTCCAACGAGCAAATTGTCGTATTCAGAATTAGGGTCTCCGTGGGTTACTAGCGCTCCAACGGTCGATTGGTCTAAGACCTTGCGCGTGACGCGTCCCACGAATGCATTTTGACTATCCAGGTCTCCATTGGCATCGACCACGGCATCGATGATCCCGATATCGTAATCCCCGACTCGACCTGTGAGTTTGGCCGCCCCGATCAGCGGCACGACTTCCCCAGCGCTGCTCAGCCCAATGCGACGGCTGAAGTACGGCAGTATAACTGGCGATGATCGAGTCCCAGTTCTCCGGCGGAAACGTCCCCCGAGTCCTCCGAAATTGAATACGCCCGCATCTTCCAGGAAGAAGCGTCGCTTTTCCGGAAAGAACAGGGAAAAGCGCGTAAGATTAACCTGCCGGGCGTCAGTCTCAGCAGCAGCAAAATCCGTATTATAGCTCACCGTAGCGCTCATCTTGGGGGTGATACGGTAGCGAAAATCGCCGCCCCACTCGAACTCGAAGTCATCGGTTCCCAGATCCTTGTCCTCCCCTTGCTTTCCCAGAATGTAGGGATTAAGCTCGATACCCAATCCTTGCTTAAGCCCGCTCAAGCCATTCAGCTTGCCTGCTTCGGACATGTAATAGCCGCGAACCGAGTTTCTCGGCGACGACCAAATCCCCCGCTGATCCAATCGCTTTATTCTTCGACCGACATTTAGACCCCATTGGGAACTCTCTGGATCGAAACTGAAAGTCGTCAATGGTAGGGCCACTTCCACCTGCCAGCCGTATTCCGTTATCTGGGTTTTAGCGTTCCAAACTCCATCCCAGCGCGAGTTGTAGTTTCCGTTGTTGGTGGAAATCGCGTCGTGCCGCGTGCCGTTGGGATTGACGAGGAAGGTATAGCTGTTCCGCAGATCATTAAAGGTATCGAGGTTGATATTGATCGCGTCGTCGTTCCACAATTCGTCGTCGCGGCGCATGAGACGGGCGACGATCCTGTCCGGCTCTGTGTCCCAACACCAAATCGCTACATACAGATTATTGTCGTCGTAGGCTACACGAAAGAAAGTTTGCTGATCCAGATGCGTGTAGGAGTTCGGCTGATATTGCAGCAAGGGGCCCGCCAGCGGCGCCGAGCTCCACACGGCCTCATCGAGATGGCCATCAATCTTAGGTGGCTCGTCCACCCGCACCGCTGTCACTTCCGGCCGGTAATCCCGTTTCAAGCGATAGGTTGGGATCTCCTCCCGCTCCGGAATCGGCGATTGTTCGCCGCATAGGAATCCACAAGCCAAACAAAAGAGGAACGGGATATATAGAAACATTCGTAGCATATAGGTAGGGGAATTGAATAGTAAATAGAGAGAGGTGGATAGTGAAGGAGAATTCGCTAACTAAAAATGGGACATCGCTCTTCACTGAACTATTCATTCCTCCCATTCATCCGGCGGCGCCCCATCGTACTGATTTATCCAGCAGTCGTCCCCTTGCCACAGGCTGAAGCGACCCGTGCCCAACAGCATCAGCCACACCGCGCTGCAGAACAAAGCCACGTCGATTTCAATTAAAGAGTGCCCGCTATACCGCCAGCCCAGCAGCGCTATGAGTAATAGGCACGCCGTCCGCCCAGCGATACCCAATAAGATGAATACGCCCGTAATAACTAACCCGCCTGACCAGAGTCCGCTTTGCCAGCCGGATCGGCCAACCGTCGCAGCCAGCGTCGCAACAATAGCCACCCGCAAGGCGGGTTGAACTAAGATTTGACCTAGAGTAGTCAGTTTTTGAAAAAAGCGGTCCACGGATTGAGACTGTCTATCGATGCGCCCACTCACGATCAGCCAGTCGATGAGAAAGCCGATCGAAGCCGGAAGCATGAAGGCGAATCCGGCAAGCGAAGTCACCGGCGGCCCAAACAGCGGCCAAAGAGTTACGACCAGAAAGCCCATCTGAAATCCCGCCCATGCCCGGCGATGCAATGCCGGCGGCAACGGGTAGATTGGAAGGCCCCGACGCTCGCGCCACTTTAGTCCGCCATGGAACAAGTAGTAGGCAGCGCCGAAAAGCAGATAGCTGGGATGGAGCTGGCCATAGCCAACGGCGAGCATCGAAGCCACCGCCAATCCCAGGGCATCAGAAACCATGTCAAGCTCCTGCCCCAGCAGACTGCCGTGACCTGTCCGTCGGGCAACATAGCCGTCGACCCGATCAAGGACAGCAGCGAAAAAATATAAGGTCCCAGGTAGCCAGGTTAGCATAGTTCCGTCCGGCCAAGGCTGAAAGAGAAACCCGCCTACCGCTGCAATCAGCCAGGACCGCAATAGCGTCAGCCGATTTCCCCAGCCTAGCTCCTTGTAAACTGGAGCATCGCCGTCCGCCCGATTGAGATGCAGACGCCTTCCCGCCTGATAACCGACAAACCCACACAACAACCCCGTCTGCAGTATCCACTGCCCGGCTCTGCTCCACTCCCAAACTATGCCTAGCAACCCAGCCATAACAACCAGCGCCACCAAACCCAACCCAACGATCCTGCCAAAATCGGTTTTCAGCGAATCTTTCTGATGTTGCAGGCCATTATCATCCATCTCTACATCAAAACACCGAACACTGACGGAAAAAAGAAATTTTAATTAACTGGAATTTGGACATCGCTCGCTGTGCTCGCTAGTTCCCTCCGTTTCTCTTAGTGCCAGGATCCTCGCCACACGAGGCCAAGACTTCAAATTGAATGTAGAATTCCTAGGGCGATCATTCCATATGCGAAATCAATCCTGCCCCCGGCTTGTCGGGGATCATCGCCGAAATTGCTCGGATCCAGCTCCAGAGGAGCGATGTCCGAATAAAAATACTCACTGATTCACTCATCAAATCTCGCTACAAATCCGAGGACCAGCAGCGGATCACTACTCAGTTGCTGGGGCAGAACAAATCTGATCCTGTAAGCGGAACCATGCTCGATTTCTCTATCTACTTCGCCTACCCTGGTACTCTCGATACTCCCACTGGCGGCTATCGCTACGATCGTCGCCTTATAGCGGAATTGGGCGATATGGGCCTCGATGTAATCGCCCTTTCGCTGCCGCCCTGCCTGCCGGAACTGGATACAAAAAGCCTCAAGACAATTGAGCAGACCATATCGGAGATCCCTGACCAGTCCATCGTAGTGATAGACGGGCTCGCCTTCGGTGTACTGTACGAGTTGGCAGCCGCGGAAGCCCAACGTCTCAAACTGGTGGCTCTGTGCCATCATCCCCTAGCCTTAGAGACCGGGCTAGACCAGGATCAACGGCTGCGATTACTGAAATCAGAGCGACGAGCCCTGGCTTGCGCCCGAGCCACCGTCGTCACCAGCGAGCAAACCAAGAGCATCCTGGTTGACCAATTCGCGGTATTGCCAGAGAGGATCACCGTAGTGGTCCCAGGTGTCGATACCGTACCCTTCGCCCCTTGTGATGGCGATCCGATACGGCTACTGACCGTGGCCTCGCTGACGCGTCGTAAGGCCCACGACGTGCTTATCGACTCCCTGGCTGCCCTTGCAGACCTGCCCTGGCAGGCACGTTTTGTCGGCAGCAATGATTTTGATCCGGATTGGGCAGCAATCCTAAAAGCCCGAGTATCGGATCTGGGATTGTCAGAACGCATCTGTTTCACAGGCCCTGTGGACGATACTCGGCCTGAATTCCAACAGGCGGATGCGTTTGTACTACCTTCCCGCTTCGAGGGTTACGGCATGGTATTCGCCGAGGCGTTGGCTGCTGGATTGCCGATAGTCGCCGCCCGAGCCGGGGCCGTGCCAGATGTCGTTCAAGAGAACGCCAGCATTCTGGTGCCGCCAGATGACACAGCAGCATTGACCGAGACCTTACACCGTCTCTTGAACGATGCCGCTTTGCGCCGGCAATTGCGGGACGGGGCCAGGCAAGCTTCTGGGAACCTGCCTCGCTGGACGGACACAGCCACCAGGTTCGCTGCAACGCTGCAAGAGGTGTTCGAAGCATGAGCGGTTTTAGCGTGGATTGGCTAGACTTGCGAGAACCCGTGGACTTGCGGGCTCGCGACGCTAATCTGCTCACGCAGGCCAAATCTTGGCTGGGTGACGACCCGACCTCGATCGTAGTCGATCTCGGCGCCGGCACGGGTTCCACGCTGCGGGCCTTCATCGATTCAGGAGACTCCGGGTCGGGCACGCCTCATTGGCGCCTCCTGGATCAGGATGCCGGGCTGCTGGTGGAAGCCCGCAAACGGCATGGATGCTCGCAAAAGCTAGAGACCTGCAAACTGGACCTGGCCAAAGTTCCCGAACTGCCGCTGGCCGGAAGTCGCCTCGTGACGGCTTCGGCCCTCTTCGACTTGGTGTCCGCTCCATTTCTTGATTCCCTCGCCACTGCCTTGCAAGCGCAGTGCCAAGCCGAGCCTGTGGGTCTGTACGCAGCCCTCAACTACGACGGGACCACTGAGTGGACGCCTTGCCACCCGCTCGACGGCCCAGTGCTTTCCGCCTTCAATCGAGATCAGCGACGTGACAAGGGCTTCGGCCAAGCCCTCGGTCCCGAAACATGCATATACCTCGAGCAAAGGTTGACAGAGGCCGGCTTTGCCGTCTCCTCCGCTCGTAGTCCCTGGATACTGAGTGCGGTCGACGGCGCCTTGATGACCGAGCTAATACACGGAATCGCGGCGGCAGTTGCCGACGACCCCACCCTGGATTCAGAATCACTTCGAGACTGGCACGACTTCCGTCTCGCAAGAGTCAAAATCGGCAAGTGTATCGTCGGACACCGGGACCTGCTGGCGCTACCAGAGCCGCTAGACTCCCGACAATAGACACTCTTTTCGTGATGTTGCCAAGACGTCGGACTTCCGTCTAAATGCTTGTATGAACCGGCTTTACCCTTCGAACTAACGACAGCTTGTTGAAACACCACATGGAGACACCCAGCGTAACACGCATTACCAGCGCCCGCATACCCACCGATTACGGCGAGTTCCAACTCGTTTGCTACAGCAACACTCTGGACGAAAAAGACCATTTAGCGTTCTGTATGGGAGAAGACTTTTCCGGCGGCGATACGCTGGTTCGCGTGCATTCGGAGTGCCTGACTGGCGATATTTTCGGTTCCCGCCGATGCGACTGCGGAGAGCAACTGGACCGGGCCCTGCAACTGATCGCCGAGGAAGGCCGTGGCGTACTCATCTATCTTCGTCAAGAAGGCAGAGGTATCGGCCTGATGGAAAAGATGAGGGCCTACAATCTGCAGGACGAAGGCCATGACACTGTCGACGCCAACCTCATATTGGGCCATGGAGCGGACGAACGCAGCTACGCCCTAGCCTCTTGCGTCCTCAAAGATCTTGGTGTCAGTTCGGCTCGTCTGATCACTAACAATCCAGACAAAATCTCTGCCCTCGAAGCAGACGGTATCAAGGTCAGCGACCGTGTGGCCCTGCCTTCTACCGTGCACTCGGAAAATTCACGCTACCTGATGACCAAGGTCGAACGCATGAACCACATGATGCGGCCGCCTACTCACCGGGACCGGCCGCGTAGAGTAACTTCCCTGAATCTCAAACAAGAGATCGAAGACTGGCTCAATGATAGGGTGGCTTCGTTCCAATCGGACAGCCGTCCATTTATCACCTTGAGCTACGCCCAGAGCTGGGATGGCAGCATTACTACCCACAGTGGAGAAAGCTTATCCATTAGCGGCGAGGAATCCATGCAGATCACCCATCAGCTGCGCAGCTTGCATGACGGCATTCTCGTCGGAATCGGCACCGTAATCAGCGATGATCCACAGCTCACTGTCCGTGAGTGGCCTGGCTCCAACCCTCAGCCAATCATTCTCGATAGCCAAGTTCGCACACCCGCCAGCGCCAAACTTTGCAGTCATCCAGACAAGCAATGCTGGGTGATCACGGCAAACGCGGACGCCGAATCACCAAACGGCAATCTCGAGGTTCTGACCGTTCACAACAACAGCGTCGACTCGCAACACGCATCCCTTCATGCCGCCATGAAACTGCTGAACGAAAGAGGCATAGAGCGCCTGATGGTAGAAGGCGGCGCCAATGTCATTACCGGATTCCTGCAAGCCCGCCTCGTGGATGCCGTCGTTCTGACCATTGGCCCTAAGCTCGTTGGCGGCTATAAGGCCGTCGGAGATCTGCAGCCAAAGGTCGGGAACTCAGTGCTTGATATAAACCCACTTTATTCCGGACAGGCCGGCCAGGATCTAATCGTCTGGGGCGAGTTGCGATACGATGACACTGAGGCATGAGCGGGCGAACGTCACAGAATGCCAAACAACTTTGGTTCACCGAACCCTTTCAGGTCGAAGTCCGCGAACAAGAGCTACCGAGCCCAGCTCCTGATCAAGCCCTCGTCCGCTGCCTCTATTCCGGCATCAGCGCCGGTACCGAAATGCTGGTCTATCGAGGGCAAATACCTGACAGTATGCCGTTGGATGCCAACCTGCCGGCCCTAGGTGACGGAGCCATCAAATACCCACTACGCTACGGCTACGCCTGTGTCGGTCGCGTCGAGCAGGTGGGCAGCTCAGCGGATGAGGCATGGGTCGGCAGAACCGTTTTTTCCTTCCAGCCACACGCCAGTCACTTCTTGGGCGATGTCTCCGAGCTAATCCAGGTGCCTGATGATGTTAATCCAGAAGCTGCCGTTTTTCTGGCTAATATGGATACCGCAGTCAACCTGCTTCAGGACGCCCACCCGCAACTGGGCGACCGCGTGATCGTATTGGGCCAAGGAATACTAGGTTTACTAGTAGGCGGTATACTAGCTGAATTTCCGCTGGCCGCTTTGTACGGCGTAGATCGAATGAGCCAGCGGCGGGCAATGGGCGAAAAAATTGGCGCTATCGCCTGCTTCGACCCTGACAGCCCTGCCGATATTAATGTCATAAAAAACAGACTACATCTAGATCAGGCTCGCAGCGGAGCCGACATCGTGTTGGAACTTACTGGCTCCCCGGACGCGCTGAACCTAGCCGTTGAACTGTGCGCCTACTCGGGTCGCATCATCGTCGGCAGCTGGTACGGCAGCAAGACTACCGAGCTCAAACTTGGCGAACGCTTTCATCGCAACCGCATCAGCATCGTTAGCAGCCAGGTCAGCACCATCTCGCCTGAGCTACGAGGTCGATGGGATAAGGAGCGGCGACTCTCCGTAGCCTGGGACAGGATTAGGAAGCTCGAACCTCAACAGTTTATCAGCCATCGCCTGCCCCTTTCCAAAGCCGCCGACGCTTACCACTTCCTCGACAGTGTATCGGAAGAAGCGTTACAGATTATTTTCGACTATCAATAGATAGAGGGCAAACTGGTCCCATAAAACAGAATTTAGCCATGTACACACTCGCAGTAAAAAAGGATTTTATCGCCCGACACTTTTTAATTGGCGGCGACTGGGGACCGGAAAACGAGCCCAACTCCCACCACTTCGTGATGCAGGTCCGGCTGGAAGCTTCCGAACTGGACCAGCACGGCTACCTCGTCGACATTGTCAAAATCGAAGCGGAGATGCAGGCAGTCGTCGACTACTTCGGCGAGAGCATGCTCAACGATCTACCCGATTTCGATGGACTCAATCCCAGCATTGAGCATTTCAGCCGTATCGTCTGCCTCAAACTGCTGAAGGCTATCAACCCGCCAGGCGCGGGACGCTTTACCGTACGCATGTGGGAAAACGAGTCCTGCTGGGCGTCCTATTCAACGAACTTTGGCGGTAGCTGACAGCTCAGGCAGCATCAGAGCCCCTGCCAGTAACACCACGAAGTCGCGCAAGCGCATCAAGGCAATCAGGCCGGTAGCTGCCGGCAGCGGAAGGGCTAATACCGAAAAGGCCCAGAAAATTCCCGCTTCGAGACTGCCAATGCCGCCCGGCAGCGGCAACAGAAAGGCCAGCCGAGTCACCACTAACAGAAAGACAAAGGAGCTGAGATCGAAGTCTACGTCGACTAAACGCAGCAACAGCCAGAACTCCGAGATCATGGCTACCCATCCCAATAAGGATAGGACCAGAGCCTGACCCAGAGCGGGACGCTTCTCCTTGATCACTGCTTGCAGTGATTCATGCATCCGCGGCCATTGGGTGTGTAGTTGACCGAGACGCGGGTGATTTTTCCAGGGCCGCGTCAAACGTTCAATACCGCTACGCATGCGCTCCGGCTGTCGTATTATAAACCAGACTACAAATGCCAAAAGCAGCACTAGCCCAGAGAGAATCAGCGCGATAGCACCCCAGTCCACTAATTCCGTCGAGACTGTGAGAGCTAATAACAACACGGCCATTAGAAGCGCAGCGAAGTTGATCCAGAGTTCAAAAAACCGATCCATGCCCACCGACAAAAAGGCCGAGTGACCCGGCAATTTGTGGCGTTTCCATAGCCAATACACCTGTAGTGGTTCACCTCCAAACTGCGGGCCCGGGGTCACAAAGCTAATCAGCTGCCCCGCCTGACGAACCAGCAGAAGTTGAGAGAAACTAACTTCTAAGTCCATGGCTCGGATCAGCGCCAGCCAACGAGCCACCAACAAGGCGATGATCAGAAGATTTACAACAATCCACAGCAGCCACTGCTCCAGACCCAGCCCAGCAACCGACTGCAGCACTGCCTCCAGCGGCAGCTGAGACAAAATCCATGCCGCCAGCCCCAAAGCCACAATCCAAGCAATCCGCAACGTTTTAATCTCCAACCACCTAACCCCATAATCCTGTCGGAACAACGGAAATATCGAATTTCCAGTCAACAGGTGTAGTAGAAGGCGCGAAAATCGCACGGAGCTACGCGACCGGCGTGCTGGAGCTCATCGAGCGCTACAAGTACGGCCTCAAGAAACGACTCTATGAAATCGTTAACCACCTGGATCCTCAAAATCTGACCGGCGCCAGTCGCGCGAACTACATCCACGACTTAGAAGATGTCCGCACTATGCGGCCGTCAACTTCTATAGCCATGTAGAGGAAAGCGGAACCGAAGAACAACGGGCCGCGGCCCGTCGGCAGCGCCGGGATAATCCCGGTGTTCCCTACCTATTCATGAAACCCAGCCGAGGATCCGTGATCGGCAATTCGGAATCGGTGGTCGTTCCTTACGGCCGCAACCGCAACGACTGGGAAGTCGAGCTCGGCACGGTAATCGGGCGAACGGCCAAGTACGTTTCCGCCAATCCCGCTCAGGACTACGTGTTCGGCTACATGGCCACCATGGACATCTCCGACCGTGGGGGGCGGCCACCAGGCGGCAATCCGCTGCGCTCGGACTGGTTTGTCGGAAAAGGCCATGGCGCCTCTGCTCCTCAGGGCCCATGGATCGTCCCCAAGGAGTTTTACGGCGACCCGATGCAAAAGCTCCGCGAGAGCCTCAAAATCGGCGAAGAGAAAATGCAGGAAGCCACCGCTGGCGACATGATTCACTCCATCTGGGAGATCATAGAATACGGCTCGTCCATCATCACGCTCTTCCCTGGCGATGTCATCAACAACGGCACCTCTGGCGGCGTGGTAGCCGGAACCGCCGTCCGCGGAGAACAGCGCTTCCTGCAGCCTGGCGAAGTTATCGAAGCCTCCATCGAAGGCATCGGCACCCTCCGAATCCCAGTTAAGGGCGAAGACGCCCCCACCGGCCTTACCGACGCCCAACTCCCCCCGTCGACAGCTACAGGTAGGAGTTCAGGACCAGCATAGGAAAGAAGATAAATAAGAATCCCCAACCCATCGGGGAGCATGATCAATCTAAAGCGTGTGCAGGATACGATCCGTCTCGGCGAAGCCATTCGGGCCTAGACGTATGTCCAAACAATCCCCTCAAAGTCCGCCGGGGTCCCGCATGTTCGGGACGAAGGACGAGTCCCCGATGCCAGCTTTGGGAACTTATCGTCTAAATCTGCGAAACCGATGAGGCTGTCATGATAATATCCGTGATATTGGATACCGTCCCTTTGTAGCGCTCTTCGGCAGCGAGTTTTTTCCAGGCCGGGGCGCTGACAAACCTCTTCCAGTTCCGATCGCGTTCCGCCATGTCCTTGAAACCAAGCATATAGACCAGGTTGGGCATGAGCGGGCCGGCCAGGGTCTCACCGAAGAAGACCGGGTGCAGTCCTACATCGCGGAAGATTTCGATCTCCCCTCCCTCATTGAACATCTCGACCTTGAGAGTGCTCTTCATCCGATTGTGGGCTTCGTAAATGCGGAGCTCGAAAATACGACCACTGACTCCGTCGATGGCCTCGGGAATTTCCACTTCAGGCATGTGGGAAAAGGTCCTCATCAACGTGGATTCAATGCGTTCGTAATATTGATCCTCCATGGTGGTGTCGGATGCGGCCTGAAAGTCAGAGGAGGCCTCAAGCTTGTCCCAGGCGGACAGGAAGGAATCCACATCCGCGTGAGGCACGAGCATGTAGACATCGGCACCGTGGGATCCATGCTTGGGTCGGAAGACACCGATCGGGCTGCATCCGAGCTTGTTCAGGCCAGGGATAACTGTGCTTCCCAGGTACCTTTCCAGTTTCCCGATGGCCGGTCGGTTGCGGACAACAAAGCGGATGAGCTCGAGGTAGCCCTGTTTCTTTTTATGGCCATCTCCGTGCAGTAGAGAGGTGGAGGTGGCTCCGGCAATTGCTGTGGTGGTGAGGAAGCGTCTTCTATTCATGTTTTGAACCTTAGGATAAGTGATCTATTTTGCTAGTCTGTTACATATTTGCTACAAACAGAAATAGACTATCCATAATAATTGGGTCGCTAGCAAGCTTGCTCACGCATTTTCAGCGCTGATTCAAAAAACGGTCGCAACCATGAGGCGCTCCATCCGATCTCCGAGCTAACATTGACGAAGCGTCAGCGTAAATGGCGAAGCAATCGTGAAGGAACAACTGGCAAGGCAGCAGGCGAACTGTTCCAAGCCAAATGTATCGCTGTCGACTCAGAAGGAGCCATCTGCACTGACGATACCGTGAACCAACGTATCCAAAAACTTGTTCTTAGTCCTTTATACTCAAACATCGCTCCTCCATCTTTCGCCGATACTTCAGCGAGGGAGAACATCGCTAGATCTAGAATTTTGCTGAGCGCATAAGTAGTATGTTAGTTGTAACCGAATGCAGGAGCGGGTTTATCCCGCGATAGCCAGGGACTAATCATTTTTTAGAATCGCGGGATAAGCCCGCTCCTCCAACCTCTGATGAAACGTAATCACGGGGTCCAGCGATCCCCCTTCCACCGGAAAGCGATGTCCAAATAGGCTTCCCTCTTCACTTCTCACTCTTCAATCTTTCACATAATGCTTCACAAGATCAACTTAGCCATTGTCTTGCCCATTATCCTGCTGGCCCTGCAAGGCTGCTCAAAAACGGGGACTCCTAGGGCGAATACGGCCTCAGCAAAACCGAACATCATCCTCATTATATCGGACGATCAAGGATATGCTGATCTTTCCGTCATGGGTGTTCTCGACGATGTTTCTACCCCAAACCTCGATCGTTTGGCTTCTCAAGGAACCCGTTTCACCCATGCATACGCTTCCTCTCCAATTTGCAATACCTCCAGGTGCGCAATCATCACGGGAGCCTATCAGCAGAGATTCGGCATGCAGTGGTATGGCGGGCCAGGCATATCGGAATGGGAGCACCCGACTTTGGCCGAGCTTTTAAAGAAGGCCGGTTACACGAATGGCTACGTTGGCAAAGTCCACTACGGTTCGCCCAACGGTCCTGGAACCCGAAACTTTCCGCTTGAGCACGGCTTCGACACCTTCTTTGGATCCGAAAACGCCCGTATTCACTATTTGATACACAATCAAGCGGCCATCGATACTTTCGACGCTGCCCGGGCCAAGAACCCAGAGCCCAGCAATTCCTGGGGAATGGGCCCGTTTCGCGACGGTATAGAAGAGGTAGACATGGAGGGCATGAGCACGGAGATCTTTGGATCGAAGGCCCGCGACTTCATAGGCGAACACAGCGACGCCCCTTTCTTCCTATATTTGTCCTTTAACGCGGTACATAATTTCACTCACCAATTGCCTAGAGAATATCTAGATAAGCACGGACTGGATGATTATGGGGATTGGGACCCAGCTGAAGAGCCCTATCTCGATTGGTACTATCGATCTCGTCGTCCCAATAATCCAGACGGGCGGGACCACTATCTCGGACAGCTTCACTATATGGATCAGGAGATCGGTCGTCTCCTTGATCACGTGGATGAGCTTGGTATTCGCGAAAACACCATGATTATCTACATGGGCGACAATGGCGGTTCCCGGCCAATATATGCCGAGAATACGCCGTTGCGAGGAAGCAAGTTCACCCTCTATGAAGGCGGCACACGCGTTCCCATGATCGTCTGCCAGCCGGGCAGCCTACCGGAAAATGAGGTCCTTGACAATGTAGTAAGCGCCTACGATCTCCTGCCCACCATGCTTTCAGCTGCCGGAGAAGCCGTTCCCGAGTTCACCGACGGCATCGATCTTTTGCCTCTCTTAAAAGGGTCCGAGCCGAATCGGCAACATGAGATTCTGTATTGGAAAACTGCAGACGAATGGTCCATTAGAAAAGGTCCTTGGAAATTGCATACGGTACACGGTCCTGGAGCCGCCCCAGTAGAGAAGGTCGAACTCGAGCAAGGAGTCTTCTTAAGAAACCTGATCACCGATCCCTCCGAATCCATCAACTTCGCCAGCCAGCGCCCCGAAATCTTGGCCGAACTGGACCAGCTTCACAAATCCTGGGTGGCCACCCTTCCCGCGAGCATGAGCAATGTGCCATCGGCTACGGAATGGGCGGAACCGCCCAAGATAGATTAAGGTGGGTCGAGACTATTATTGAGGTAAGCATTCAAGGAATTGGTCAGCTACCTGGCCTAATCCAGGCTCTTCCCTAATCGCAAATCACGTGACCGCTATCAAATGCAGTCACCACTGAAATCCCTTATTCAACGGACCATACTCTAAAATTCCGGATGCTGCCACCGGCGATCCCAGGATTCAGGCCAAGCTTCGATTTTTCCACATCGGTAACCCCATTTTGACCTCGCAAGGACACTCCCTTAACAAGCGTCCATGCCTTATCCCCTACAACTTCAAAACGCATCGTATACCAATTATCTGGATTCAATTCTAGTTTGGCCGGACCAAATTCGATGTCTTTGATCACCCGTTTCTCAGCGTCCTTGGTCTTACTAATATGCTGGAGCGTTAGACCGACGGGCCGAAACACCGAACTTATGTTGGCCGTAGATTGAATGGCGTGACCTGCATAATCAGCATGGTCCATGAAAATCCGAAAGTGGCGGTTTGCTTTCGGGGAAGCGGGGATCTTGAATTCGCACTCGATGATGAGGTCCCTCACAGGAGCGATGTAAGCAAGCACGGAACCGTGCCCGTCCATCGGGACATTCTCCGCTGTAATGTAACCGTCCGAACGCAAGGTCCAGGCACCAAAACTAACCCTCCGTTGCCAGCCATCCCCAATAGCTACCAACCTCTGCTTTTCTAGAGACCCCTCAAAAGCGTTGGAAAGAATCAATCTCCCTTTCTCGGCTAGCGGCTGACCTTGAAGCAACCACCAGGCAGAACAAAATAGCGAGATCAGGCAGAACAAAATAGGTTTTCGGTGGGCGCTCATTTTCCGATCGTCAGTAGTTTGCTAATCCTCGGCAAGCGCCCGGCTGTTTTAGCCAATCTCTACCGCTGTGCAATGAATTTGACGTGATCGAGTTCACTGCACAAAGGTCGTATTTCGAATTTCAGAACCACCTCGGTACATTACTTTGTGGTACTTCAATCAAGAATGTCTTTGTGGACTACTTATTCTTCTTTGGCACGAGGAACCCGAAGTCGCAACCTTCGTGGGCTTGGGTTACGTTTTCGACATACATGCGGACGTAGCCGCGGTCGGGAAGTTGAATTTTCGAATCCTCTTTCTCTGCCCTGACAGCCCTTTCTTTCAATTCGCTCTCCTCCACCAGCAACTGTATTCGCTTCTCGGGCACATTAAGTTCAATAACGTCTCCATCTTCCACCAAAGACAAGGAACCTCCAGCAGCGCTCTCCGGAGAGATGTGAAGCACCGTAGTGCCAAAGGCCGTTCCACTCATGCGAGCATCAGACATGCGAACCATATCTCTGACTCCTTCGCGAGCCAATTTCTTTGGAATAGGAACGAAACCAGCCTCTGGCATTCCTGGCGCCCCAATGGGTCCCGCGTTTCGGAGGACGAGAACATCGCTGGAGGTTACTTTCAGTTCATCCGAATCGATACGTTCCGATAGATCGTCTAGGGAGTCGAAGACGACTGCCTTGCCTCGATGAACCAGGAGCGACTCTGTCGCAGACGATCGTTTAATGACCGCTCCTTCCGGAGCCAGATTCCCGAATACGGCAGTGATGGCGTTGCTCGGATAGATTGGATCGTCGGACTCCCTAATCGCATTTTGGGCAAAGCCGAGCTTTTGAGTATCGATGGTTTCCATCAGCGATTTTCCTGTCACGGATTTACAATCGAGCTCGAATCGGTCCTGTAGCTGTTTCAAAATTCTCGATACGCCTCCAGCCTTATGAAAATCCTCCATGTAGAATTGCCCGGAAGGTTTAACATCAGCTATCATGGGAACATCTTCCCCCAATGCATTGAGCTCGCGTAAATCCAACTCCAGTCCTAAGCGACCGGCGATCGCCGCTAAGTGGATAACTCCATTGGTGGATCCTCCTGTCGCCTGAAGCATGCGAGCAGCATTGCGAATAGAACCGTCGCTCAAAAGGTCCTTAGGCTTCAGATTCTCTTGAATCAGTCCGACCGCTCGCTGTCCTGTCCCTTCCGCCAATCGTAAGCGTTCTGAGGATACAGATAGCGCTGAAGCCCCGCCCGGCAACATAAGACCCATGGCCTCTGACATGCAGGCCATCGTGCTTGCCGTTCCCATCACGCTGCAGGTACCCGCGGATGCAGCGAGCTGTTCATTAGCTTCCTCCACTTCGATTTTCGTTATTCGATCGGCTCGATAATCCGCCCAAAAACGGCGGCAATCGGTACAGGCTCCTACACGCTCCCCTTGAAAGCTCCCGGTCATGGCCGGTCCAGCGGTCAGCAGAATTGAAGGCAGATTCGCACTGATGGCTCCCATTAGCAAAGCCGGCACAGTCTTATCGCAGCCACCGATCAACACCACGGCGTCCATGGCCTGGGCTTTGATCATTTCCTCGACATCCATTGCCATCTGATTGCGCAAGAGCATGCTGCTAGGATAGCTGAAGGCTTCGTGCAAGGAGATGACAGGAAATTCCATGGGCAATCCTCCCGCCATCAACACGCCTCGTTTGACAGCCTGGATGAGATCGGGGACGGCTCGATGACAGGCATTGTAATCGCTGAACGTGTTGGTGATACCTACCACAGGCCGATCGCTGGCCGATCGAGTGAGGCCCATACTACGCAGGAATGCATCCCTTAGATACTGGGAAAATTGGCTGTCCCCATAGCGCGTCAGGCCCTTCCGCATTCCATTTTCGCCTGTATCCATTGACGCCATATCGGGCACTCTCATTGGACCGCACTAGTTAGTCAAATGCGAATCCCTTCTCAATCTCGCGATTGACTTCGCGGGCTCCCATCGGCTTAACTGATTTCCGTCGCGGCAAACGAAAAACTAATCAATGAAATCTCCTTTTTCTGGACTCGTTGTCCCCATGATCACTCCTTTCGACGGTTTGGGCCGTCCAGCCGCGGATCGGGCTATCCGTTTCGGAACCGACCTCCTAAACAACGGCGTCAACGGCCTAGCTCTTTTAGGCACAACATCGGAGGGGCAGTCTCTATCCGCCTCTGAGCGTATGGATCTATTAGATGCAATGATCGCCGGAGGCATCGAATCCGCCATGCGGTCGAACGCCAGTGCGGTGGCGTCCTGCTGCTGCCACCCTACTTCTATGAAGCGATAAACGACGATGGGATATCTCGATTCGTCGCCGAGTTGATTGAGAAAGTCGCAAGCCCGGACCTTCGGATCTATCTCTGCCACATCCCCCGTAGCTCAGGTCGGATTCAGTGTCGAATTGCTTTGCCAATTGCATGAACACTTTCCCGAGCAGATCGTTGGCTTGAAGAATAGCTCGGGAAGCCACGACTATACGGTTGCCCTCCGAGAGAATTGTCCAGATCTGGATGTTTTTTGCGGTTCCGAGGATTTTCTTTTGGATACCATACGGGCGAGTGGCATGGGCTGCATTTCTGCAACCGGTAATGCCAATCCAAGGGGGATTCTTAAACTGTATAAAAACGTGGATACAGATAATGCTGAAAATCTGCAGAAATCGGCCAGCGCTATAAGGGCGATTTTCCAAGCCCGACCAATGATCCCCTCCATTAAAGCCACGATTTCGCTATTCTACGCCGATCCTCAATGGCTAAACGTTCGCCCCCCCTTGCTGCCCCTCCCAGAGGGAGACGCTGAAAAGCTTCTTTCGGACCTCGCTGATCGCGACTTTGACCCTAGCTCGATTCTTTCCATCTCATAATTGGCCTAGTATAACGAGCAAAAGGCCCGTAAGCTTTTTTAATTTGATCCCGTAACCTCTTTTAACAGGTTTTCGTTGACCGATCTGAAGCCTTATACCGCTTCCCCCGTACTATGCATAGCGCAATCGCCTGGTTTACAAGAAATGGAGTCGCCGCCAATCTGTTGATGGTGGCCATTCTCGGAGGGGGGATCTGGTCTCTTTCGGAGCGCATCACGGTTCGGGACTTCCCCGAAGTTCCCGACAGAACAGTCACAGTTACGGTCGCTTACAGAGGATCGACACCCGCCGAGATTGAGCAAGCGATTCTAACTCGAGTCGAGGAGGTTCTCTACGACATCGAAGGCATAGAGGAAATGGACGCTCTGGCGACTTCAAGCCAAGGGCGCGTGGTTTTGGATTTCGAGGAGGGCTACGATCTCAACGAGAAGCTCAACGAGGTCACCAATCGGGTTTCCACGATCCAAACTTTCCCACCGGAGGCTGAGAGGCCGCAAATCAGTCTGCGCGGCAGCACTGAACGAGTGATTACCATGGTCTTGTCCGGCGACATGACCGAGATGGATTTGAAGCATATGGGCGAGCAGATCCGCGATGAGATTTCCAACATGCCTCAAATCTCGATCGCCAATTTGAAGGCCGTTCGCCCCTACGAAATCGCCATCGAGATATCCGAAGAAAATCTAAAGAAATTCGGCCTATCCTTCGGGCAAGTCACCCAAGCCATACGTAGGTCATCGATCGAGCTCTCTGCCGGGAGCATCAAAACTGATGCGGGACGGATATTGCTGCGTACCGATCAGCAAGCCTACAACTACGACGACTTCGCTGGGATAACGCTACTAGTCCAGGACGATGGAAGCAAAATAAAGGTTGGCCAGGTCGCCACCGTAATCGATGGCTTCGACGAAACTCCCATAATCGCTAGACACAATGGATCGAGGGCCATTGCCATCGATGTATTCAGGACCGGAACCCAAAGCGTATTGAAAGTTGGGGAAACAGTTAAGGATTTCGTGGAAGCCAAGCAGCCCTTGCTGCCCGAAGGTGTCACACTCAGCTACTGGGGCGATAGCTCCGAGAGGGTAAAAACGCGGCTAGCTACCCTAACCAAGGGAGCTATAGCCGGCTTTTTTCTGGTGCTGGTAGTGTTGGCCCTTTTTCTTCGTCCCACTCTAGCATTTTGGGTGGCCTGGGGCATACCGATCGCTTTTTCGGGCTCATTCATCCTTTTACCGCTACTTGGTGTAACCATCAACGTTGTCGTTCTAATGGCGTTCATCATCACGCTGGGCATTGTGGTCGATGACGCGATCATCACAGGAGAAAACGTGTTCCAACACATGCAACGCGGATCCAGACCGCTCACAGCCGCGATCAAGGGAACGCAAGAGGTGGCAACTCCCGTTTTTTTCGGAGTCATTACCACCATGGTCGCCTTCTACCCGCTCTCCCTGATGTCGGGTCGATTTGGCGCTTTCTTTTCCAACATACCATTGGTCGTCCTACCGGTTCTTCTGTTCTCCCTGGTCGAATCGAAGCTAATTCTACCGGCCCACCTGAAACACTGCGGACACCTCGGCGATAAAGAGTCCACTCGAAATCCGATCAACCGGTTCCAGCGATTTTTTGCCGATGGCCTGCAGGCCGGTATCATGAAATTCTACCGCCCTTTCCTAAACTGGGCCCTGATCAACCGTTACATTTCCATATCGGCATTCGTCTTTTTGCTTCTCCTTTTCCTCGGGCTAGTTGTTGGAGAGCGAATCGGCTATCGCCAACGACCCAGCGTCCCCCGCGATACCACGACCGTATCCCTGCGCATGCCTGCTGGCACGACCTTTGAGACCACTTTCGAAAAGGTCAGCATGATCGAAACGATGGCCCTCGATCTTAAAGACGAGATTAATAGCCAATACGGTGAGGAAGTTATACGCGATATTTTTGCCACAACCGGTAGCCAACCCTTCGGGAGCACGATCCCCTTCCTGACCGTTGAATCTGGTGTGGACGAAATCGGCGAGGTCGTCATCGAGATAGCTCCCTCAGATACAGCGACCGCTAACTACAGCAGCCAGCAGCTAGCGACGGAACTACGTGAACGCGTTCCCCCAATTCCGGAGGCCGAGCAACTAAGTTTCTCATTCGAACGCGGCGGTTCCGGAGGAGCCATGACCTTCGAGCTTATTCATCCGAACATTGAAACCCTGCGAGAAGCCTCAGCTGAATTGCAACGACACCTTGAAGGCTTCGACGGGCTCTATGACATCGCCGATTCCTACGAAAACGCTAATGACGAACTCCAGCTCGACCTCAAGCCTGAGGCGGAGTTTCTGGGCGTAACTGCCGCCAACTTGGCTCAACAAATCAGGGCCGCGTTCTTCGGAGCTGAAGCCCAGCGTCTTCAGCGCGACCGCGATGAGATTAGGGTGATGGTTCGGTATCCTCGAGAGGACCGGCGGTCGCTAGCTTCGTTGAAGAGCATGATGATCCGTACGGCCAATGGAACCGAAGTACCTTTCGAAACTGTAGCCAAGGTCGTCCCCGGCAAGAGCATCCCCTCTATTCGCCGAATCGATCGCAAGCGAATCATCCAAGTGACTGCGGACGCGGATACAAACGAGGTGGACGTCGAGTCAATCGAGGTAGAGATCCTGGAAAGCTATCTCCCAGAATTAATCGCCACTAAATACCCTGGAATGGAGTTCGATGTCAGCGGCCGGGCCGCCGAGGCTCGTGACAACACGCGGGAGATGACGATCGGAATCTATTTCGTTCTGGCCGTCATATATACCCTGTTGGCCATTCCATTCAAAAGCTACTTTCAACCACTCATCGTCATGTCGGCGATTCCCTTCGGCGTGGTTGGGGCTCTAATCGGGCACTGGCTTATGGCTTTGCTGTTCAACTGGAACGGAGGCTCTCCGCTGCTCTACCAATCCTCTATATTTGGAATGATGGCTCTGTCTGGCGTCGTGGTGAATGACAGCCTGATCATGTTGCACTTCATGAATGCCCGCGTTCGGGAAGGGATGAGCTTGGATGAAGCCGTTCGCCTGGCTGGCGTCCGTCGATTCCGTCCAATTCTACTGACCTCGCTAACGACATTCTTCGGGCTTTTCCCTCTGATGTTCGATCCTCAGCCCTCTTCATCATTCCTCATTCCTATGGCCATTTCCCTGGGCTGGGGGATCATCTTCGCAACGGCGATTACCCTTGTGCTCATTCCGGTGCTCGTACTAATCACGAACGATATCAAGCAGCTTATCTTCAACCTCTACAATATCGACCCGAACAAATTCGAAGAGGAGGACGAGGAAGAAGAGGCAGAGTTGTTAACGCGGGCTTAGTGGGGATACCTTTGCTTGTAGCCACTGTCTAATTACACCTAGATTATTTTCCTCGATTGCTTCACGAAGACTCTGCTCTATTTGCTGAAAATTTGATTGCGACTCGACCCGCTTGAAACGAGTCTCACTTCATGTCTCATCATACCGACCACGAGGCTGAGCACACACCTGAGGCCATTTGCGACCGCATTCGATCAGCCTCTTCGCAAGGCTACCTCAAAGACTCGATCTACGGAGCCA
>Ga0066378_10000254_pt1 | contig 23160 bp, 21 predicted proteins | sample Knorr_S23_td_DCM_FD_70947 | JGI IMG/M metagenome (GOLD analysis project Ga0066378, IMG submission 70947) | Marine microbial communities from Southern Atlantic Ocean transect - Knorr_S23_td_DCM_ad_71m_LV_A | ecosystem: Environmental > Aquatic > Marine > Oceanic | place: Southern Atlantic ocean...
GTCCGAGGACCATGTGCGCACTTGAAGCAGGGAAGGAATACTCAACTGGTTAAGGGTCAGTAGAGCCACCAGCCCGATGCCCACGCAAAGGGGTTGCCACAAGGATGGCCAGAGGGCATGGCGAACCAGAGCCATGCCTCTGAGCAGCGGTTCTGATTCCAATAAGCAACGATCCACTTGCTGCAAACAACCCCTGATGAGGAAGAATGGGATAGGCCAATAGAGAAGACTGCAGAGCCATATGGCTCCGCTCATGGAATACAGGTTCCATCCATCACTCCCACCTAAGCGCTGCATCCACCAGCTGATGACAAAAAAGGGAGGTAGGACCAATTGAAGGATTGCCGAGAGGACAATGGTTTTCTGGAACCCTTTGTTTGCGAAGAGGCTTCCCAGACCTGTCAGGAGTCCGATCAGGGTCGTAAGTATACAGACCCAGATGATCAGCACCATGGAGTTTTGAATCGAATCGGTTAGCATGTCATGGCATGAAAAAATGCTTCATTTGATCCAACCCTGTGCTGGCGTCTTTGAGTAGCGGCTCCCAAGTCGGCTTGAGCCAGGGGGCATCTTCCGGAGGAGGACCCTGGCTGACCAGGGCTGATTGTTCGACCATGGCTTGCAGGGTTGTAGGTGCTTTGAGGAAAGACACAAAGGAGTCGACAAGTGCTCCATGATCTCGTCCTTGTACCCATCCCACGCTATTGACGATGGGGCATAATTCCTGATTCAGGGGTATGGAAACCAGGGGTAGCCCCTGACGCAGCCCGACCGCAAGATCATCGGAGTCCGTCAACCCGATCCATGCATCGCCCCGTCCGACCATTTGAACCACCGCCGAATTGCCATCGACTGTTCGCAGGCCATTGTCTGCCAGTTTCTGGCACCAATGAGACCAGGCTTCATCACCCCATTTTTGTCTGAGAGCCAGCATGTGCGTTGCGGTCGTTCCAAACAAAGGGTAGGCCATGACGCAACGATTCCGCCACTGAGGTTCGGCCCATTCAAGGAGGGTGGCGGGAGCCTTGTCTGGAGTCATGGCTCGAGTATTGATGATCATGACTCGAGAGCGGTAACCAAAAGACTCAAGGGAGTGGATGACTCCTTTTTCGAGAAGCTGCCGCATGGTCAGTGATTCGTTGCTCCAGAAGAGATCACATATCGGATGGCCTTTTTCTGCAACCAGTCGCTTGGCCAACCCCATACTTTTGACCGATTCGTGATCGTAAAGCGCCTTGACTCGGATGCCCGAGGTCTCCTCAAAAGCCTTGAAAATGGGTTCGGCATACACTTGATCCTGCGATGTGTAGATCGTCAGACTGGGGCCAGATGGGTCTTGAAAGGCATCGCAGGCAACGAGCCATAGAGCCAGAAAAAAGGCACCTCCGCCCCCTGAATGAACCAGGCGCCAGATGGGGTGCATGGTAGGTTGAGGATCTTTCATGTCAGGCTGAGCGTTTGTGGTAGATGAACCACTCCAGCATCAGAATGCCAAGAGCTACCAGTAGAATCCATCGCCAGGATTGGAGTTGTGCACGCTCTTGGCGAGTGGGTTCCATTTGGCCGTAATTGCCTAGCTGCAGTGTTTCCCTTGGCCCATTATCGCTTTCCGATGGGTCCAGCAAGTTGGTGGAAAAGACTTCGCTGCGTTGCCCCTGCCGAAATCGATAGATACCTTGTTTGGAGGTTTCGTTGTAAATCCATTGACGATCCATGTCTTCTCGTTGGTGGGGTTGCCAAGGCTGGTTGGGTGGAAGGATTTCAGGACTTCCGGTTTCGGCATTCAGTGGAATGATCAAGGCCTCTCCAGTTTGAATGTTGGAGCGCTCTGCATACGCTTCACCGGGGTGAAGCCACTGCATCGCATTCTGAATGAAAATGGGGAAGGAAACTCTCAGAGGCCAGGTGGAATCCAGGGGTCGAAAACCCAGCCAAACCACCCGTCGTCCCTGATCCTCTCCTGCCAGAATCAGCGGAGATTGAGCCGATTCCACCACGGGCATGGCCCACGGAGGGGTAAGCACGCCCCCAGTGGATGCGATACTCACGCCTTCCATCTGACTGAAACGCATGAGTGGGTGGGTGGACTGCCAGTCAACGATGGCAGGATTGAGGATCTCTTTTACTTCATCGAACCAGGCATCGGGAAACACATGGATGGCCATGAGGTTTTGATCAGGAAGCCTTTCCGGTTCAATGTCATCCAATATGACAATGTCCGCTTCGGCGGCTGATGGTTCCCACTGGCTGGTAACGGCCAGTTCCACTTGCGGTGCCGAGGCGATGGCTCGTTCCAGAAAGCGGTTCCCTGAAGTGACGAGTAAGACGCGAATTGGCTGAGGCATGAGGCTGACTTTGGCGGCCTGGTTGTCCATTGCCAGATCATCATCGGTTTGGAAGGAGACATCGAACACCCCCGCTCTCTCCTGTGGGGCGATGAAGTTTACAGAAGAGGTGGCACCGGCTTCGATGGTCATTGCACGTGCTTCCAGGAGTTGATCTTCGAATCGAAGTTCGAGAATCAGATTTTTCGATGCATTCGAATAATTGGCAATGGAGGTAAAGATGGCCCTGCTGGAAACGTCGTCAGGATTGGGGCGAATATCCATGGAAACAATACCCACGTTGTTCCCACGGGTTCCCAGAGGATGGTAGACCAGATCGATTCCTGAGAGTGTCGTGTCCGTCAAGTCACTGACAGCTCCATCGGTAAAGAGATGGATTTGCACATGGTCGATTCCTTCGGCAAGGGTCGCGGCCAGTTTGAGCCCTTCAGAGAGTCTGGTCGCCGTGTCGGTTGACTGCAGATGCTTCAATGCCCGACGGAGATCCGCATGACTGGAGGTGGCTGATTGGATGACACGCGTTGGATTGCCTGCGGCTATGAGCATCATCTGATCATTGCCATCCATGGTGGCAATGAGCTCCTCCACGGCTTCATGTGCCTGGTGCATGCGGGAAGGTGCGACGTCGGTGGATTGCATGGAAGCCGAGGTGTCGATCAGCACGATGAGCATTTCGCTGGCAAAACGATGGGTACGGAAAAAAGGTGCCGATAAGGCCAAAATGGCCAGAAGCAGCATACAGAGCTGAAGAATGAGAAGGGTGTGGCGTTTGAGTTTTTGAAATGGGGCATTGGCCTGGTTTTCTGCCAAAAAGCGATTCCAGAGCAGGGAGGCAGGTACTAGCTCGGTCTTGCGCCGTCTTTTCAGGAGGTAGCACGCCACCACCACGGGCAAGGTCAGTGCAAACCAAAAGGCTGTAGGGTAGAGGAAGGACATCGTCGAGTGGACTTCATTGCCAAAGCATGGCCTTGCGGAGATCGGCCATCAGCCAGCTTTCCAGATCGGTGTTGGTGGGCACGAGGTGAAATCCGATGCCATGGCGTTGACAGAAGGATGTGATTTGTTCGAGATAACGCTGCAAGGTTGCCTTGTATGCCTTGAGCCGATGCCGGCCGAAGGTCACTTCTCGGGAAGTGCCATCTTCGCAATCCACCAGGCGTAGATCGCCCCGCAATGTAGGTTCTAATTCCTCAGGTGACAGAATCATGAAGGCGTGCACTTCCATGCCCTTACCACACCACGCCTTGAGCCCCTTCTCGTAACCTCTGGCATCCATGAAATCACTCAGAATGATGACGGTTCCCTGAGTTTTGCAGCGTTGGGCTTCCTGTTGAAGAACCTGATTGAGTGAAGACCCTTCCCCTATGGTAAGGTGTGAGAGATGCTCCAGAAGTGTGGGTATCGAGGACTTTCCCCTGAGCTGACCGAGAGCATGACGATGAAGTGCCGACTCCTGGTTTTCGGGAAAGACGTTCAGGAGCAAGCGGTCATAGCCTGAGAGGGCCACCACCCCCATGGCTGCTGCGATCTTCTGGGCTACCCTGAATTTGGAGGGTTCGCCAAAATCCATGGAGCGACTGCCATCCAAAAAAAGGTGGAGAGGCAATTCCCGCTCCTCCTCATAAGTCTTGAGAAACAAGCGATCGAGCCTTCCGAAGAGATTCCAATCCAAATACCTCAGGTCATCTCCAGGAACATAGTTGCGATGGTCGGCAAACTCTACCGATTGACCTCTGGCATGGCTTTTACGCTCGCCCTTGTGGGAACTGCGCGCTCGCTTGCGGCAGAGAAACGACAGCTGCTCGAGTCGCCTCAAAAGTGACGGTGAAATCAGGGATGATGTCTTCGGGTGGCTCATGACCTGATTTGCTCTTTGGAGGGTGCACCTTGTTCAGGACACAAATTCCAGTTCCTGGCGGTGGGGAATGAGCCCCATGTCAAAGGCCCTTCCCAGGAAACGTCGAATCGTTTCACGGCCTTTTTCACCGTAATCGAGTGTCCAGTCATTGACATACATGCCAACAAATCGGTCGGCAAGATCTCTGCCCATGTCTCTGGCATATTGCAGTGCATGTTCCACGGCTTCGGGACGATGATCGAGACTGTATTGAATACTCTGGGTCAATAAATCAGAGATAAACTTTCGATCATCAGGGGTAAAGCGCTTGTGAATTACATTGCCTCCAAGTGGCAGGGGCAACCCTTCGTTTTCGCTTCCCCACCAGACACCGAGGTCTTCGCACAAAACAAGACCCTGATCCTGAAACGTCAGTTGTCCCTCGTGAATGATCAGCCCTACGTCAGCTTGGTCGCTTGAGACTGCCTGAAATATCTGGTCGAAAGGAACCACCCTGTAGTTCAGCTCTGAAGCAGGTACACCCAATCGGAGTTGTAATGCCAGAAAAGCACTGGTCATCTCTCCCGGGACCGCGATTTTGCAATGCAGCATGTCCTGAAGGGTCCATTTTTTTTTGGCGACAAGCATGGGGCCGTAGCCATCTCCCATACTGGCTCCGCTGGGCAACAAAGCATACTGATCGCTGACATAGGCATAGGCATGGATGCTGATGGCGCTGACATCCAACTCCCCCCTGGTAGCTCGCTCATTGAGCGTTTGGATATCCTGAAGGATGTGTTGGAATTCAAGACCATGGCTTGGAATGAGATCTTTGGCCAATGCATAGAACATGAAGGCATCATCCGGGTCCGGGGAGTGTCCGAGAGTAATTGTTTTGGAATTCATGATAGGATGTCAAACTTGGGTTGCTCTGTTGAATAAGGACGCTGCGGTAATGATCTTGGGTAAGTGCAATCTCCGTCCCCCTGTTTCCACTGCAAAGCAGGCGTGTCCAAAATACGTAAAATCCATGGTTGCAATCTGACTTATGCCGGCTCAAGGGTCAAGAGACCCTTGGTCAGGATCCCATTCTGCTCCCCCACAAGAATGCTAAGTCGGAAATTTTTGGGAGATTGTTCAGTTGCTCAAAAAGAGCCCAACCCCTATACCGGTCTCATGGAATCCCTTACAGATCAAGTTGCTCTGGTGGTGGGCGGAAGTTCAGGTATCGGATTGGGAGTGGGCAAGGCATTGGCCAATGAAGGGATGCGGGTGATGCTTGCCTCTCGAAATCCGGTTGCGCCCGCCGATTGTAATGCAGATCCTTCAACGACAGGAAAGATCCAGAGCCTGCGCTGTGATGCGACCGATCGAGACCAGGTAGCTGCCATGGTTCAGCAGGTGCAACATCTTTGGGGAGAGATCGATCTTCTCGTCTACAGTGCGGGAATGAATGTCCCGAAGAGAACCTTTGCTGACATGGCTCCGGAAAGTATGGCGCAGGTGATGGATGTCAACGCACTAGGTGCTTACTATTGCATGGAAGCGGTTCTCCCGTCCATGCGGTCGCGAAAACGAGGATTGATCGTCAATGTAGTCTCCCTTGCGGGATTGCGGCCCCTGGGTTTGGCCGGACTACCCTACTGCGCTTCGAAGTATGCCCAGAGTGCTATTGGGCATGTCGCTAATGCTGAGGTGCTCCCCGAGGGAGTGAGTGTGACCAATATTTACCCGGGTGAGACGGAGACACCCATTCTTGAAAAACGTCCCGTCCCTCCTTCTCCCGAACAGCGAGCCAGAATGCTGCAACCTGAGGACATCGCGGCCATGGTGGTCACCGTAGCAAAATTGCCTGCTCGAGCCACGGTTCCTGAAATAGTGATTACCCCAAGGCACATGCCTTTGGTGTGACCGAGCCCGTGATGGAACCCCTCTTCACAAAAGTGCGATGAATCGAAGACACTTTATCCGCCAAGTGAGTGCCATGGGAACTTTCCTGGTGGGGGCCAACGCTCCTCTCCAGGCCATACAACGTCACCGCAAATTAGGACTCTCGATCGCATCCTATCGCCGAAGTGATCGTTTTTATTCGGATCAGTTTCCCGCTTGGAAGAACGCCCTGGATGTCTTGGGCCATTGCCAGTCACTCGGGGCCGGATGTCTTCAAATAGGCGTGCGAGGCTGGACTCGGGACTTTGCCGGGAAGGTAAGGGAGAAGCGTGAGTCCCTGGGTATCGCATTGGAAGGTCAGATTGGCTTACCGCGATCGGAGGATCAGTTGGCTGCTTTCGAGGTCTCTGTGCAGCGCGCCAAGGAGGCAGGTGCGAGTGTTCTCCGAGCTGTTTGTCTGGGGGGAAGACGGTATGAGACTTTCAAATCGATCGCATCCTGGCAAGCGTTTCAAAAAGACTCCCTCGCAGCGCTGGAAAGAGCCGAACCGGTGATGCGCCGCCATCGGGTCCGGTTGGCTGTGGAAAACCACAAGGACTGGAGAACCGCTGAGCAACTGAACTGGCTTGAACATTTGAGTAGTGAATACGTAGGAGTTTGTTTTGATTTTGGGAACAATCTATCATTGCTTGAAGATCCGCACCAGCAGTTGGAGAGCCTGGCCCCTTATGTGATGACGACCCATCTTAAGGACATGGGGCTTGCTCCCTATGAGTCGGGGTTCCTTCTCAGTGAAGTGCCGCTTGGCCAGGGGATACTCAATCTGAATGCGCTCTGTGATCGGTGCCTCCAAAGCTCTCCGCATATTCAGTTCAACCTGGAGATGATCACACGAGATCCACTCAAGGTACCTGTCTTGGAGTCTGATTTCTGGATCACGATGGAAGAGCTGCCTGCGAGGGACCTGGCCTGGGTTTGGAAACAGGTCCAGCAAAAAGGTCAGGATGCGGCGGCCGCCTTGCCAAGCGTATCGCAAAAAACGGACCCTGAACGTCTGGCCTACGAGGAGGCCAATGTGCGAGCCTGCTTTCAATACGCGAGGCAGTCGATGGGTTTTGACGAAGCTGGATGATATGAAAGAACAAAATGCCGCCCTCCCTGGTATTGGGCAATTTCGCATGGATGGTCATTTGGCCATGATCACAGGAGGTTCCAAAGGTCTGGGATTCGCCATGGCAGATGGCTTGGCTTCTGCGGGAGCCAACGTGGTTCTTGTGAGTCGCCACGGCGATGAGGCCGAAGCTGCTGCAGCTCACATTGCCTCCACGCGAGGCGTAAAAGCCATCGGCTATCAGGCTGATGTAACCCATGAAAAGCAGACTCAATCCATGGTGGATCACGTGGTCGAACAGTTCGGGCGGGTGGATGTCTTGATCAATAGTGCTGGTATCAATATCAGAGGCCCCATTGATACGCTGAAGGCTGAAGAATTCAGAGAGGTTATGGAGATTAATGTGACCGGTACATGGATGGTCTCTCGCGCAGTCGTGCCGGTTATGAAACAAGCGGGCTATGGTCGAATCATTCAGCTGGCCAGTGCTCTGGGGTTGGTCGGGGTTGCCAACCGAACCCCTTATGCCTCCAGTAAAGGAGCAGTGGTTCAGATGACACGATCTTTGGCCCTTGAGCTGGCTGACCAGGGAATCACCGTCAATGCCATTTGCCCTGGGCCTTTTCTAACGGAAATGAATGTGCCTATTGCCGATACTGAAGAAGGGAAACGCTTCATCGTGGGAGCCACGGCCTTGAAACGCTGGGGGCGTTTGGAAGAAATCCAAGGGGTTGCTATTTTTCTGGCCAGTCCCGGGGCCAGTTATGTCACCGGAAGCATGTTCTCTGTAGATGGTGGCTGGACAGCGCAGTGAATGTTTCAGCCATCGGTCGGGACCATCGCGCTGCCAGATGCTTCATCCAGTGCTTTGAGAACGATGGATGGGGTCAGCAATTCAGGCAAAACGATGGGCTCTGCACCCTCCGAAGGTGGGTAGACCAAGACCAGTGGCACCCCGATGCGACCATGTTCCTTCAGCTTTTGGGTAATCCTCCTATCCTGGAAAGTGTAGTCCCCCCTCATGGTAAGGCCGCCGATCGACTCTAGTTTTTCTTTAACTGAGGGAATTTCGATGCTGGTTTTTTTGTTCACCTGACAATTGGGGCACCACTTTGCGGTGAAGTCTACCAATACCACTTGCCTTTTTTGCTGGGCTTGAATCACCGCTGCTTCGGACCATGCCATCCACTGGATGCCGTTTTTGCCTGAGATGAGGGTGGCATCGGAAGGGGTGTTTTCGCCGTCTTTGAGGGCGGGTTGACGCCAATTCAATTCATGTTCCAGGATCCACCCATAGGTGACGAGAATCCCTGCTAGAAGAGCACCCCATGCCCATCCCTTTCGACCCCTTGCCTTCTGAATGCATTCCCCGTAAATCCATGCCAAAAGGGCGATGGAAACCAGACAGAGGCCCAGCCATAGGTCTCCACCAGGCCCAAAGTGCAGTCGGGCGATCGAATAAAGCCAGACCACCGTGCCGAGCATGGGAAAACCCATGAAAACCTTGAAACGTGTCATCCATGCGCCCGGGCGGGGTAATATCTGAAGCCAGCCTGGATTCCAGCTCAAAGCGACGTAAGGCAACGCGAGACCTACTCCGATGGTGGTAAACATCAAAAGAATGCCTGTTGGAGGCTGGGTGAAGGCAAATCCAAGTGCAGTGCCCAGGAAAGGAGCCGTGCAGGGGGTCGCCAGGATGGTCGCCAGAACACCGTTGGCAAAGGCGCCGCCCCGCCCATGGCCACCACCCAGTCGAGAGGCCACTCCTGTCAGGGATCCACCCGTAATTTCGAAGACCCCAAAAAAATTAAGGGCAATCAAGGTCAGGAGAATGGTCATGAGTAGGAGAAATTGTGGGTTTTGAAACTGCATGCCCCAATTGGCGGACTGACCTGTGGATTGGATGGCGATGACGATGGAAGCTAGAGCCCAGAAGGAGACCAGCACTCCTAACCCGTAAAGCAGCCCCATTTGAAATACCTTTTTGCGATCTTCAGCTCCCTGCTCCACAAAGCCCAAAATCTTGAGGGAAATCACGGGCAATACACAGGGCATGAGGTTGAGGATCATGCCACCTAAAAGCGCAAAGCCCAGCATGAGTAGCATCGATGGCCTTTGAAGTGTTTTGTTTGAAGGGAGCGTTGCTGCCTGCGTTGAGTCCGTCGTTTTTTCCGTTTGAGGAAAACTTCCTCCCAGAACGATGGTCGTTTCCCTGGTCCATGGCTTTTCATCAGCATCGATCAGGAGAGCGACCCCTGAGATTTGGGCGGGCCAGGAGTCTTCCCAGTTGAGAACGTTTTTCTCCAGCCGAATGGCTTCGGTACGATTCGGCAGGAGGGTGGAGGCGCCACCCAGTTCAAACGAGTCATTCTCATGAGGGTAAAAGTCCAGCCAACGAAAGCCACTTTGAGGATCCAGCTCCAGAGTCAGAATGCGTTCATCTTCGGCCAGCGTTTTGGACCAATCCGCTCGGAGGGGTAGCGCGTTGTCAGTCTCTGGAACCAGATCTGCCGACCTTTGGATCAAGGGGGCCTCATCGGAAGCCTTCTCCTCCAATGAAATCTCGATAGTGCCCAGAACTTTGGCTTGGCGAGGAACACAGGTTTCCTGACATTCCAGCCAGTTCACCTGGCATTGCAGGTTGACCTGCCCGGGCTTGAGAGAAGCATCGAATTGCAGGGGAACCAGAAGAAGAACCTCTTCATGATAACTGTAAGAAGTCAGTCCTGAAACCACTTCTTTTTCGGGCAAAGGCCATTGGATAGGACCCGTCTCTACTCCCGGGGGCAGATCCCAAGCAAGAGAGGGGGGTTGCGCGGCATCTCCGCCATTGCGCCAATAGGTATGCCACCCTTCCTTGAGCTCAAAAACAATGGCCGCAGTCGCCGTGCCACCGGGTGCGACAGCTGTTTTGGTGGTCCAAAGTGAGACCTTGGTTTCAGCCGACCACAGACTGGTTGGCAAGCTCATAAACACCACCATCGCCAATTGGTAGATGCCAACTGGAAGTTTCCTGACAAAGCCACGGAGCGTTGTTGGGTGATGCGTCATGCGTGGTACAAACATGCGTCTTCGGCTCAGAGGAGCCTCAATCGAAATTAGAGGATCAGCAACGAAAAGCAACCACCGATCCGCATCCGTGCCAAGCGGAAGGAGTTGCTCCTCGAGGACTTATGGCTGTCCTGGCGTGGAATGGCCAGTGAGGTGTTGACTACGATCCCAAATGCTGGAGGGAAAGAAATGAGGGGTTTATCCAGTCATAGGCCGCTTTCGGCCCTATCGGCTCAGGGGGCTGAGCTGGAGTTTGGCATCCACAATCTTGGTGATGGAAGTGTGACAGGTAGAACAGCGTCCTTTGAGAATTTTACGATCCTTTTGGATGATCTTTTCTTCCTCACGGATCATGCCGCGTCGGGTGCGACACTCGGGGCAATAAACTTCATGCATAATACAACTCGCATGAGATGGTGCGATCTCTTGGACCCAGAAAATCGAGTTGGAATCTTTCCTGTTCTCTATTCTCTTAGCCATTGGCTCTGTCCGGCTCGGGATGCCGAACATCTGGCATCCACTCCGTTTGAGACAGCGCCTGCAAACCGCAGTTTCAGACAAGTTGCGGCGTATTAAATCAGGCTATTAAGGGAGGTCAACACTGTTTTACCCTTATCGGTAGGTGTTGGCCAGTTGATCAATGCGAGAACGAAGGGGGGAATCTGGGCCGTTGCGCTGATCGATTTCGGCAAAGGTCTTGCGTGCTTGAGCAGGGTCCTTTCTGCCCACCTTTTTCACATACTCCAGTTCTATTTCGGACAATTTAGGGTCCCTGAGGTAGGGGCGGTATTGCTGGATCCATGCCTTGAGTGCGGCAGCATCTTTTTTCAAAACCAAATCAAGTGCCGGCTGCAAGCTGGGTGGCATTCCGGGTAAGTCTTCTGGTATGGCCTCTTCAACCGTGTCCGGGGGCAAGTCAGCACTGTAATAGGCCTCACCTCCTGCATCCTTGGTGAGTTGGCGATCTGCTTCTTTCATGAAGACGATCATCCGTGTCCCAACGGTTCCAACGATTAAAAATATCCCAACCGCAGCAACTTTAGCATTCATTTAACGTTCCTTCACTCGTTTGACTTTTGCCCCGAGGCTTCTGAGCTTTTGGTCCATGCCCTCATAGCCTCGATCCAGATGATAGATGCGATTGACTTGGGTGCGTCCTGGGCACATCAAGCCAGCAATCACAAGCGCAGCTGATGCCCGAAGGTCACTGGCCATCACCTCAGCTCCACTTAGTGGAAGCCCCCCGCGAATAATCGCACTGGGACCTTCGATTGCAATATCCGCGCCCAGCCGAGCCAATTCGTTCGCATGCATGAAACGAGACTCAAAGATACGCTCTGTGATGATGCTCAGCCCTGCCGCCTTGAGCATCAAGGCCATGAGTTGAGCTTGTGCATCGGTGGGAAAGCCAGTGTAGGGTTGAGTGCTCACGTCGACGGCGTTGATCTCTCCCCCCGGTAAAATTTTGAGTGATGTGCCACGCGCTTCCATTCGGACGCCCGCTTCCTTGAGTTTGTCCAAAACAGCGGCAAGGTGGTCGCACCTCATGTGATGCAGGGTGACTTCCCCATTGGTGGCAGCCGCAGCCATCGCGTAGGTAGCGGCCTCGATGCGATCAGGGATCACTTCGTGCTCTGCCCCATGAAGTCGATCGACTCCTGTGATGACCATTCTGGGGGAGCCAGCACCTTCTATCTTGGCCCCCATGGCGATTAGGAAGTGGGCCAAATCTGTGATTTCAGGTTCGCAGGCGGCACTCTCGATGACCGTCACTCCTTCGGCAAGTGTGGCGGCCATCATGATGTTGGCAGTCCCAAGAACGGTTGGGCCAACTCTTCCTCCAAGAAAAACCTCGGCACCTTGCAGACGTCCCGCCTTGGCGTGAACGTAGCCTTCTTGAATGTGAATCTCTGCAGCCAATGCCTTGAGGCCCTTGAGGTGCAAGTCAATAGGGCGTGTGCCGATGACGCAGCCACCGGGCATCGATACGCTGGCCTTTCCGCTGCGAGCCAGCAATGGCCCCAATATGCAGATCGAGCCTCGCATTTTACGGATCAGATCATAATCACCCCGAGCTTTCAAACGTTTCGCCTGAAGGGTCACGACCCCATGCTCATAGGTGAAATCCGCTCCGAGGGATTGAAGGATTTTTCCCATGAAGTGCACGTCACTGAGATCAGGTACCTTCCGTATGATGCATGTCTCGCGGGTGAGAAGCGTGGCTGCCAAAATGGGCAGGACGGCATTTTTGGACCCACTGATTTCGATGTCTCCGCAAAGCGGGCGACCACCTTGGATCAAGAAGCTATCCATGATTCGGACTGATAAACTTACGGGTGGGAGGATTCATGCAAAGGTGAAAAAACAATGATTCGATCCGTACTACTGTAATCTTGAATGATCTCATTCGCAAACCAGGATGCGGAAATAAAAATCTGGATGATAGAAGAAGCCTGCCCCATGCCACATTCCAGGATCAGCTTGCCAGCGGGTCTCATGAAGGGCACGGCTTCGCTGGCAATTCGGCGGTAAAAGTCAAGACCGTCGACTCCGCCATCCAAAGCCAATACAGGGTCGTGATCGCGCACTTCGGGCTCAAGGGTCTGGATTTCATGAGTCGCGATATAGGGAGGGTTGCAAGTGACGATATCCCATTTCTCCTGACCAGGTGTCAGCGACTCCCAAAGATCCGAGCACACCCAATTTACCCTGTTTGAAAGACGATTTTTTTCCGCATTATGCTTGGCCCATTTCAGCGCATCATTGGAAAGATCCACTCCAACTATGGTTGACTCTGGTAATGCCTCTGCCAATGACAGGGCGATGCATCCGCTTCCAGTCGCCATGTCCAGACATCTGAGATCGGCATGATCCATCTCTTGGGCGATCTTCAACGCTGTTTCGACCAGTAACTCGGTTTCGGGTCGAGGAATCAATACCTCGGAGCAAACATCCAGCTGCAGACCACAGAAGCCGACGGATCCCAGCAGATGCTGAAGCGGAATTCGCTTTTCTCTCGCCGAAATCAATGATTCGGCAATCTTTCGCTGATCTTCGTCGGGTTCCTGCTTGCGGAGGGTCAGCTCCCACGTTTCCAATCCCATCACATGGGCCCAGATCATGCGCGCATTGATTTCGGGGGAAGAGATTCCTGCGGCTTCAAAGCGTTGGATGGTTTGATGAATCAGCTCACGCATCGGTCTCTCCAGCATGACCTTTTGTGGGGGACGGATTCAACCTCGCAAGTAATCGAAGTGCCAAAGTCAAACCTCCGGCTCCGCGGTAATTCCTGACGCTATGGGTATCTTTTTGCCAGAATGCTTTCCATGGATTTGTTTCGATTCTTGACAATCTAGCGCTAGATTGGAATGAAGAAGGACCTTATTGCACCGTTTTACACCTCATGGCCACCTACGTTTACGAAACCATTCCTCAGAAAAAAGGGCAAAAATCTCGGCGCTTCGAAGTGGAGCAGAAGATGAGTGATGATCCTTTGACCCACGATCCCAAGACAGGTATGCCATGCAAGCGCATTATCGTGGGTGGATCTGGTTGGGTGACTCATGGAAGCAGCATTCTTTCCATGAACGTCAAGTCTGGGCGTTAGGTCGCAAGTTTTGAGTCGTCGTTTCCCAGTCTGTAGATCTTCCAACCGGTTTCTTGTTTGGGTCAGCCAGCCCATTTCCGAAAAGGACTGGCTGCCACTCGATCGAAGGTTCAGCATTCCTGCTTCATGTTTACCCTGTTAAAAAAGGACCCCAGCAGTCGGGCCAGGCGTGGTCGATTGGCCACTGCACATGGAGTTATTGAAACGCCCGTTTTCATGCCAGTAGGCACGCAAGCCAGTGTCAAGGCCTTGGATCCCAGGGAATTATTGGAAATGGGTTCCCAAATCGTGCTGGGAAATACCTATCATCTGGCGCTAAGGCCTGGAATGGACATCATGCAGGAGGCAGGTGGTTTGCATCGGTTCATGAACTGGGATCTGCCGATACTCACCGACAGTGGTGGTTTTCAGGTGTTCAGTCTGGCCAAAATCAGGCAGGTCAGTCAGGAAGGTGTGGCCTTCAAGTCACACTTGGACGGATCGACTCTGTTTCTGGGGCCCAAGGAGGCTATGGCCATCCAACGACAACTGGGATCTGATATCGCCATGGCCTTTGACCAGTGTCCGGCCCATGATGCGCCAGAGGGAGAAATGAAGGAGGCGGTGGACCGCACCTTGCGCTGGGCTGCAGCATGCCTTGAGCAACCCAGGGCGGTTGGACAGCAGGTTTTTGGCATTGTGCAAGGTGGTAGCCACCCGGAGATTCGGGAGTCGTGTGCGCAGGCCCTGTGCAAGATGGATTTTGATGGATACGCGATTGGCGGAGTGAGCGTGGGCGAGCCAGAACCTGAGATGATGAAAGCGGTCGAATTCACCGAACCTCTGCTTCCCGAAAACAAGGCGCGTTATGCCATGGGTTTGGGGACACCTGCGCAGCTGGTCGAACTGGTGGCTCGAGGTGTTGACATGTTTGATTGCGTGCTGCCGACCCGGGTGGCCCGCAATGGGACGGCTTTTACCAAGGAAGGGACCATCAGTATCAAAGCCGGTTACAACAAGCGTGATTGGCGACCCATAGAAGAAGATTGTAACTGTTACGCCTGCCAGCACTTTACGCGTGCCTACCTTCGACATCTACTGAATGTCAATGAGATCCTCGGGCTACGCATGCTCAGTGTTCATAACAGTCACATGTATTTGGCATTGATGCGTGACATCAGACGCCATCTGGATGAAGGGACTTTCGAAGCCTTCAGAGCCTCGTTTGCGGCTACCTATCGCCCCACGCAGAAAATACTGGATCAACGTGCTGCTCACGCCCTGAGAGAGCAGGAATCTCCATCGAATTAGTTGCAGTACATTATTTGCAAGGCGCCGCCAATCAGGTAGTTTCTCCTCACTAGGCGGCTCATGGATCTACCCGGGCAACTCATCTTTTCCAATGCATCCTGGCTACCTTATGTGCTGGGTAGCTTGGTCTTCTTTGTCTTACTCCTTTTGTGGAGTTATCGAGGCAGCGGACTGTCTTGGCCTCGGACTCTGATGTTTGTCAGTTTGAAGGTCGCGGCAGCCTTACTTCTATCACTGGCCCTCCTCGAGCCTCAGTGGACGGAGCAAAAACCGGAGCCTGGGGCTAACTTCATTGCCATTGTTGGAGATAACAGCCAGTCCATGAGTATCATGGATCCCGGTTTGGGTCGTTCTCGAGGGGATGAACTGACCGCATTGCTGATTACTGAGCCAGGAGCCTGGAGAGACGAACTGGACTCCATGTTCCAGGTCAGGCGTTATGGAATGGATGCTCGTCTTCATGGGCTCAAGGATTTTTCGGAACTGACCTACGATGGAAGTGCCAGCAACATCGGAGGCGCCTTGGTCCAAATTGCTTCGCGGTTCAAGCAGCAGCCACTGGCTGGTGTTTTATTGCTCAGCGATGGCAACACGACCGGAGACATGGATTTGAGTGCATTGGATTTTTCTGGTCTACCGCCTGTGTATCCGGTGGTCATCGGTTCGGATCAATCCTCACCAGATGTTTCCATACGTCAGGTTTCGGTGACGCAGACTGCCTTTGAGGATGCGCCTGTCACCTTGCGTGCCGATTTGCATGCTTCGGGTTATGCAGGCAAAGACATCGCGGTGGATCTTTACGAAGTTTCTTTTGACTCCGAGGATGGCGTATCCTCCAGCGCCATGGAAATGGAGCCCATGGAATCGGTGCTTTTGACAGTGAGCGATGTTGAGGATGACTTGAACGTGCGATTCCAATTCAATCCAAGCAAGCCGGGTATTTCCTTCTACCGACTGGAGACTCGAGTGATTTCCGATCCCCTTGCTGTAGGAGAGCCGGCCAAGGAAGCCACCCAAGCGAACAATCAGAGAATGGTGGTGGTTCAGCGCGATGCCAACCCTCATCGATTGCTTTATGTGTCGGGCCGCCCGAATTGGGAGTATAAGTTCCTCAACCGTTCTTTGGCAGAGGATGATCAGGTGCAGCTTGTCGGCTTGATTCGTATTGCGCGCAAAGCTCCCAAATTTGAGTTCAAAGGCCGTCAGGGCGAAACCAGCAACCCTTTGTATCGTGGTTTCGATCGCAAGGATGAGTTTACCGAGCAAATGGATCAGGCAGTCTTTACCCGACTGAACATTCGGGATGAAACTGAATTGGTGGGTGGGTTTCCCAGCCGTGCCGAAGATTTGTTTGGATACACCGCCATCCTGTTAGACGATCTGGAATCCGATTTCTTTACTCAGGATCAAATGAGCCTGATTCAGCGTTTTGTTGCCGAAAGAGGAGGTGGCCTGATGATGCTCGGGGGGTATGAATCGTTGAATCGAGGAGATTATGACCAAACACCTATCGGCAGAATGCTCCCGATTTATCTTGATGGCGATGGAGATCTTGAGGGTATCGAACGGGTGTCCCTCGAGTTGACGCGTGAAGGGTGGTTGCAGCCGTGGATTCGTCTCCGATCCACCGAAGCCCTGGAGCGCGAGCGGCTGGCTTCGATGCCCGAATTTAAAGTGGTCAATTTGGCCAAAGAGATCAAACCCGGGGCATCGGTTCTGATGGAGGCCAAGGACCGTTTAACCGGAGAGTCCTACCCAGCCCTAGTCAGTCAGCGCTTTGGTGCGGGACGAACGATGACCATGGCCGTTGGAGATTTATGGCGCTGGCAGATGCATGATCAGACCCAGTCTGGTGATTTGGGCAAGGCATGGCGACAAATGATCCGAGGACTGATTGCTGATGTGCCTAAGCAGACGCAGGTGGATCTCAAGCGTGTCATGATCGATGCAGGGCCTGCGATGGATATTGAAGTTTCAGTCCGTAACGATGAATTTCTCCCCGTCGACCAAGCCGATGTGCGATTGACGGTGACCCATTTAAAAACTCCCCAGACCGCAGAGGAGAGCGCCGACAATAGTAACGATACCAATGCTTCCACTCCGGCTTCCCGCAGTATCGAGTTGAGTGCGGAACCCGGCTTGAAGGAGCCCGGATGGTATCAGGCCCAATACGTTCCTCGCGAAGAGGGTGCCTACCACCTGGCGGTAGAGATCGCTGGGCCGGAGGGTCAGATCCTGGCTCGAGAAGAATCTGGGTGGACCAACGATCCCAATGCGGATGAGTTTCAATCGCTCATTCCACACCGTGCCTGGCTGCAGTCCTTGGCCGATCAGACCGGAGGGCGTGTCCTAGCCAAGAGCGAATTGGACGATTGGGCTCGAGGTCTGCAATTTGAAAGTGCTCCCGTCATGCAAGCGGTGACAAACCCCATCTGGCAAACACCCTATCTCTTTTTGCTGGCCATTTGCCTGCTGTTGACCGAGTGGTTTCTCAGGAGAAAAGGAGGTCTTGCCTGATGCCTATTCCAATTGATTCCATGTTTTCAGCGAGTTTCTGGTACGCTCGATGGAGTCTCTTCTTGCTTCTGATGACCCATGAGATGGGATTTTGTTCAAGAGCTCAGGAAGTCTCAGAGGCCGTCCCAAAAAATGCTGACTCAGCAGATTTGGTGATTGTGGTTGGTGCCGGCGGGGAGGCTACCTATGAGAGCCTCTTCTCGCAGTGGGCCTCAGTCCTTGCCCATGTGGGTGAGCAAGCGGGTGCCAAGGTGTGGTCACTGGGGCCAGAGATTCATGGCGAGTCGCCGGGGGAAGGGGTGAAGGGGCAATTCGCTGAACTTGTTCAGCAGTTGAATCGGGAAACGCAAAAGCCTCTCTGGGTGGCCTTTATTGGACATGGAACCTACGACGGTGAGCTGGCGCGCTTCAACGTCAAAGGGCCTGATATTTCACATCTTGATTTGGTCTCCTGGTTTGAACCCATTGAGCGCCCACTGGCGCTGATCAATACCACCTCCGCATCAGCCCCCTTTCTCAAAGAACTTTCCGGTCCCGGACGGGTGATTCTGACGGCAACTCGCGATGGCTTTGAATTGAATTTTGCCCGATTTGGTTCCTACCTCGTCCATGCCCTGGGGAGTGAGGAAGCCGACCTGGACAAGGACGGGCAAACATCGCTCCTGGAGGCATTCATCATGGCCTCGCGGCAGACGGGAGAATTTTACGAAATTGAAGGGAGGTTGGTATCAGAGCACGCCCTTCTGGATGATACCGGTGACCAGAGAGGGACCCCAGCGGATTGGTTTCGGGGAGTTCGGCCCGTGAAGAGAGCTGTTCAGGATGCAAAGCCTGATGGATGGCGCGCGAGTCAGTTCCATCTGGTTGAAAGTGAGCTTGAAAGCCGTCTCTCCCCGGAAATGAAAAAGGAACGGGATGCTCTGGAGCAAGCCGTTTTCGAACTTAGAGATCGTCGAGAATCGATTCCGATGAAGGATTATCTCGATCAGCTCGAAGCCCTGCTGCTGCCTTTGGCTCGTCTTTACCAATCCATCGATGTTGAGACGTCCTCTAAGGCTGAACCTTCAGCTGATTGACCTGAAGCTTCCAGTCTTCAAAACGTGCCTTCAGGAGCAACCTGCCAAAAGCATCAAAATCATATTGATTTCCAGCGCCGTAATAGCTGTCCGGCGAAACGTTGAAGGTGTAAACGGCGCCATCGACCAAAACCCTTTCGCGCTCTTTTTCGAGTGAAAGACCTTTGACCGATTCAGGGGTTTCCCGGGCATTTGGGGTGGCTCTTTCCTGCCAGTGTCGAAAAACACCTCCCGACTGGATGATTCGGCGCATCATGGGGTTGCTGACACTGGAATGTTGATGAGCCCTGAAGACGCATCGAACCTTTTTGCCGGATGGATCCCCTTGATCCAAAATCAACGATGTCAGGGCATGGCCATAAACAAAGGCTCTGCCGGGGTCCACCGATAGTTGAGGTTCCTCACGGGAAATGGAGAAATCATTCCACATGAAACCGATGACCTTTGGGACCGTCGGACTGAGAGGTTTGAAATCAGCGTAATTTGCCTGGGCAACCGACCACCCGCTTTCGGACATCAGCGCCCTGGCTTGTGGATGAGCGTTCAGAAAACCCTTCTGCTCGAGTTTTCCCAATGGGTCAAAGGCAATGGATAAGCTGGATCGCAACAACCCCTCAGGATCATACCCTGGCTCCACTCCACCATGATTGCATTGAACAAAATCATTCACTGAGCCGACGTAGATGACCACTGGCAAAAAGTCATACAGTCGGGAAAAGCGTTTGATAGGAAAGGCTGGGCCATACTTGGCAGTGGCCTCTCTCAGAAAACCATAATTCATGGTCAATTGGATATCCTCATGATTGCCACGAGCCATCCAGACTTGATCCGGGTTTTCCACCTTGAGTCGCATGAGGACATACATCACCTCCACGCCGTAGGAACCACGGTCGGTGTAGTCACCAAGAAAAACCATGTGATCCTTTGAGGAGGCGATACGAAATCCCTCAAGAACGCCCTCCTGGTTCAGATGCCTCAACCAGGTGTTGAGGGAATGAATATCTCCGTGGAGATCTCCATGAAACATGACGCGGTGGTCAGGGGGGAGGGCCAGTTTCATGGCAAACGGCATGAAGGGAGTTCCTCCTTTCTCAAAATAGGCCGTGGATGGATTCAAAAAGGATTCCTTGCTTTCCAGCGGGCGCACCCATGCTTCAGATTGACTCAGTGGACCGTTGAGCTGTTGTTCAATGAACAAATCCAGCATCTGGGTAAGGCTCTCCGGATCTTGAATGGGAAGCAGTGAACGTTCCGGCATGGCTCCCTTGAGAAGGCGATTGGAAGGCAGGTTTTGGCATTGCTTGAGCCATTGATCGAAGGTCCGATCTGCCGAAATTTTTCCCGAACGATCCTGCAGGTTCGGGGATGGTTGCCGGGTTGCTCCTGAATCTTCTCTTTCGACGAGTCCTTGTCCGCAGGAGGTGACCCATCCCATCAAGGATACAAGCAAGAGGGCCTTGATGGATGGTCTGATGGTGGCTTGTGGTTCCATGGTGATCGCAATAAGGTCCATTCCGGCTCAGGAGGAGACACATGGCATGGACGACATGTAAGCTTGAGATCGATCATGCATTTGGTCAAGAGTCGCGCCACATTGGGCTTGCTTGAGGATCTGCTTGGCTTTAAGCCCTTAAGCATGAAAACCAACACGCCTTTTCATGTCCTTGGAATCCTGACGGTCTGGTTGCTTGGATACGCCCATTTGCTCGCCCAATCGGGCGAAACCCTCTCCTTCAAGGTAAGTGACACTCAGTTTGAGGCACCCAAGGCATGGGGCAAGATTCAGCCCAGCTCATCGATGCGAAAGGCACAGTTTGCGGTCAAGCGGGAAGGCATTCAGGATGCAGGAGAGGTGGTCTTCTTTCATTTTGGCCCAGGGGGTGCCGGCGGAGTGACTGCCAACATCCAGCGATGGTACAAGCAATTCAAGGAACCAGTGGAACAGCTGGGGACACAGACTGAGAAAATGGATGTCGAGGGGGTGCCCTTGACGCTTGTACGTGCCTCAGGGACTTTCATGAGCGGATCTCCCTTCGGGCCCAAGACAGCCAAGGCGAATTATTCCATGCTGGCAGGCATTCTGGAATCTCCCAAGGGGTCCATATTCGTGAAATTTACCGGGCCTCGGGACTTGGTTCAAGATGCTCGCAAGGAGTTCCTCGCCATGCTGAAAAGTGCCAGAATCCGTCCTTGAGAAGAGGGAGTTGGCGCAAAACGGCCAATGAAATGGGACATTTATCACTTGCCTTTTTCTGCAGGATCCCAAAGATAACCGCTTCTATGAGTTCAGATTCAGAATCGATTAGTAGTTTCGATTTATTGACTTGGTTTGAAACCAACCAAAAAAAGATCTACACGGGCGGAGGAATCGTTTTAGTCCTCTCTTTGGGGCTTTATTTGTCCAATCACTTTACACTACAGGGAGAACTATCTGCCTCCAACGCCCTGTTTGAGGCCCGTTTCCAGCCGGCATCGCAAGCCAGCGCTGGAGAGGCGCCCCCTCAGGATCCTGCAGCATTGTTGGCTGTGGCTTCCGCTCACAGCGGGAAGGCAGCATCTGGAAGGGCCACGCTCTTTGCTGCTCAGGCCTATTTCGATCAAGGAGATTACGAGCAGGCGTTGGTGCAATTTCAGTCATTTCTAACCCAATTTGGTGATTCTTCGCTTAGTGGTAGTGCCCGATTCGGTATGGCTGCCTGCAAGGAAGCCCTCAATCAATCTCAGGAAGCCATACAGGTATACCAACAGGTTGCCACGGCCTATCCAAACAGTTTTCTTGCCTATCAATCGAATCTTGCCGAGGCCGGTTTGCACGAAGATGCTGGGGATGCTGCCAAGGCTCTCGCTCTTTATGACCGGGTTCTCTTGCCAACGGTTTCCACTAGCTTCAGCACCGAAGCTGGCACCCGTCGGGAGGCCTTGCTTAAGAAGCATCCGGAACTGGCACCCGTGGAAAGCGAAGCGACTGTCGAGACCGTCCCTGAAGATGTGGCGCCCTAGGACGGATTGCTAAAAAATGATTTTGGAGGCGACAAAAGATGATTGTCGCCTCTTTTTTGGGTATGCCATTTAAGGCCTCCATAGAAGTGGCAGCAGCCCTTATTTTCGACTCCTATAGACTTCTGATTGCCCAACGCCCTCCTGGTGTCCACCTGGAGGGGTTGTGGGAATTCCCGGGAGGTAAGCGTGAGCCTGGGGAAACCTACGAGGCCTGCTTGTTGCGCGAAATCAGGGAAGAACTGGGATGCGAAGTGTTGGTGGGTCCCATGCTGCACGAGGCGGAGCATGCCTACCCTGAAAAATGCGTGCGGATTCGCTTTTTTCAATGCCAAGTGGTCAGCGGGATCCCTGAACCGCTCGAATGTGCTGCTCTTCGGTGGGTTTCCCCTGATTCACTGGGGCAATTTCAGTTTCCAGAGGCAGATCAAGCTTTGATTGAGCAGTTGAAAATGCATCCAGAATGGTGGTAGTGGAACGTGGTAGTAGAACGGTTTCCAGAGACGATGGAGATCTGCCCTATGGGTTATTAAAAACTGAAAGGCCTGTTCTCCAAAGAGAACAGGCCTTTGATGAAGTCATGAAATACCTCTGCAGGGTGTCTAATCTTATTGAGCACCCGGAACCCTATGGTTTGCCTTCAGCTGATTTCGACGAGCCAACCAGAGAACATCCGGATCTGAGGCATTGGCGTTTGGCTTGACCCAGTTGAATCGAACTGGGTTATTTGCCTGGGAAGAGGAAGCAGTCCACTTGTGAATTTCAGAATGCCCGTCGGCAAAAGCAATACCTGCAGCTCCATTGTGGTAACTTGCCAGAAGGTCGATCCATGGGTTGCCACGTTCTAGCTCAGGAGGGAAACAGCCCGCATCATTGATGCTGTCGGGATGCTCGTCGGCATAGACCCATGTTTGCGAGGGGCCAGGGTTGTTCAAGCCAGACATCTTGTCAACCTCTGTGACGTAATCACGGGATCCCCATGCGGCACTCCCTCCCCCATTGTTCTTGCAAACGCCCACGCGGATATTTCCAGAAATGCTTCGCACGCGTTCGGTCCAGCCTAGACGACGCTGAGCTGCAGATACCTTATTATCTGATGGGCATTTCCAGATATTCCTCGCATTTGAAAAGTAACTAGCCAAGGTTGAATATTTTGGATCCAGGATATAGGCGCGGTTGGTATTGTCCTGCCTGGAATCCCAGGTCAACCATCCGGTTACCCAAGCACCGGTCGCCACGCCACCCCCATGACAAGAGGAGGGAAACTTGTCTTCGTTGTCTCCTAGATACATGTGCGTGGCCAGCATGAGCTGCTTGGTGTTGTTCATGCATAAAATGCCTTTAGCCTTTTCCTTGGCCTTGCTCAGCGCAGGTAACAACATGCCCGCTAGGATTGCGATAATGGCAATTACCACGAGCAATTCAATCAGTGTAAAACC
>Ga0066378_10000256_pt1 | contig 23055 bp, 19 predicted proteins | sample Knorr_S23_td_DCM_FD_70947 | JGI IMG/M metagenome (GOLD analysis project Ga0066378, IMG submission 70947) | Marine microbial communities from Southern Atlantic Ocean transect - Knorr_S23_td_DCM_ad_71m_LV_A | ecosystem: Environmental > Aquatic > Marine > Oceanic | place: Southern Atlantic ocean...
CAGGATGGGTGGCCGAGTGGTCGAAGGCGGTAGTCTTGAAAACTACTGTACGTTGACGCGTACCCTGGGTTCGAATCCCAGCCCATCCGCTTCTCAAACCAAACGTCTTCTAAGTGAATTCTCGGAAGACGTTTTTTTATGCTCTGTGTCTCGAGCTACCTTGAGCGAGGTAGAACGTCAATATTATGAGCACACATATGGAGGCAGTGAAATGCTCTCCACTCTTTTATCACCCCTTGCCTGCTCGTCTATGACTATAAAAGCGTGACAAACAAGGCACATGGCAATTTGGGGGATTTGGAAGATCTGTTCCTGTAAAGAATGAAACAGTCAACGTAGAACTCCATACTTACCGAAATCCCTATTGCCTGTTGAATTATCTCAATGTCAGCCATTGCTTACCCATGGAATCATCTGAAACTATCCGAGCTCATGCCATCGACTTCTTTCTAGAGAACGGGGCGGATCCAACTGCAGGAATGCAGGAAGTCATTGTGCTAGCCGATGGCTGTTATAGCGGACGACGTTTTTTCTGTGCTGAATTACAGGTTGCCTGGAACCCACAAACGGGGATTCTGTCGCTCATTGATGACAAAGCTGAGACTACCGAAATCAGCATCAATGACGAAGATCCCACCGCTAATGCTGCCTAACGGCAGTAAGAAGCAACACTATACGTCCCGTGTTGGTTAGAATACCTAAGTCTAAGCTTTTCGAATTCGTCGTTGGTCCTTCCTTGCTCCGGGCACTTTCATGCAATATTCCTTTCGTCTTGCCGAAATTCTCGGCCACGTCCCCGACCCTCGTAAACGCCCCGGAACCGTGAAGGCGATTGTTGAATACACTGGGTTAGACCGTCATCAGGTATCCGCGTTACTAAAAAACGAAGTCAAATACATCCCTCTCAAGGCGCTTTCTCGCCTTTGTGATTATCTCGTGGAACACGGATACGCCACGGCTGATCAACTACCAGGTGCTTTATTCGCGGTGGAAGCCGAGAATTTTTGGGAAATGCTGGCCCGCCGTCAAAGGATCGAAATTTGCTGTGGTATTCGGAGATTTCAGGATGATGGTGATGGCCCAACTGGCGCTTGGCTAGTCGCCTCTGACTCACTTCTGATTGGCGAGTTACTCAACGGTATCTCTTCGCTGGGAGGCACCTCCAAAATGAACGAAGCGGCGCCGATTCCACATCCGGAATCGTTGCAGCAATCTCTTGTGTGGAGCCCCAGTGAGCAGGATCAGGCCGAAGTCTTTCGGCGTAGTGCGGAAGTGTATGATGCCTTTACCCAATTCAGTTCCGATCGTGGGCTAATCGGATTAGGCTCTGTAAAGAGTAATCCGGTTGTTGAACACATCATGGCAACGACTTTCAATTGCGAACCTTTTAAAGATCAGTCGCAAGTTGAGGCAGGTACGGCACGCGGGTGCCCGATCATGCTACGGTATCGCGATGACGATCTCAAACCGGAATCCTGCATGGCAGGCACTCGTTTATCGGCCAGTGAATTCCCCAAGACAGCTGGGATCATGTTTGAAAAGCAGGACGGTTCCTGGGATATTTGCAAATGGAATGAAAAGACGGAAGATGCCGCCATGGTTTTCTACATTCACCGTGAAGCATTAGGCCGGATGGAAATGGTTATCGGCGGGTTCTCGGGGCGAGCCACACGAATGCTTGCTAGGACATTGGCTACTCGGGGAGAGGATTTTTGGCCACCAGTCTACTCTGGACACGGTGTGCAGGTGGGGGCCTTTGTTCTTCAGTTTTCTTTCTCGGCTCCTAAGCAGCAACGTCACGACATTTTGCTCACAGAACTGGCAAGCAACGTAAAGATCACACCGTTGCACCATGACGTCATTGCCCGGCGGATGGAAAAATAACTCCTAGCCAGCCCGACTAATTTCAGCCTGAGCAATGCACTCCTGCATCCGTTCTGTAAGCAAGTCGATCAACGCTTCGTCATCCATCTCGGCAACCTGTTCCGCTGAAATCGGAGGACCATAGACGCAGCGAATACGCTCGAACTGAGGTAGTTTCCCACCTTTAGGGAGGCATTGATAAGCCCCTACAAATCCGCAGGGAACTAACGGAACTTTCGACCTCCGGGCTAAAGTAATAAACCCACTTTTCAAAGGTTGAAGTTCGCCCGTCTTCGTCCTCGTTCCCTCCGGAAACATGACCACCGCTTCACCCGCTCGAAGCTTACGAAGCGTGGCTTTAATCCCTTCGATACCCATCCCATCACGGTTCAATGGAATGGCATCCAGATTGGCGATAATAAATCCAAACAAGGGATTATTAAATAGCGTTTTGCGAGCCAGATAAATACAGTGTCGGGAAGGAGCCATACCAACTAACGGTGGGTCCAGGTGACTCTGATGGTTTGCACAAATAATCGCCCCTCCGGACCTGGGGAGGTAATGCCTTCCGATGCAGTGATATTTAAACAACAGCAGGCCGGCCAAGCGAAATAGATACCTAAAGAAGGCATAGAAGGTATATTTAACCAGAGGCTTCCGACCTGTGTTTGAGTCCGCCATAAACGTGGTACTGTTTCCTGTCTGATATTGATTTCACTGGGGATGGCTCAGCCACCGGCTCTCTGACAATGCCAGCGAGACGTAAGCTGTGAGTACTATACCATGTTACATGCGAATGCGAACTAATCGTTCCAGATGCTCGACGACTTCGAAGGGTTTCATTCCATCGGTAATGACATAGAGTGCATCTTCTGCTGCTTTGAGCCCACCGACTTCACGCGCTTCATCCTGCTCGTCTCGCACTGTCTGCTGCTCCAATACTTCTTCGAGAGACGCCTGCTTTCCATTTTGACGTAACTGTTCAACGCGACGCCGCGCTCGTTCCTCAGCGCTAGCCGACAAAAAGAATTTGCACTCGGCCTGAGGAAATGCAACGGTCCCTTGATCGCGTCCTTCGGTGACCACATTGTCTTCGGCTGCCAATTTACGCTGCAAGTCAACCATAGCTTCTCGCACCATCAGATTATCGGCCGCATAGTGAATAATGGCTGTTACTTCCGGTGTACGAATGGCCGCACTCACATCTTCACCGCCTAGCAATACGCGAGCTCCATCAAACTCTAATGGGAGACTGCGAGCAATTTCACCTAAAGCAGCTTCATCCTCCCAGTCGACATTTTGCCGACTTCCTGACAAGGCAACACATCGATACATCGCGCCGGTGTCGAGAAAATCAAATCCTAGTTTAGCGGCCAGCTTACGAGCCACAGTGCTTTTTCCAGCACCCGCCGGGCCATCGATGGTAACAATCATGGGCGAAATCAAATTTCCTTTCCAGACCAGCGGCTGTTAAAACCGAGCCTCTAAATCGACCCATTCGCTGGCTGTCAGTTCCAGAATCACACGGCCTTGGTCGAGGTTGCAATCAGCAATCTTTTCGCCGCCCAACTTGGATTGAAACGCCTGACTGACCTGACGGCAACTGGTTAAACGAACTCTGACAGGACGGCCTGCTGTTTCCATCAGGCGGGCCTTAAACCCGACACATTGCCCCTGTTCGATTAATGCTTCCCAGTGTGTCACCAGTACATTACGAGCATCGACGTGCAGTAATGAACTGGACGACTGGCCTGCAGGCGGAGCGGCCGTCTCATTGACCCAGAGTGGAGAAATGCCAAATTGCCGAGCAGCATGGACTGGCTGCGGGAGGTCCATCCCGATACCGAGTTGGAATTTCCTGGTCGCCTCCCCATGGACCACCAAGATTGAATCCAGAAATCGTCGCCCCACTCGACGGTGAAACGGTAATCCCCCTGTCAACAATGCCGTGCGTTTATCTGATTCAACTTCCAAGTACTGAGGAGCTTCCAGACGGCTTCCTGAAGCTCGCTGTCGCACATCGTTGACTGAACGATATACACTTGCTGCCTCGTTATCCCAGGCGTACCTGAGACAGTAGTAAGAATTCCATGGGTTGTTTTTTGGTTGTTCCTGAATATCCAACTCGATATCGAGGCCGACAATCCGCGAGCCTCGGTGCAGAGAAACAACCTGAGTGTAATTCGAGAGGACGTCCCCCTGCCGGCTCATAATTCGGCCCTGGACAGTAATTTCACCATAAACGGAACTGGCAGCAGTCACGTCAACAGAATCAGCTGCCATGACGGAGTAATTTGCCAGATCGTCAGGCTCCGCAGGACGCCCGGATTTCTTTCGCACTGGACGTCGATAAGCTAGTTGAAAAGAGCCACGGTTGTGACGCGGAGCATCGTAGGAATTAATCGATTGAATTCCTCCGGTGGTTTCATTGATCATGACTTCAAAGAAATCGTTCTTGAGTACGTTTTTATCGGCAATGACTGCGGCACTCTTTTCCCTCTTCTTGCCCGCCGACAACCACGTAAACCCAATCGACGGTATATCGACGACAACCTGTTTGCCAGTTCCCGCACTCGCCGCCGCATAAACGGGTTTTTCAATCAGCGGAATCTGCTCGAGCTCCACCTCGTTCAGCTGAAACCTTCGGGTCACCCCATAAGGATTAAAGACGATCGCTCCCGGCTGTGGTTCCCCGTCTCGAGGAACTGCTGCTGAGAGTTTCTCTCGCATGACTGAAGTAAGCGAATCCACTGACGATTCAACTTGAGATAACTGCTCTTCCGTCGAGTCCTCTGCAAACACAGCACTAATGGAAAGCAAGTTTCCCTGAGTCCGCCGGATTTGACTAGCCAACGTATCGAATTCCGCTCCCATCAACCCCAACATGAGGCTGGCCCCGTTCAATAACTCCAGACGATTATGTAGACGCCAATAACGACTGCAGCGTGAAATTGGATTGGCAACTCCTTTAATCATCACCTGTTTTAGATACGGCGCCTTATATTGATCTCCTTCGAATTTCTCATTCATCCCGGGAAGATCGGTGTCACGGAAGTACTCTTCCAAGGTGACAAAACGCCCCAAGGCATTGGTGTACTTCGATGCACGACGGATATCCTCGTACCAAGGTAATATCTGTCCTGGCCAGTGAGCCAGGCAGAGCGTAGCAACATGGTCCATATCCATCGTCTCTCCCAGACGATTAGACAGCCCCAGAAAAGTCTCATGTCGATTCGCGTTTAAGGGTACACGAGCAATGCAATCCAATTGGGTATTGTCCTGACCTTCCCAACGCGTTTTGGCCTGAGAACTTTCCGGATAACTCCCTTCCCCAAGTAGGACATGAAGTGCTGCCGCAAAGCCGAGTTGACTGAGCAACTGAGGGTGATTGGCTGTCAGGCCAAAATCTCTTCTTCCATAAACCTGAGGCGGTTTCCCAAATGCCGCTTCAAAAGATTGAACGCCTGCAAGTAGTGAGGCTCTTACCGCTTCGGCTGGCAGTAGTGCGTTAGGAATACTATCCTGCTCACAACAAAGAATGCTCAAAGACTCATTTTCCAGACGCTGGCGAATTAGCTGGGCGGATTCTGGGTGTGAGTTCATCAGTGACTGGTAGAGTGCAGGGGCCAGTAACAGATTAGTGGGGGGCGTCTCGTGCAACTCCTCTTGCAACATTCCCCCTAAGGTAGTTTCCGCCATCATGTTGATATCAACCAGATAGGCATCCACGGAATAATAGTGGTCTCGTTCGGTCGACAACAAGTCAAAGGCGGACTGAATTTTTTCGGTGGCCTGAACATGATCTCCTTCGACGGCAAATCGAGCTGCATCGCAGACAGTGTTTTCAAAGTGGATCTCATCCAAATTACTGGCGTATCGCATCTGCCTAGTTAACAGTTCGATTTGCAGATAAAAGTATCCTAGAGCCAGAAAATCATCGACTAGATCCTGCGCGATTTCAGGGACGTCATGCCCTTCCAGTGCCTGGCAGATTACTTCCTGCCGACAGGTTTGCCGACTGATGACACGAGCTCCCGCGTCTTCTGCTCGTTGCAGATAGCCGGTTTGTAAATTATCGGCGCTGGCCAAGGGTACAACGATCAACTTGTCTAAAAGCTCTTCCGGTGGATCGTCGACTCTGTGCCACTTGATAATCCCCCGCGACTCGTGAATCAGAAAAGGATGCCAGAGTCCCGTCCATCCTGCCAACAAACTCGCAGCTTCATCTCCTTCATGGTAGGTCGGAAAATCCTCCAAGCTATGACAGGAAAGTAGGATGGAAAGTTCTTTGTAGGGCATCGATAAACAACCATAACAAAAGGAGGATGAGCCACTGTGCAAGCTCGGTAATGTATGCCTTTGCTGAGAACAACGACTCGGTACCAAATTGTCGTTCACCCAACATACTTATTGCAACGTACTTTATTGCATTATTTGCTTATCTGGCCTCCTCTGCCATACGTGGCACGTTGATTTCACTTGATTTACTCACAATCACTGCCATGTGGTTTTTTTTGCAGGAGCTATATAGGGCAAAACATGAGATTCCAGAGGCTGAAAATGATTGACACTAAAACCAGTACTTCACTAGATTATTAGTAGGGAACACAGAGGTATCAGGGAACTTTTAGCGGTTGAATTCTGTCCAAAGGTATTATTGCGGAATCATTCATTTATAGACTTATCTAGCAACTGCTAAAGGCAAAGGTCTTCGCAAACCACGACAAACTCGTTGTAATCGCTATAATTACTCCATTGGGAGCTATGTGATTACACCAAGTTGTGATGGACATGACGACTGTAGGAGGTGTAGTATCCTAATAAAACTAACACCAGATTCATCCCTGTTTCTGGTCGATACAGTTGTTAAGGTAGTGCGCGCCGCCAGGAAGAAGCCTTGGTTGGTACAAACTAGTTAAATAGACATATAAATCCGAATAAATTCCAAACAGCTGATTTGCACTCTGTTTGGTTTGAAGTTTTGGAAAGGGTCCTAATGGCCACAAAAACGAATCCGGGAGTTTGGGGAGTTGATATCGGGCAATGTGCGCTCAAAGCGATGCGTTGTGAGATACAGGACGGTGAAGTCGTCGCAACACAAGTCGACTACATTGAATACCCAAAAATTCTAAGCCAACCGGATGCAGATCCAGAGGCGTTAATCGCTGATGCTCTGGAACAACTCAAAGAACGCAACGACATTAACGATGAGCGGGTTGCCGTCTCCGTTTCAGGCCAGGCAGGTCTTGCTAAATTCTTCAAGCCACCGCCAATCGAACAGAAGAAATTACGAGACATCGTTGAATTTGAGGCTCGCCAGCAAATCCCATTTGAACTCTCCGAAGTTGTCTGGGATTACCAGCAGATGGGTGGTGGTACGGAGCTTGAAGGACTAATCACGGAAGCCGAGATCGGACTGTTCGCGATGAAACGTGACCAAGTGGTCCGTGAGATGCGTCCGTTTGACAATGCTGACCTGAAGTTGGATGCGATTCAGTTAGCCCCCATGGCGATCTATAACTGCATCACTTATGACTTGCTGGATAACTGCCCCGACCCGGATGCATTTGACCCGGATTCACCTCCAGCCAGCTATATGGTCTTGTCGATCGGAACAGAAACGACCGACATGATCATTACCAATGGGTTCCGAGTTTGGCACCGCAGTATTCCCATCGGCGGTAACCACTTCACCCGGCAAATGACGCAACAACTCAAACTAACTTTTGCCAAAGCCGAACACTTAAAGCGTAATGCTCGTGAAGCTCCGGATCCAAAACGTGTCTTTCAGGCAATGCGTAGTGTTTATGACAGCCTGGGAACGGAAGTTCAACGGTCTCTGAAATTCTTTGAAGGCATCGATCGTAAAGCCACGATTAATGGTCTTGTCATTTTAGGCAATACCGCCAAACTTCCCGGACTTCGGTCTTTTGTTGGCAAGAAACTAGAATTGGAATTAGTTGATCTGGAAACATGGAATCGACTCAAAGGCTCCAGCGTCACAGCCAGTCCAACATTCCGTAACAATGTTCTTGCCTATGGCAATTGTTATGGACTCTGCCTACAAACACTCGGACTGGCACAACTGCAAACGAATTTGCTGCCTCGGGAATTGCTGTTTGATCGCCTAGTCGATTCAAAGAAACCCTGGGTGGTCGCCGCCGTATCATTGTTACTGGTAGCCTTTACTTTCAATTACTTCCTGAATTACACCCATTGGAATAGAGTGGCTCACGACAGCAGTGGTGCCACGATGGATGGACATTGGGAAGCCGAACTTGCCAATGCCAAGTCCACCAGCTCAAAATCGACCAAAAACAAACAGGACTATGAAAAGATCCAAAAGGAATACGACGATCTGCTGAACTTCGGCAAGCAGATGATCGGTAACGGTGACCGTCAGGTAATGTGGCTCGAATTAATCGGATCGATCAATTCTGTCCTGCCTGGCGAACAGACGCAGTGGCGAGATCCGGATGTTGTCGATTTCAAAGATCGACCTGACATCTACATTGAATCCGTCGACAATGCCTATTTCACCGAAGAAGACCTTGAAGCCTGGTGGGAAAAAAACAGTCCTATATATACGGCCGACAAAGAGGAAACAGATCAGGATCGACAGACCTGGCTAGACAGCATTGCCAACAACCCCAGTTTTATTCAAAACAATCAAGCTTACGTGGAATTCCTAAGAGATTATGAAGCAGATCGCATTGCTAAAGCCGCAGCGGAAGCCGCGGACAACAACGGTGGCGGTGGCGGATCCTCCGGAGGAAGTGGTGATAGTGGAAGTGATGACTTCACCCCACCGGAAGATGGTGCTTGGGTGGTTCAGCTTAAGGGCTACCACTATTTCAACAACAACAACGAAACCGGTTTCAAGAGCCACGTTCAATATGCTCTGCTCGAACGCCTAAGACATTCCGTTCTTACGATGCCCACTCCATTTGGCGTCACACCATTCAGCATGGAACAAATGGGCATCAAGTACGTCGTACTCGTTAATGCCAAAAATGAAGGCGAAGTTAAGATCGGTGCCTCAGGTAACAACAATGGCTTTGGTGGAGCCGCTGGTGGCTTCGGCGGTGACCCAGCCGGTGGTACCGGTGCCGGCACCGATCCAGCCAGCGGTTTTGGAGGCAATACGACCGAAGGTGGTAACGACGGAAATGCCGGAGGCAACGCTGCCGAAGAAGAGAAGGAATACATTGCAAATAAGTATTCCTTTACAGTCCAATTCATGTGGGAACCGAATGAAGTGAGTGAACGCTATCGTCTCAAAGCAGAAGCAGACGAGGCGGCTCGACTTGAAAGAGAAAAGCAAGCCGAGGAAGCAGCGCGACTCAATGGCGATCAAAACGGTAACCCTGACAGCCCCCCGATAGACGGTCCTGATGGGCCTCCGATAGACGGTCCTGACGGGCCCCCAGCCGGCATTTAAACCAAAACAAAAGAATAAGACAACGGAAATCACACTCCGAGAATCCAATGACCTTCCCTTTAAGGTAGTGGATTCCAGCCTAAAGAGATTTTTAACATGGCAGACGCAAAAAAATATCTGTTCTGGATTGTTTCCAGCATTGTAACAGTGACCGTCGGTGTCCTCTGGTTTCTTGCCGTAGGTCAGCTTAACGTTCAACGTACCCAACAAACCAGTAGTATCAATTCTGTGTTCAGTGATCTCGGTAAGATCAAATCGGTCAACGAGAATAATCATCCCAATGATGACTTCCAGGACGGAATGGAAGAAATCATGACTCAGGTGAAGTTCGACATCCACAGAACTTGGGAAGCTAAATACACTACTCAAAAGACTGCTTTCAACTGGCCTACTGCGGAAGGCGAACTCCCTCAGGTAACCGCAAACCAATTCATTCCTCTAACCCCAATTGAACTCAAGGTAACTGCAGGCGGAATCATCAACCCAAACAACAAAGATGTGTCTGTGGAAGTCAACCGTATTGCCAGAACCAATTACGCTGATTTCGTGAAGGACTACATGCCTAAATTGGCCTCACGCATCGATGCTGCTTGGGGAGAACCCCAAATCGAAGGCGAAGGCTTTGGTGGAGCCGTCGGTGGATTTGGTGGTGAAACAACCGGAGGAGATCCTACCGGAGGTGGCAACCCAACGGTCCAACAGGAAGTGCCTTCGCATATGGTTGTATGGGAAGAGAATAACCAAAAGGCTCTGGATGCTCGGTTTACATTTACCGAAACGCCCTCGACGCTGTCCATCCTTTATACCCAGGAAGACCTCTGGGTACTCCAACAGTGGCTGAGCATTATTGAAAACCTGAACAAAGAGGCAGAAGCTGCCTACAACGCTAAAGTCACTGAAATTATCGGCATCGACCTTGCCAAAAACGGTGACCTATTGGGTCCCAGCGGTGTCGACCTAGCCAAAGAGTCCATACTCAGTGGCGGTAAAATTGTTGCTGGTGAAGCCGGAGGCGATGATGGTGGTATCGGCGGAATGGACATGATGCAGCAAATGGGTACCATGGCTCCTGAGGGAGGTGAAAATTCCTCGGGCTCCTCTGATAACAGTGGCGGCAATGATGAAAAAGGCAACCTGGTAGCCTCTGATGATCCCGGCGATTTGCGATACGTGGATGACAAATACCAACCACTGCAAGTCACCGCTTTGCGAGACGCACTGGACCCCGAAGCCAGGACTCCCAAACCGGAACTGGCAATCGCCAAACGATACCCAACACGAATCCGCCTTAAATTGGACATGAGGTATTTGTCTCAGTTCCTAGCGGAATGTGGCAATGCAGAACTAAGTATTGAAGTACTTCAGGTGCGAATCGGTGGAGAAAGTGGGATAAACAAAGGTGGAGCTGCAGCCGGTGGCACCGGAGGCATGGAGGGCGGTGCTGGCATGGGAGGCGGCATGGGTGGAGCCATGGGTGGAGCCATGGGTGGTACCGATGGTGGCATGGGCGGCATGATGGGCGGCATGGAAGGTGGTATGGGAGGTGCGGTCGTACAAGCATCTGAGCATCCCTATCATCAGGAAGTCGAAGTATACGGGATTGTTAATATTTACAACCCACCAAATCCATTGGCGTTGGGAATCAACCCTGACGACCAACCGGCTGGTGCCGACAACGGTAGAAATGGACCAGCCCCAGGGCAAGGCGAACCTTTGGATGTCGGTGCTGAATAAGTCCGCCTATAATTTTAACGAACAAAAACTAATTTCAGTTTAATGACAAACAGACCCGAGCAAATTCGGGTGGAGAACCATAGAAATGGTATTCGGACGTAAAAAGAAAAAAGACGCTGAAGCAGAAGCAATTATGAATGCTGTTCTGGCAGCGACAGGTGAAGACGATCTCACCGCGGACCCGGATGCTCCTAAACCGGAAAAGCCGGCGAAATCCAAGAAGAGTTCGTCAGGGCGAGGACGCAAGGGTAAGCAGGTTACCGACAATCCGATCGTCCTTTACGGAGAAAAAATTGCGCTGACGCTGGCCGTATTAGCCTCCGGTTACCTAATATATTCCGGGCTCAATGCGGGAAAAGATGCGATGGGCAATAACTTCTCCAAAACCCCCGAGGAACTCCAAACTCAGATTACAGCCGCCAATAGTGCGATTAGTAATGGTGACTGGGATCAGGAAAAAGAACTCTACACAGCTGATTTAGAACAGCCGTTTGAACAGCGTGCTGCGGCAGGTGAGATCAACATTAATGCGGCCGACTACGGCATGTCCCGCCTTCTGAGTCCTCCTGTTAATCGAAACACCAAGAAACGTGAGGACCCTGAAATCTACGCTGCCACTGATTTACGGGTAAACGCACTTACAGGCCCGGTTGCTTACGTACTGCCTGAAGGTGCTGTCGATCCCACCGAAGCTGACGAACCAGCGATTCAGAAAGTCGAAGAAGAAAAACCTCGTCCAACGCGTCCTAAGCGAAACAACAATGATCCATTCGCAGGCGGCGGCATCCCGGGTATGGATGGTGGCGGCGATATGGCCGGCATGCCCGGCATGGGTGGCATGGGCGGAGAAATGGGTGGCATGATGGGTGGAATGGGCGGCGACGCCAACACCGGTGGCACGATTAGACGCCTACGAGCCGATCGAGGGCAAATCCTCGGCTATCGTCCAAACGGTGGTGGCGGTGGAGCCATGGGTGGCATGATGGGCGGCATGGGGGACATGGCCGGCGGTATGGGCGGCATGGGGGACATGGCCGGCGGTATGGGCGGCATGGGTGACATGGCTGGTATGGCCGGAGGTTCCGAAGGTGGTGGCGGAATGCCTGCTGCCGATGACGGTCCGAAAGGTACACCTGTGGCAGTAGCTCAGACGATTGTCGGCGTGACAGCATTGGTGCCATTCAAAAAACAGTTTGACGAATACGAACGAGCATTGGCCATGCGTTCAGGCTACGATGCCATGCGTGATCGCCCTGACTACATTTTCATGACCGTAGAACGAGTTGACATTACTGACGACTTGCAGCAAGCCGAAGGAGAATACAACTGGGAATACCTTCTTAGTACGCGTGAACACAATCGCGCAGCAGATCGATGGTTTGGGGCAGCGACTGAAATCGTAGATGATACGCACCTCAACGAATACATCTCACTGAGCTGCCCTCCCGTGATGCTACGGGATATTAATGACATTCTACGACACCCGGAAATTCCACTGACCGGACAAGCTCCTGCCGAAGAAGACAACGCTGCCGAAGCCAATCCGGAGGATGAGAACGAAGCACCGGTCGACAACAATATCCCAGGTAGCGGTCGTAAGCCTAAAAACAACAATGCAGCGGCCGGTAATGGAAATATGGCTGGTGGCATGGGCGGCATGGCCGGCGGTATGGGCGGCATGGGTGACATGGCCGGCGGTATGGGCGGTATGGGCGACATGGCCGGCATGATGGGCGGCATGGGCGGCATGATGGGCGGCATGGGCGGAGATATGGGGGGCATGATGTCCGCTAATATCCCTGACTACAAGATGGTCCGTTTCTTTGACTTCTCTGCAAAAATTGGTCGCACCTACCGATATCGCGTTCAACTTTGGATCGAAGACCCCAACCGTCCTAACACAAATCCTGAAGACGAATATCGTGACCACAATGCCCCATCAGATCAGGCACTAAATGCCGATGCATTAGCCCGCGTCAAAGGCCTTCGAGCGAATGATGCTAATGGTAACGTCTGGTTCCGTAAAACCGAATGGAGTACACCAAGTGAGGCAATTACGGTACCAGATCCAACTCAAATTGCAGCTGGCTCTGTTACAGCCCCGCGGGAAACACGTGCTCCAAACGGCTCCATGTATATTGATTCTGAACCTAGTGGCATCATTAAGCCAATCGTATTTGACACCAAACGTGCCGTTGATGTTCCATTTGATCGCACCGTCAATCGAGGAGCCATCTTGAACTTCACAGCAGATGCCGAATACGGACATCCAATCACCGAAGTCATTAATGCCCTGCCTCAATTTAACTTTAATGCCGACGTAATCATTGCCGACCTACGTGGTGGAGAAGAACTGTTCAAAGGTACTAACTACGAAAAGATGTTTTCTAAGGACAATGCAATTTTTGCCCCTGGTGAATTTGTACTGTTCGACAAAGACGGTAACTTCACCGTTCAAAATGAAATCGATGACACCAAATTGTGGGAACGCTATAACTACCAACCCGATGCACCAACTGAAAACAACGGTGGCGGAATGATGGGTGGCATGGATGGCGGCATGGATGGTGGCATGGGCGGTATGATGGACCCCAATGCAGGTGGCGAGGGTGGATTCCCAATGTAATCCGTCCACTGCTAACCAACGACTATCTACACAATCAAGAAAACCTCGGCACAGGACTCATCAGGGCCTGTGCCGTTCTCGTTCAGTCAACTACATATACAACTTCTACGCCGATCAGGAACCGACATGGCCAAAGCCAAGGCTCGCCGAGCAAATCAACTTCGAGAGATTAAAGTCCAAAGGCATTTCACCAATAAGGCACCTGGAAGTGTACTCTTTTCAGCCGGTGAAACCGTCGTGCTTTGTACTGCCAGCGTCGAAAACTCTGTCCCGCCATGGATGGAGGGTAAAGGCAAGGGTTGGATCACAGCCGAGTACAACATGTTGCCTTCTAGCACCAGTCCCCGGAAACGCCGAGATCGGAAAAAAGTCGACGGTCGCACAACCGAAATACAACGCCTTATTGGCAGGAGCATTCGTGCAGTGGCCGATCTGGAGGCACTAGGAGAACGGTCCATCGCCATCGATTGTGATGTGCTACAGGCCGACGGTGGGACTCGAACTGCCAGTATTACCGGAGCCTACATCGCCGTGGTCGATGCCATTCGCAGCTTTGAAGCTGAATTGCCTAACCCAAAAAAATCACCGCTTCGTGACAGCCTAGCTGCAGTGAGTGTTGGTATTGTCGAAGGCAAGGCCTATCTGGATCTGGACTACGAACTAGATTACGCGGCCGAAGTCGACATGAACGTAGTCATGACGGGAAAAGGACAATTTGTCGAGATTCAGGGAACGGGCGAAGAAAGCACATTCAGTGAAACTCAGCTCGCGGATTTACTAGGTCTGGCCAAAAAGGGAATTCGGCAGCTCACACGTATCCAAAAGGACGCTCTTAAAGCCTAGGCTTCAGACGCTCCTCAAATTAGATACTTACAACTGTTTGTCTAGCAACCAAACCAACAGCCCCTTCTGAGCATGCATTCGATTTCCAGCCTGAGCCACAACTCGACTTTGAGGACCGTCCATCACTGCGTCCGTCACTTCCTGCCCTCGCTTCGCGGGTAGACAATGTAGGAAAATCGCATGCTCTGGGGCAGCGGCCATAAGCGATTCGTTGACCTGATAATCAGCAAAGTCCTGTTCGCGTTGTTTCTGCTCTTTTTCCTGCCCCATACTGGCCCAGACATCCGTATAGATGGCGTCGGCGGAAGCCACAGCCCCTACAGCATCTTCTGTTTGCTCAAAGTTAGCGACGGCACAACCTGATTCGATCTCAGTCTTCTCTTGATCAGTAAACTGATAGGCCGCTGGTCCGGCCAGCGTAAATTTCAGACCAAGCTTGCCACAGGCGATCGCCAAAGACCGGGATACATTGTTCGCGTCGCCAACGAATACCAAATGACGATTTTCAAGCGATTCAAATTCTTCTTGGATCGTCAATACATCCGCCAGAGCCTGACAGGGATGAGAATAATCGGTTAATGCATTAATAACAGGAACGGTGGAATATTCCACCAACTGTTCGAGAGTTGAGTGTTTATAACTTCGACACGCAATCACATCCACGTACTGACTTAGCACTTCGCTAAAATCCTTGACCGACTCACGCTTTCCCCACCCCACTTCCTGGCCTAAGAATAACGCATGCCCACCTAACTGACTGATTCCGGATTCAAAACTAACCCGAGTACGGAGTGAAGGCTTTTCAAACAGCAGGGCTAAGTTGTGACTCGCTAACACTGAATGACGATTACCTTCAGCCAACTCAGCCTTGAGCTGTAATGAGTATGTAAGTATTTGTTTAATTTCGTCTGTTGTTAGATCAAATAAAGAAAGTAAATGTCTCATCTTTTAATACCTTTAGATACGCTTGCAATACAAACGCGACTACATCAGACCGGTTCTTATCAGACCGGTTATGAAATCTTGAAAGAGAAAACTAGGCTCGAAGTTCGCGGAGTACTTCGGACAAAATATCCACTCCTTGATTGGCTTGTTCCACTGATAAATTCATTGCAGGTAAGAGGCGAATCACATTGCCCTGAGTGCAGTTGACAAGGAGATTCCGATCCAGGCACTGCTGCACCACCGAAGCTCCCTCCACTTCCAATTCGACGCCAACCATCATTCCGGCAACACGCACTTCTTTGATCCACTGGCACTCCTTTTGGAGTTCGGAAAACCGCGTCTTAAAGAGATCAGCCAGCACACTCACGTTGTCCAGGAGGTTCTCTTGTTCAATCATCTGAAGTGTGGCAATTCCAGCGGCCGAAGCAATTGGGTTCCCCCCGAACGTGGCAGCATGCATACCCGGTCGCAAACTAGGGGCTATTTCAGCGGTAGTTAGCATAGCGCCACCCGCAACGCCACCACAAAGACTCTTGGCCAGCGTCATCACATCCGGATTCACATCGAAATACTGATAGCCAAACCATTTACCTGTTCGCCCACAACCTGTCTGCACTTCGTCAAAGATGAGCAGCAGATCATTTTCATCGGCGAGTTGTCTCAATCCCTGTAAAAATCCTTCTGGAGGAATACGCACTCCGCCTTCCCCCTGGATCGGCTCAATCATGATCGCACAAGTTTCGTCATCAATCAGTTCCTTTACTGCATCCAAATTACCGTAAGGTGCATAGCTAAATCCTGCGACAAGTGGTCCCAGCCCTTCATGGTATTTAGGTTGCGCGGTCGCTGTCGTGGTAGCCAAACTTCGACCATGAAACCCACCTTCGAAGGTGATTATTTTGTAACGAGAGGGTCCATGATGCAGCCTCGCTAGTTTAATAGCCGCTTCATTCGCTTCAGCTCCGGAATTGCAGAAAAAGGCCTGCCCACCAAAACTTCGATCACTCAACAATTGCGCCCATTTCCCCTGAACTTCCAGATGCCATGAATTGGGTACATGAATAAGAGTTTCCACCTGTTTTTGTACAGCTCTTACTACCGGCTCCGGACAATGCCCAAGCAGGTTGCACCCCCATCCGGGAAACAGATCGAGGTATTTATTTCCTTCGGCATCCCAAATATTGGAGCCTTCACCGCGAACGAGATTCACACTATAGCGACCGTAATTGGGCACTACATATTGTCGGAATAAATCGACTGTATCTGCTGAGCTAAGGAATGAATTATCCATGGCACAGGTCCTCTCGTTTTCTTAATAGTATCGAAGTAATTGGAAATAACTAGAAATCGGTCCGTCTGTCAGGCTCGCTTCAGCCGGAATGGGCTAAAACCGATCATTTTGTAATTTGCGTTCCAACCCCGGAACTCGTGTAAATCTCTAGTAACAGTGAATGCCGAATACGACCATCAATAATATGGACTTTCTGAACTCCGCGGTCGAGCGTTTCTAGGCAAGCTTCCACTTTGGGAATCATGCCACTATCGATCACGCCCGAAGCAATTAGCTCACGTGCTTCCGTTGCGGAAAGTGAATTAATCAGCGTTGATTCATCTTCCTTATCACGCCGAACACCATTGACATCACTAAGAAACACCAGCTTGTCCGCGCCTAGCAGTTGAGCAACGGTGGTGGCTGCTGTATCCGCATTCACATTGTATTTCTGCCCCTGATTATCAAGGCACATCGATGGAATTACCGGGATCGTACCTGCATAACAGAGATTCTCAATAACTGCTCGTTCCACTTCAGTAACGCGACCAACATATCCGAGATCCACAGACTCGCCATCGACATGTAGGTCCAGTTTTTCACCGATCAGGACGGGAGTGCTTTCAAAGTTGAGTGTCATCGCGCGGCCGCCAATCTCCTCGATTAACTCGGCCAAACGCTGGTTCACTTGACCCGCCAGGACGCTTTCAACGATTTCCAGCGTTTTTTGATCTGTCACGCGACGCCCATGAATGAAATTAGGAGCAATCCCTGCTTGGTCCATCGCAGCGCTGATAGCCGCACCTCCACCATGAACCAAAACGGGCCGCATGCCCACGGTTTCCATGAAAACGATATCCACCAAAACATGTCGTAGCGCATCTTCATCCTTCATGATGCTGCCGCCAAGTTTAATCACCGTGGTCTTTCCACGAAATTGGCGTATCCAGCCCAATGCTTCAATGAGTGTATCTGCTTTTTGAATCGCGTCTTGCATAGTTTGTATGTGACCCAAATGACTCGGTCGGGGGTCTTGTGTTCTTTTTGAGCAACCAGGCTATGGGTTGACAGGGAATAAACCCCTGTATCGAAGGCCTTCGGTACAGGGGAAACAGGCCATTCTAGACCTAGACTATTCACAGTGTCAACGAAGAGATTTTCACGTCTGAGGAGATAGCGTAATTTTTACGGGAGGCAAAACTGATAGCCCCTAGAATGAATGTTCTATTCGTGGCATGATATTGTTACACGTGGATGCCTTGAGCCCCTGACCTTTTCCTATCTCCGTCCATCCGTCCATCATGGAAGGCCAACGAGAAATACCTCGTTTAGCTATGCCCGAAACCGCTGCAAATCAAAACGCCACCGCCGTTTCCTCTGGAGAAACACTGGCAATCATATTGGCTGCAGGTCAGGGAACCAGAATGAATTCGGAGCTGCCCAAGGTACTGTTTCCTGTATGTGGAAAACCGATGGTCCGGCACGTCGTCGAGGCATTACGAAATGCTCAGGTGACCAAACTTGTGTTGGTTGTCGGGTTTAGGGAAGATTTGGTCCGTGCTGAATTCGAAGGTGAACCAGATATTGTCTTCGTCACTCAGCATCAACGCTTGGGAACCGGTCACGCCGTGCAAATGTGCCATGAAGAGTTAGCTCAGCATCAAGGCCCCGTCGTCATCGTCACAGGAGACTCACCGTTGATCCAGCCCAACTCGATTAAGGCTTTACTAGCCTATCAGCAGGAACAAGCTCTTGCATGCGTTCTAGGATCCTTACTGAGTGATGCCCCTGAAGGACTAGGACGAATTGTACGTGACCAAGCAGGACAATTCGTCGGCATTGTTGAACACAAGGATGCCACGGAAGCACAACGCCAGATCAACGAAGTCAACATGAGTACCTACGTTTTTGATTCGGATCACTTACAATGGTCTCTGAGTCAACTACAGACCAACAACACTCAAAACGAGTACTACCTTACCGATTGCCCAGCGATCTTACTAACTCGGGGGGAATCAGTGGATGCAAAAGCCGTACTTCAACCTTGTGAGGCACTTAGCGTGAATACGCAAACGCAACTGCAACTGGTGGAAGACGAGATGAGAAAGCTAGGTTACTAAATGCGCGAATTGAAGATATTTAGTGGTGGTGCCAATCCTCAATTGGCCGAGGATATTTGTGGATTTCTACACCTGCCTCTGGGGCAGATCACACTAAGTACGTTTCCCGACGGAGAACGCCACTGCAAAATCGAAGAAGATGTGCGTGGCAGGGATGTCTTTCTTATTCAACCCACCAGTCCTTCAGTAAACGACAATCTGATGGAGCTATTGATCATGATCGACAGCTGCAAACGGGCCAGTGCCTCACGAATCACTGCAGTCATTCCTTATTTTGGCTATGCTCGTTCGGATCGGAAAGACGAAGGGCGAGTTGCCATTGCAGCCAAGCTATGTGCCAACCTGATTACCCGAGCCGGCGCGGATCGTGTTCTGGCGATGGATCTACATGCAGCACAGATTCAGGGGTTCTTTGATGTGCCGGTCGATCACCTCTATGCAGCTCCTGTCCTGAACAAGTACTTTATCGACCAGGGAATTCAGGAAGACAATCTTGCCGTAGTCAGCCCGGATGAAGGAAGTATCAAGCGAGCGATTGGCCACGTGCGTCGACTAGGTGGCAAGCTGGCGATTGTCGACAAACGACGCGCCAGCGCATTGGAAACGACACAGGAAAACTTAATCGGAGGTCCCATCGAAGGCCGAGTCGCACTCATGTTCGACGATATGATCAGTACGGCGGGAAGTATTTGCGGAGCGGCCGAGCTCGTAAAGGCTGCCGGAGCAAGTGAGATCCATGTGGCTGCCACTCACGGTGTCTTCTGCGGACCAGCATTAGAACGCCTCGAAGACTCACCAATCACAAGTGTGGTAGTGACAGACACCATCCCGTTGGGGGAAGCAAGTAAGGTTAGTAAAATCAAGCAATTGACGGTCGCTCCTTTACTGGCAGAGGCCATCAAACGCGTCCATCATGACCAGTCCATTAGTGATATCTTTGCGAGCTATGAACCCTAACGATCGTTTGGCGACAATAGATGGGTGGTAGCAAAGATTTCCTACGATGCAATTAGTGTCAACTTAAAATCTTCCCTTACGCCAAAACCCTCAACCCTCTTTATTAAATTTTAGTCCCTCGGAAATCCACGAAACCTTAGAAGTACCGGAGTAGCTTGATCACGATGGCAAAACGAAAGACGTATGAAACCGTAGAACCGATCGGAGCTCGTATTTTAGTTCGCAAGGACGAGCCAAAACGTGAAACCCGTGGAGGTATCGCTCTTCCCGATGCGGCTGAAATCCCTACCATTACAGGGCGGATTGTCGCCATTTCCGCCGTCGTCGAAAACGATGATGAAATGCCGCTCAAACAATACGATAAAGTTCTTTTTCATCCCAAAGACGCCATTCCGGTAGAATTCGAGCACGACAATCAGCTTTTTGTCGTTCCCGTCGATGACATCGTGGCGGTTTTTCGCTCTAACGACTAACTATTTCCTCCGGCATACCGAAATCTCACCTGGATTTTCACTCGAGAATTCAAGCAATTTGCCTGCCGCCTAAAAGCTCATAAAAATCTTGGTTTCTGTGGGGTGCTAACATTGCATTAGGCCTTGTAATCCACAGTCTTTATGGCAAAATAATCTGTTTGACCCCTATATAAAGTCTATAGAGGGGTTGTTCCAGAGTTTTAGCCTTGGAATAGCAGCGATCTTAAGATTTCAATCTCACACCTAAAAACAGGTGTTAGGTTATTGAATTATGGATAAGTTTAAGATCCCAAACCAATCAATCACCAAATAAACATCAGTTAAAAAGAGGAAGAATTCCATGGCGGAATTGTTTCAAGCAGAAGCACGTGAATTAACCGGTTCAGCCAATACTCGTCGTTTACGTCGGGCAGGCATGGTACCTGCGATTCTGTATGGACAGGGTAAGGACGTTGTTCACCTGTCGATCCCGGAATCTCAGGTCAACTCAGCGGTTCGAAACAACCAACCCTACATTCAACTTGAAGGGGCCAGCACAGAAAGTGCTCAGATTCAGGAACTTCAGTGGGATGCCCTTGGCAGTACCGTTCTGCACGTCGATTTAACTCGGATGGATGCTAATGCCATGATTGAAGTCGACTTGACGATCTCTTTAACCGGAGATGCCGGAGCTTCCATCAATCAGGTCATTCGTACGACGACAGCTGTCGTACCAGCGATGAACATACCCAACGGCCTTGTCGCTGATATTTCCTCTCTTAACGACGGGGACAGCATCAGTTTGGGCGATATTGAACTTCCTGAAAAAGTAAGCCTCCTAAGTGACCCAAGTACAGTGGTAGTTACCTGTGGCGCAGTAGCCGCTCCTGAAACTCCTGCTGAAGAAGCTACTGTAGCTGATGATGCTGGAAGTAACGAAACAGAAGAAAGTGGTGGAGACGAGTAATCGTTTCACACCTCGTTAAGATATTACAATTTAATCACCTTGCCCAAGTGCCATGAAACTGATCGTTGGACTGGGAAATCCCGGAAAGAAATATCAGGACACCCGACACAACGTGGGTTGGCAGATTCTGGCAGAACTTGCCAGACGTCACGGGTCGAGCAAACCAAAAGCTCGATTTGAAGGGGAAGTGATTGAGACACAATTTGGTACGGAAAAGGGACTGTTACTCTGTCCTATGACGTACATGAATGCGAGCGGTCGAAGTGTTCGGCCGGCAAGCGATTTTTACAAATTGTCCCCTAGGGACATACTCGTCATCTGTGATGACATTAGCCTTCCGGTTGGCATGATGAGGTTTCGACCTCAAGGGTCTTCCGGAGGTCAAAACGGCCTCAAAGACATCATTAACAAACTGGGAACACAGGAAATCCCCAGATTGCGAATCGGCGTCGGCCAGCCACCTCCCCAGTGGGATACGGCAGACTATGTGTTAAGCAAATTCACCAAAGCGGAACTGCCTGACATAAAACAAGTCGTCGATTCTGCGTCCGGAGCCGTGGCAGATTGGGTTCAGCAGGGAATTGAATTCTGCATGAATCAATACAACCGAAAACAAAATACGAACTCGCACGAAACCTAATGACAAATTTGAAGTCCGGGCTGGCGTAAACCCGAACTCGTGTGATGTAGTACTAGGAGATTTTACATTGGCTGCAAACGTATACGAATGCATGTTCATACTCGATTCCAATCGATACGCTCGTGACCCGCACGGGGTTCAGGAGTCAATTAACAATGCGGCAAGCTCTCTTGGCGGAGAAATCCTTGTCTCAAGATTGTGGAGCGAGCAGAAACTGGCTTACCCAATCAACGGGAACCGTAAAGGAACCTATTGGTTGACTTACCTGCGTCTGGAAGGCACCAAGCTGACTGAATACGAACGAGCAAATCAGCTCAACGATAACGTCATGCGAAGCCTGACTCTGAAAATTGATCCTCGTCTGGTCGATCACCTGATCGCCCATGCGAAAGGTGAATCCACGGCAGAAGAGCCGGAACAAGAGTCATCAGAAGCAACCGAAGAAGTTGCAGCAGAATAAGCTGTAACGACCTGAGCAATCAACGTGATAATTGTCCCTGGCGGCAATCTGATAATCACTTTGATTTGCTTGCCCTTGGTGTTTTGCTCTGATAAACTGCGCCGGATTGGCATCGAGTCACCAAAACGCTGGGAATTTAACAAAGGAGTGTTGGCAAATGGCAAGCTTTAATAAAGTAATCCTGATGGGTAACCTGACGCGGGATGTCGAATTAAAGTACACAGGTAACCAAACCGCAGTCACTGAAATTACACTGGCTGTGAATGACCGCAGACGAGGCCAGGATGGTCAGTGGCAGGAAGAAACAACTTTCGTGGATGTAACCCTATGGGGACGTACTGCCGAAGTTGCCGACCAATACCTTGGAAAAGGTTCCGGAGTCATGGTGGAAGGCCGACTTCGCCTAGACCAATGGGACGACAAACAAACCGGACAACGCCGCAGTCGCCTGCGAGTCACCGGCGAAAGGATGCAGATGCTTCCTCGTGGTGGTGGAAATGGCGGCAACGGAGGTTCCAGTTCCCAAGGATCTGGAGGCTCTTACAATACAACTGGAGCACAATACGGTGGTGGAAGCAATTATGGTGGAAACACCAGCCAACAAGCACCTCCACAACAAGACAATGGACCTGGTGGGTTTTACGATCCCCCAGCACAACAGGGAATGCCGCCAGCAGATGACGATATCCCATTTTAACGAAACCAAACGATTACTACCTTTTTGAAGTGACATAAAC
>Ga0066378_10000258_pt1 | contig 23000 bp, 17 predicted proteins | sample Knorr_S23_td_DCM_FD_70947 | JGI IMG/M metagenome (GOLD analysis project Ga0066378, IMG submission 70947) | Marine microbial communities from Southern Atlantic Ocean transect - Knorr_S23_td_DCM_ad_71m_LV_A | ecosystem: Environmental > Aquatic > Marine > Oceanic | place: Southern Atlantic ocean...
ACATTCACCAAAGCATTGATACGTACGACATCCGAAACGCCGCCAAGCTTAGTCCTAGAGGCATTTCCTTATGATAAGCATCTACACTTGGTGGGCACATTGTGCCGCGAGCTTGCTCGAGCTTCAGCCAACAAGCGCTTCTTCCTGGGCCGGCGCACCGTCGAAGAGCTGGTTGATTGCTCTGGCAATAAGGCAAAGGCGCTTCTTCGGGACCTTGAAGCCATCTGCCTGATTGTGAAGACCAGAAACGGCGGCATTCGCTCAGTGATGGTTGCCGGTAAAATACGCCCAGACCGGCGCGCTTCTGAGCTCCTTTACTTGCCCACCATAGAACCACTGATCAAGCGGGGTGAGCTAACCAATGTGAATCCATCAGTCGGGCGTAACAGTGGTTAGGAAAAAGGACTTTTAATCAAAAGAATTGCGCAGGAGCTCACACCTTAACACTGACATTTACTTGGGGGATTCGCGAAAAGAACCTCTTCGTAACAACAAAAATACATGACAAATACAACAAAATTGGCTGAAGCCTTAAATACATTAATAGAACATAAGCTCTTCCCGCCCATAGGCCAGCTGGATATACCACTCCTGGGATTTGTGGATATTGTTGAAATCCTTTATCCACACATGAAGGGTAAAGTTAAAGAGAATGAGCCGTTTCCATGCCCCCTGTGGATTCACAAAAAAAATGATACCAGACCCATTGTATGGGAGAACTCCGATTTTCCTGGTTGGCGATGTTTTGGTGGATGCACAGGAGAGAAGACGAAAGACACGATTGAATTCGTTCAATATGCCCTAGCACTGGATACGTATGTTCATGCATGTGCAGTCTACCGCAAACTCAACAACTTGAAACATCAGGGCAAGAGCCATCAACATTATGTTGACTGCATTGATGACTTATTTCCGGATTGGTATGAAGAGGTGAATGAGGGTTTACTTGTTTGACACATATCAAATCAAAAAACGATCTCCCCTAAACAACCGGACGCAACCCTCACGCTAGTGAAGCTGTTTCAGGCTTTGGCATACTGTTTCAGAAAGTTGAAAAGAGATTCCATAACCGAGTGGTTGACTTGCCCTGAGGACATTTACGCATCTCTTAAATGACCAAAACAAAGCCCGCTATCCTTTTGGGATAGCGGGCATTTTAGTGACGCTTTGAATAAATCTATCTAAATTCTTCAATTACTATGATGAAAACTAATCCTTCACACCGCTGACTGCCATCAGCCCATCGTAAATTGCTTCAAAGGACCTGAAAGACCTTACTGAGTAATTATTACCTTGTGGAGCACATGGATCACTCAAGTGGTAATCAATCGAAAGGAGTTCGTGCTACCATTCAGGCTAGCGGGTGTTACGAGAGCCTGCGTATTCCACTCACTGGCAGTGAAGAAATCTATCGTATAAGGATGTTACCCTGATGGTTTGAATCGGTCTGGAGTGGAAAATCAGTCCACAGATGTGTCATCACCCTTGAAAAGAGCAGATACCCAAGAGGAAAGGTAGATTCTTTGAGCACTTGAGCGACCATCTCTCCCTTGCCCTTTCCGCTTACCATCACCCAAGCGTTTCGGGCAGTTTCCAACAATCGATACCCCATAGTCAATCTACGTGTGGGAGGCTTACTTGCACAGGCTTTGTGAACCCACGCATCGTTTTGTATATCTTTTTTCATGTTTTCTTGGAAAAGAGATGCAACATGCCCATCCTCCCCCATACCCAAAATAACAAGGTCAAAGACCGGCATACCAGCAGAGTTTTTATTTACATTTTTCTGGATAATCTCAACCATGTGTTCTGACGCAACATCTGAATTTAAGTCGACACGATAGGGATGCAGCTGGTGATCTTCCAACCGATGAAAAGGAAGGAAGTGATTTGTAAAGAGGGAGAAGTTTGAATCGGAATGATCCAATGGTACGCACCGCTCATCAGCAAAGTAAACCTCAAGAGATGCTCTTTTTTGGGCGCATTGACTTAGGCTCTGAGCCAAGGATGTCAAGAAAGGCTTGGCGATCCGTCCTCCCGAGAAGGCTACATGAAATGTATGATTTTTTTCTTTCTGGCAAACAGCTTTGATAAATCGTTCAACGGCATGCTCCACAAGATCGTCAGTGCTTGTAAAGGCGCCAACTTTGGTTCTAGGTGCTAAATCCATCATAAAATTTTTCACGATATTGAAAGGGGCGTCCGCCATACATGCTGGTTTTGCGCTAATAACACCTGCGATGCTTCAGGCCCCCAAGTACCGGCGGAATAAAATTCCTTATTAGTCAAATCGCGTCCTTGCCAAGCCTCTCGAATAGGGTCAACGATCTTCCAAGCAGCCTCCACTTCATCACGCCGAATAAAAAGGGTGGCATCTCCTGCCATAGCTTCCAAAAGGAGTCTCTCATAAGCTTCAGGCGTATATGCACCAAATTCAGCATTATAATGGAAAGCCATTTTAACCGGCCTTAGCTCAGCACTGTTACCTGGCACTTTACCATTAAATCGGAGGTGAATTCCCTCGTCAGGCTGCAGGCGCAGCGTCAGGGCATTGGCATCCAAGTGCTGGCCACACTGGGCAGCAAAGAGGACGTTGGGAACTGGGCGGAACTGTATGCGTACTTCACTAGCACTGAGTGGTAGGTTTTTACCAGTACGCAAATAAAATGGCACGCCAGCCCATCGCCAATTGTCAATAAGTAACCGCATAGCCACAAATGTCTCGACATTGGAAGTTGGGCTAACGTTAGATTCCTGACGGTAGGCAGGACACATTTTTCCATGCAATTGACCCGCAAAATACTGACCGCGCACAACCTGGTCGAACACATCTGACGAGTCAATCAAGCGGATGCTCCTCAGGAGTTTGACTTTTTCATCACGAATGGATTCATCCTCAAGAGAAACTGGGGGCTCCATGGCAATGAGAGAAAGAACTTGAAGCAAGTGATTTTGGACCATGTCGCGCAATGCACCCGATTCTTCGTAATAACCGCCTCGAGAACCAACCCCCAGTGACTCACTCACGGTGATTTGAATATGGTCAATAGACCGGCGGTCCCATAGGGCTTCAAAAATGGCATTGGAAAAACGAAATACCAATATGTTTTGCACTGTCTCCTTACCTAGATAGTGATCGATCCGGTAAATCTGCTTTTCGTGAGCAAAAGAGATTAGCGAATCATTGAGACTTTGGGCAGAGGGCCCATCATGTCCAAAAGGCTTTTCCACCACCACTCTTTGCCACCCATGCTCCCGCGTTTGATGCCGCAACAACCCTACCCGACTTAAGGCACTGACAGTATGCATGAATTGGCTTGGAGAAATCGCAAGATAAAAGAGCAATTGATGTGCTAAAACTGAGTGTTCTGCCGCATAGACTCGTTGTTTCAATCGTTTAAAATCATTATCTTGAGTGATGTCTCCGCGTTGATAACTGATGCATCCAGCGAACCTCTCCCAGCTTGACAACTCCACGGGCTGTGTGCGCGAGAATTTTTGAAGTGATTGCCATAATTCTTGCCTCCAAATTTCATCAGTCTTTTCTCGCCTGGAAAACCCTATGATGCGAAAGGGTTCAGGCAATTGGCCTTCGAGATATAAATGATAGAGTGCAGGAATGAGTTTTCTGCGCGTCAAGTCCCCACTGGCTCCAAAAATAACAAGGGTTACTGGCTCTACTTGCTTACGCTTCTTGTCGAGTCGGCAGGTCAAAAGCTCGTCTAAATCATCATTCATCATGACTCGAGTGCGATAAGGGTTTGTTTTGTTAGTCAAAGTAAATAAATAGTCATCCGAAGAGTTTCTGCGTAAGGCAATTATTCCGCTGCTGAAAAATCTATTACCTCATACATGCTCCCAGTCAGATCAGTTAATTGTGGCTTCTCCCGAAACACACGAGACGGGCAAACGATTTCACAAAGAATGCGAGGAGATTGTGCCGACTAGCCCGAAATTGCTGTAGCGCTTTTCAAGAGCATCCATCCTTGAAGAGTCTCCTTAGAATGGCGTTGCGAAAAAGTCTGAAACGATTCGTCTGGGTACCGGTGATCCATGTATGCTACAAGCAAACCTTCCAAGTGGGCGGCAAGATCTTCAAAAGGGACCGATTTAGCAATCTGACGCCCTATTTCTTTGTGCTCGCCAAAGCCTCCCCCAACAAAAATATGGTAGCCCTCGACACTTTCATCCTCCGATTTGACCTGAGTAGCTAGCAAGCCGATGTCACCAATGTAATGCTGAGCGCATGAATGAGGGCATCCAGTTAGATGAATATTAATGGGTTGATCAAGCGGACATCGACTTTCGAGCCGTTCTGCCAACAGGCGCGCGTGTTGTTTTGTGTCGGCGGAAGCGAATTTGCAGAAAGCATTCCCAGTGCAAGCAACCACCCCACTGCGCACATGAGATGGTTCCACATACAGCCCTAGATCCTTAACCCCTTGTTTAAAAGCCGCTAGATTTTTTTCCGCTACGTGGGGAATGATAAGGTTTTGCCAGACAGTCAATCGTGCTTCTCCGCCACCATAACGCTCAGAAAGCTTTGCCAACCCTTCTAGTTGATCTGGCGTCAAAACACCTGTAGGCACACCTACACCCACATAGTAAAAGGATGCCTGAGTTTGCTCATGCACCCCAAGATGGGAGTGGGAGGAATTCTTGGCCCTTGGAGGATTCCACTTTTCAAGACGAATCATCTCCTCATCTCCTAACCGGATCAGAGGGTATGACAGTCTTGAATCTACAGCATCCAGAAAAGCGTCCACCCCGCAAGAGGCAAGAAGATATTTAAGACGGGCCTTCTTACGATTCGTCCTATTACCCTGTTCCAGAAAGACTTGAGTCATGGTCAAGATGACTTCTTTTATGTGGTCCAGCTGCACCAGGATTCTGGCATCTGCCGCAAAAGTCTTGTGTCCGGTCACCCCTCCGAGGGATACCATGAAACCAATACCTTTGGGATGGCCGCTAAGGGGCTCCTTGACACGCACAGCACGCGCACCTATGTCATTGGTATCTTCAACCACACCCACCGCTCCACCCCCATCCAACGCAATATTAAACTTACGAGGTAAGTTGTAGAAAACATCACTACTGATGATAGTTTGAGCCAAAGAAAGGCACAGCGGCTGCACGTTGCAAAGTTCCTCCGGATCAAATCCAGCCGTCGGGGAAGCCGTAATGTTACGGATATTGTCAGCACCCGCTCCCTTTGTATGTAGGCCGACAGATTGAATACGCTGCAGAACCTCAGCAGCGTGTTCCAACGGGATAACCCGCAACTGGATATTTGCTCGGGTGGTAATTTGAAGATACCCTGAGGACATCTCGCGCGATAAAGCTGCCAACTCACGCATCTGAAATGCCTTTATATATCCACCGGGTATGCGCAAACGACACATGAAACCATCTTCTTTGGGTGCCAAGTGGAACAAACCATGCCATTTTAACAGAAAAGTCTCTTCGTCATCCGGTCTCTGCTTCGTTAGTGAAACTTTTTCAACTACTGAGAAAGTCTTGTTGAGATCCACTCGATATTTGAGCTTTTCCTCCTTGGAATAATCCTCAGGAACCCCTTCTGAACTCAAATCATCCTTCACTGGATCTATAGCCACATCCGAGAAACGGAGCCCTTGTTGATGCAAACCACTAAAAAAACCATCAAGATAATGTGTTTGCTCTGAGTTGAGAGATGAACCGTTGATATCGATAATAGGACTTTTCATACGTTCAAAATATTTGAATGGTTAGTATACATCTCTCTGATAACGTTTGTTTTTTTTCATAGCAGAAACGTAGGCTTGTGCAGCTTCCATATCCATCCCTCCTTGTTCACTCACAATTTCATGCAAAGCCGCATCCACATCCTTAGCCATGCGCTTGGCATCCCCACACACGTAAAAATGAGCCCCATCTTGAAGCCATCGCCAAAGGTCCTTACTTTGCTCCTTCATCCGATGCTGAACATAAACTTTCTCTTTTTGATCACGAGAAAAAGCAGTGTCTAGGCGATTTATTACCCCTTGCTCCAAAAGCGATTTGATTTCATTTTCGTAAAGAAAATCTGTTGATGCTTTTTGATCCCCGAAAAACAGCCAATTTTTTCCCGCCTCGGAGCAAGCGCTCCGTTCTTGTAAAAACCCCCTGAAAGGTGCGATCCCCGTTCCTGGCCCTACCATGATGACTCGACGACTCACATCTTCTGGAAGCCGAAATTGAGAGGTATGCAAGAATACTGGGAGTGTTTCATCCTTTTCGATTCGTTCAGCCAAGAATGAGGAACACACGCCGTATCGCATTCGTTCAGCTAGGTGATAACGCACGACACCAACGGTTAAATGGATACTCTCAGGATGTTGGCGAGGGCTGCTGGCTATGGAGTAGAGCCGCGGCTGTAATTTCGGCAAAGCATCCACAATAATCTGGGCATCCAACTTGCACGGAGAATGAAAAAGGTCTAGTAGGTCCATTCCTAACTGCAATGATTCGAAAGGCTGCAAGTCGATCACACCGACCATATCAGACAGTGTTTGCCAAACTTTTTTTGTTATTTTTGTCAACTGACAGTCATGGGTAAGAACTTTCTTCAAGGAATCTTCCCCTCCTTCCTTGTTTCGAACCTTGATTTCCGGATCCAACCCACATTGCAAGATCAACTGGTTCACGAAATCCGGATCATTCGATGGAAAGACACCCAAAGTGTCACCTGCAACATAAGTTAATCCTGATCCTTGAATATCAATCTCGATATGTCGTGTGTCCTTACTTGATCCAGGTCGGTTGAGCTTTAACTGCCGGAGGAATCGAGCTGAATAGGGCTTTTTCTTGCTATAAACCTGCTCATTGCTGTCTCGTTGAGAATCACTTACTACAATCCTTTGAGATACGCTCTGGTTTGAATTTTCCCCCGAAGCATTTGCCAGCGCTGCCCAAAATTGGTCCGTCCACTTTTGAGCCATATCTTCATAATCCACATCACAATCAACCCGTGGAAGCAGACGATTTGCCCCCATTTCAAATAGCCGTTCATCGAAGCGTTTTCCTGCTCCACAAAAGTCGGCATAATTCGTATCTCCAAGGGCAAGTAATCCGTAGGAAAATTGATCCCAATTGCCCGACTCCTTCTCCTGAATGTCTTGCCAGAATTGGAGCGCATTGTCCGGAGGCTCGCCATCACCCCAAGTGCTGGTTATGATTGCTGCCTGAATAGGTATGGAACGATTGATCTGAGAGTATTCGTTCAATTCCAACAGCTTGTAATCAAAGCCTCTCGACTCAGCCTCTTTGCAAAGAGATTTGGCAAGAGACTCTGCCGTGCCACTTTGACTACCATATAAAACGTGAAGCAATGGTTTTGGATTAGACTCTTGTGCTGTTTGAGAGACTGATGCGTGCAAGTCAGAGGAAAGACTGAATAAACTCGCAAGATATCCATTGATCCAAGCTCGCTGTTCAAGATTGAAAGGCGCCTGTGGAGGAAGACAAGGAATTCGCTCTGTATGATTATCTTTTGTGGAAGTAGCCAGCTTCATGATTTTTTTTGCACATGCACAGCACAAGCCTTGTAGGAAGGCTGCCGCGAATAAGGGTCAAAGGAAGGATGAGTGAGTTGATTGACAGAAGAGTCATGCATGGGCAGAAAAATTTGCCCAGGACGAACGGCTGCTATGACTCGAGCCACGGCCCTTACCCGCCCGCGTCGGGATTTGATTTCAACCAAATCTTCTTGCTGAATCCCCAGAGCCGTAGCGTCCTGCGGGTGTATATCAACATAAAGGCACTGTGGCGACAGTTCTCTTAGGATCAAGGATTTTGCAGTACGGGTTTGTGTATGCCACTGTGCAGAACTGGCCCGGCCAGTGATCAGCCAAAAAGAATAATACTCATCGGTTGGCTCTGGTGGCGCTTGGACTGCTTCAAATATAAAACGAGCCCGACCATCTTCATGGAAAAAACGCCCATCCTCGTAAAGGCGCCGTTCAGGTTGAGTCGGGCCCTCTTGCGCTAGTGCTTGGCTGTAGGGCCACTGAATCCCGCCTTGCTCAACAAGCATATCGTAATTTTCAACACCCGAAATATCACAAGGTTGATCGATCGTGAGTTTCTTGAGTATGGAAAAGGCCTCTTCTGGGCTTTTCCAAGATTCAAACATTTCACCACACCCCCAATGCTTCGCTATCCCTTTAAAAATTTCAAAATCACTGCGAGCTTCGCCAGGGGGTGTAGCAACAGATTGTATCACACCCAGTCGCCGCTCTGAGTTGATGAAAGTTCCCGACTTTTCGCCCCAACCCGCCGCGGGCAGAAACAAATCTGCCTCCTGAGCGGTTTCAGTTGAATAATACATGTCCTGAACAACCAAAAATTCTAATTTTTCCCGAAGCAGTCGGAGCCACCTGGATTGATCAATCCAGGAATGCCCTGGGTTGGTGGCGATGATCCACAGGCCCTTGATTTCCCCAGCCTCGACCGCGTCAATGATACGGTCATAAGGTAGACTAGGTTGACTTGGCACATGCTCTACGGGAATATCAAGCAAACCAGCCACAGAGGCTCGATCCTTATTGTTTTCGAAATTCCGGCCCGCAAATAAGGATGAGGTATTACTGAAAAGACGCGATCCCATGGCGTTGCATTGCCCGGTTATTGAGTTGGCACCAGTTCCGGGTCTCCCAATATTCCCAGTCATCAGGGCCAAATTTATAATTGACTGTGCGGTACGGGTCCCTTGGTATCCCTGATTAACCCCCATCGTCCACCAAAAAGACGCGGCCTTACTTTCATGAATGCGCCTAGCTAGATCACAGATTACCTCTCGCTCAAGCCCTGTTTCCCTCGACGCACACTCCAGATTGAAGGGCTCAACAAACCGAGCATATGAATCAAACCCGCTGGTATGAGCTGAGATAAATTCCTTATCCAGCCATTGTTCTTGAATCATCAAATGAGCCAAGGCGTAAAAAAGCGTTAAATCAGATTTAGGGCGAATCGGTAGATGCAACGTTGCTGCACTGGATGTCTCGGTAACCCTGGGATCAATCACAATAATATCAGGGCGATTAGGATTAAGCATGACCCGATGCCAAAGGATGGGGTGAGCAATGGCCGGATTGGCTCCAATAAACACAAGAGTTTCAGAAAGTTCTAAGTCCTCATAACTGTATGGTGGCGCATCGAAGCCAAAACTCTGCTTGTAGGCAGTTACCGCGGATGCCATGCACTGACGTGTGTTTCCGTCTCCATGAATCCACCCCATGCCAAATTTAGCTAAGGCGCCCAGCAAACCCATTTCCTCATTGGTAATTTGCCCGGTTCCTAACCAGGCGACAGCCTCATTTCCGTGCTTCTGTTGCAACGCTTTGAAACGCTGAGTGAACGTCTCGAAAGCTATCTCCCAGCTAACGGGATTCTGGCCCTCACTTGAGTGACGGAGCAACGGAACTACACCTCGATCCGAAGCTTTCAGCGGTGTTAATGCCTCCCAACCTTTAGGGCAGGCCATGCCAAGGTTTACGGGATAATCCGAAGAGGCACTCAGATTGACCGGCTCGTCCCCTTGCATATGGATATCCAATTGACAGCCTGTTGAACAATATCCGCAGATCGATGGCAGAGTTCGCTCCGGATTCAAACGTTCAGGAACCATCCCGAAGGCTGAGTTCTGAGCTAAACGAAGCTCCTTAGTAAGAGGCCCATTACGATCTTTTAATGAAAGTCGATTTTTGAAGAAAGATTTCATCTTGCCGCCCATGACCCGACCCCGCGCCCCACCGGTGATCGAGTCGATATGAAAAATTGACGACGTTCGATAATCTCACAACTAACGAGCATGAGACCTACCAATAATTTCCATACCCACGTATGAGGTCCTGAGACATTGATTAATTCCGAAAGAGTGACCAACCAAATCCAACTTATTATCAAACACCATGAAAACCCCACTAAGATCCGCCATCGACAAGGTTCGAATATTCCTCCAAGTTGAAGTTTCCACCCGCTAAAAAGAGTCAGTAAAAGGGCCATTAGAATGCTCCACGACTGCTCAAGCTCAAGCCGGACAAAACCCTCCCAGAGCATCAAGATAAGCCCAATTGCCAGGGTGGAAAAAAATCGCAAGCTAGTAAGTGGCATCCGCCATGAAGGTCGATGAGTGTCATGATAAATCATGACTGAGGTCATCACCGCAGCAGCAACGGAGGCTGTAAGAATCCATTGCCAAAATTCCTGATACTTGCTGGGAATCAAATGCAACCAATGACTAATTCCATCTGTAATCAAAAGTAAGAACAATAAAGTGAAGGCCAATATCTCTCGGCTCAACCAAGAAGTACGTAGCCCTAAAAAAAAGCGCCAGGCTTTGGTAGGTTGACCTAGATGTAGAACACTTGATATGAGACCACTTACAAAGAATCCAAGCCCAAGCAGGAAGCCAATACTTGGGCCACCACGTAAAGAATTCTCGCCCAAGAACATATTACCAATAATCATACCGAGCCCCCACTGAGTCATCACCAGCATAAACACCAGGGGCCAGTGAGCTTTTTGAGAGGTCTGATTGCCTTGCAGAGGGCTCCATTGAGCGGACTGGAGATCCTTGGTTGAGCGGTAGAGGGTCGTAGGTTTGGTGATACTAGAAGGCGCAGCTTCCGGATACATTCCCCGATCTAAATGCGAATCGCAATTTATTTGCTCCGCAATGGTAGGCTGGTCCACCGTTTCTATCGTTATCGCGTCATGAGGGCAGGCTTGCACGCAGGCCGGTTCAATTTGCTTGGCCAACCGATCAGAACACATGTCGCACTTGCGAACCACCCCGTGAGAGGAATGGTATTCCGGAACCTCGTAAGGACATTTCCAAATGCAATACTCACATCCAATACATTGATCGTCCAAGTGTTTAACAATGCCAGAGATAGGATTCTTTTCATATGCGCCTACCGGGCAACCAAGCATGCACTCGGCATTTAGGCAATGATGACAGGCGCTTGTTACTGTGTGTACCCATGAAGAACTTTCTGTGCTTCCAAACCATTGTTTAACGCGCCGCCAAGATTCTCCAGTATCCAAACCGTTCATGTGATGGCAGGCACTGACACAACCCTTGCACCCAGAACAACGATCCACGTCAACTTCGAAAGCAAACTGTTGATTGTGCCCCGGGAGGTTTGTAGGTATGAGCTTTCTTTTACTCTTTACGCTTTCAGCAGTAATGGCGCCTCGGCTAGACGCGTCATAAGCTAAAGCCTCTATTGCACTTTGAGGCTGGCTCAGTGCCAGATCTATAAGTGTTTTTTCCGAAGACATAAGGTAAACCGACAAACTCTTATTCAGCTAAGAAGGCAAGGCGAGGAAGTTTGATCTCGGGTTACAGAAAAACGACCATGATCATCATCATCATCGGATGATTGGTCTGAGTGTAAAACCGGTCCCGACCTCATGACAGGAGACATTTTTTCTGGTTCATCTGGTTTGTATTGACCTTTTAAGTGGGATCGTTCTGAGAGATATGAAATGAGATATTCCCGCATAGCGTAATAGTCGGGATGCTCCAAAACGTCTGTGCGAGAACGTGGACGCTCAAAGGAAACTTGCAGAATATCCCCTACTTCTGCTTCAGGCCCATCGGTCATCATAACAACCCGATCGGACAAAAAAAGTGCCTCATCAACATCGTGAGTTACCATCAATGCGGTTATTTGATTTTCAGACCAAAGGCGAATAAGAATTTCTTGTAACTCATAACGTGTTAAGGCATCGAGCATGCCAAATGGTTCGTCCAATAAAAGCATTTGGGGGCTTAAGGCAAAAGCACGAGCAATTCCGACCCTTTGACGCATTCCTTGAGATAACTCGCCGGGCCTCTTATGCAAGGAATCAGCTAATCCTACAACAGCAAGATAGTATTCCGCTATTTGCCTCCGCTCACTTTTAGATGCAGTAAAAAAAACTTGTTCTACACCAAGAAGCACATTATCCAATGATGTTAACCACGGAAGCAAACTCGGTGACTGAAAAACCACCCCTCGATCAGGACCGGCATCACTAAGCTCTTTGCCAGCCATAATAATCCCACCTGAAGTGATGGAATTGAGTCCGGCAAGCATTGATAAAACAGTAGATTTCCCGCAACCGGAGTGCCCTATAAGTGAAATAAATTCGCCTTTACCTATTTTAAGGTTAAAATCCCTAACAATAATCGCCTCTCCCTCAGGTGTAGGATAGCTCTTACATAAGTCGGACAAAATACAATATGGTTTCATATTTCGACCTCCAATGCCTTGAGATTCACTTTTGGGGATCGTTTAGGTTGGCGTTTACCAAATACGTATCTCGCGGGATCATTTAGATTTTCAGGCAAGATATTTGGTAAGGTAAAATTTTTCCGTTTACTAGATTTACTTTGTGAAGCTCCTTCATCTATTAAATAGTTCACAATATGTTTTCGCAAATTTTTAAAGTCGCTATGTTTATTGAGAGTCTTTCGATTTCTAGGCCTTGAAAGATTAACTGGAATCGATGGCCCTAACGAAGCTTTTGGACCTCGAGATAAGGGAATTACCCTATCGGCAAGTAAAATGCTTTCGTCAACATCATTAGTTATAAGGATTACCGTTTTTTTGTTTTTGCACCAAATATCGGATATTTCATCCTGAAGATTACCTCTCGTTAATGCATCAAGAGCACCCAACGGTTCATCCATAAGCAGAACGGAAGGTTCCATTGCTAGGGCCCTTGCTAATGCTACACGTTGTCGCATACCTCCTGACAGCTCGGATGGCCTTTTTTGCGTTGCATTGCTAAGATTAACCATTTCCAGGTAGTGACGTATATGTTGATGACGCCTACTTTTTGGCCACTTTGAGAAAACTTGATCAACAGCTAGAGAAATATTTTCCCAAACGGTCATCCAAGGCAAAAGGGAATAGTTCTGAAACACTAGGGCGCGCTCTGGTTGCGGTTCGCACACGATTTTATCTTTGTATAAAACCGTTCCAACAGTTGGCGTAATCAGCCCTGCTATGAGGGAAATTAAGGTGGTTTTCCCAGAACCAGAATACCCTACAATAGCAACAAACTCTCCTTCATAAATATCAAGTTTAATATCGTGAAGCACTTCAGTAGCGTGTAAACCAACACCATAGTTTTTGCTAACGTTATTTAATGAAATCAAAGGATTCATGAGTAATTGAAAAAGGGTCAATCAAAACTTACAAGTTCTTGCAAACTTAACATAACCGTATCGAGAAAGAACCCAATTATACCGATAGTGAATACAGCAACCATTATCATTGATAGGGTTTCGCTTGAACCATTTTGAAACATATCCCAGACGAACTTACCTAAGCCTGGGTTTTGAGCTAGCATCTCTGCAGCGATCAACACCATCCATCCAACCCCTAAAGAAAGACGTAATCCAGTGAATATTAAAGGCATGGCCGCTGGAATAATAATTTTAGTAATTTTCTTAAACCATCCCAATTTTAGCACCCGCGCCACGTTAATAAAATCACGATCAGTGGTAGAAACACCTAAAGAAGTATTAACAAGAGTTGGCCATAACGAACAAAGTGCAACAGTGATAGCTGAATTTAAAAAAGAAAGTTCGAACATCGGGTCATCAGAAACAACCAATGACCCTACCACGATCATAACTATCGGCAACCAAGCTAGAGGAGAAACCGGCTTAAAGATCTGAATTAAGGGATTTATTGCATTGTTGATGCTACTGTTAAGTCCGCAAAACAATCCAAGCGGTATTGCTATCATAGAGGCGATAAAAAAACCGAAGAATACAGTTTTTAAACTTGTTAAAATTTGCCCCATATAGGTATCTTTGCCTACATATGTTTTTCCTTCAAATGCTTTGACCAGCATTTTGACTTTTGTCTTGCCCGGATACTTTTTTCCCGTGGAATTTTCTTTTGCCAATAATTCTTGATACCATGAATTTAGTGGCCCATAAAAATCAATAGCGGCTGCATCAAAACTCTCTAAATGTTTAGACATTCCATTTGGTAATGAGGTGACAATCCCAAGGGCCAGCTTTGATGAAGTCGTAGTAGATTTTTGACGCGAAATGAGTAGATTGGCTTTTGCTGAAGCCAAAGATTTACTCTCCTCTTTTTGATTAACTAATTTTGTAGCAGCTGTATCTGGCGAATCATCAGGTTCCACGATAAAATCAGAATTATTACGAAAAGATTCATCGCGCTTTTTATATGCAAATTCCGATGGAATCGACCGAATCATCAAGGTTTTTGCGTAATCCTGATTACTCTGAAAAGATAAGTTTGAGATAGAATCTGAAGCCTTGTCCAAAGAAACAGCTACCGACAAGCGATTGTATACCTCCATCAACTCTTTTGCTTCGTCAAAAAGTTCTTTCGATTTCACCATAGCTGCGGTTACTTCGCCTGACGTTAGGGCATTTGGAACTTCACCAGGAAATTCATTCAACACATTTGAGTATTTTGAAATGGTTTTTATTCTTTTTTCACGGAGTCTATAGTAGTGCTCTAATTCCTTAAACCTTTCCATGCGCGTTTCATTTCCCAATCCTTTCCATGCCGACCATACTTGTTTAGGTCCTGGAACAGTCCCAAACTTGGTGACAATTTGTTTTGAACAAATTTCCCAGCCCCATAAAAAACATAAAATTGAAACCAGGGGTAATATCAGGCCATTGAAAATGGCCTTAAACTGGCTTCGAGGATCTTCGCCTTTCAAAAGAAACAGAAATGGTGTAATCCACCCCAATCTGATTTTTTTCAGAAACCCAACGCACCGATAGAAAATTTGTTCATTCATAGAACCAAAGTTTGAAAACAAACGGACCAATTGTTATTTAAAACAGGAATGTGGGAAAGATCCCCACATTCCTGTTATGGTTATTGTCGGGAGCTAAGATCCAATTCCTCTTTAATGCCAATTTCGAAGCTATTTATGTATTCAATTGGTTTACGACCATCATAAGTGTTACCATCGATAAATTCATCACTTGCTTCGCGATAGCCTGCCCACGTGTCATTTGGGTCCTCAAGAGGCGGAAGTAAATCTTTTGTCATCAACCCCTCATCGAGCAAATGATTAGCAGCCTCAAGATATATATCTGGTCGATATATCCTTTTAGCAGTCTCATGATACCATTTGGCTGGTTTTGATTCTGAAATCTGCCCCCATCTTCTCATCTGCGTTAGAAACCAAACACAATCGCTGAACCATGGAAAACTAGCATAGTGGTTGAAGAAAACATTGAAATCAGCCATTGGACGTTTATCCGTTTGCTGAAAATAAAAATATCCAGTCATACTATTTTTAATAACTTCATAATCTGCACCCACATACTCTGGCTGAGACAAAATACGGGCTGCCTCATGTCGATTTATATAGTTCCCAGTATCATCCTTCTTATCCAACCACATTCCTGCCCTTATTAAAGCTTTGGTTATTGCTATGAGTGTTTGGGGATTCTCATCAGCCCACTCCTTGGTGGCGCCAAAAACTTTTTCAGGGTTGTTTTTCCAAATATCATAATTCGTTGTCACGGGAACACCTATCCCACGTACGACCGCCTGCTGATTCCATGGTTCTCCAACGCAATAACCCGCAATTGTTTTAGCCTCCAAGGTTGCTGGCATTTGAGGGGGGGGGGTTACAGATAACAAAACATCAGCATCGGTGGTTCCAGTCGCATCAACAGCCCCAGAGGCTAAATCAACATAATACCCAGGACGTATCCCCGCTGCTGCGAGCCAGTAGCGTATTTCGTAATTATGAGTTGATACAGGAAAAACCATTCCCATCCGGATTGGATTCCCCGCTGCTTTTTCCTCATCAACAATTGGCTTCAGAGAATCTGCCGTTATTGGGTGCTTAGGTCTTGGCGTTTGAAGCGCTGGATCATTAGCCTGCATTTGTTCCCACAAATCATTTGAGACCGTTATACCATTACCGTTATAATCAAGACTATAAGGAGTAATAATATGAGCCTGAGTCCCAAAGCCTATTGTAGCACCAATGGGCTGGCCGGCCAACATATGGGCACCGTCGAGCTCTCCAGATATTACCCTATCTAATAAGATTTTCCAATTCGCTTGCGCCTCAAGCCTCACTTCGAGCCCTTCATCCTCAAAGAACAGTTTTTCCTTCGCTATCACCAAAGGAGCACAATCCGTTAGTTTAATGAAACCAAATATTAGCTCGTCTTTTTCGACATCCAGCAGTTCAGCTGTAACCGTCGATCGGATATTGGCGAAAGCTATTAGTATTAAAAGGAGGAATGGAACAAGATTTGTTAATTTTATGGCTTTTTTTGTTGATATTTTAAGAACTTGGAAAGATTGCTTCTTGGTTATAATTGTTTTAGTTTTCATGTTTATCTCGTTTTTATTTTCTTAGTTCACATAGGATTGGTATTAAATTATAAAGCTTCAGGCGATTTGAATCCCTACCTAGATTCAAGGATTGATGAAGCCTCGTCATAAAAGTCACATCGAAAAAGCCTTTTATAAAAGGCTGTAGAATCAAGCTCAACCCTTTCAAACACACCTGCTTCAACAAATTTTTGATGCGCCCATTCAGCCTTCTTTGGGTCGGGCTCGTTCATTCCAGAACCGCTAAACATCATGAAAGGTCGGACTGAATCTAAAGCAGAATTACTGTTGCGGATAATGTTACCTTGTAGGGAGTCTAAAAGAATTTCTGCAGATAAATTTAGGTAGTCATGATGCGATAAAATTTGGCTCACTACGGGCAGCATTTCCGGGCTCTCACAAATCTTGCAGGCCTCCAAAAGAGCTAAGACTAAGCGTAAGGTTTGGTCACGGTTTTCGTCTACGAAGGATTCCGTCATCATCAACACCTTTTCAGGATGGCAAGGCAGTAGTTCGGCACTAGTAACAACGCAAAACCCAATGTCAGCCATTACACCAACTGTATTCCATGGCTCACCTACGCAGTATCCATCGATGTGCCCAGCGCGGAGATGGGGAACCATTTGCGGCGGAGGAAGAACAACAATGTTAACTTCCGTCTTTGGATCAATCCCTCCCGATTGAAGCCATTTTCTGATTAGTAGAAGATGACTTCCATAACGGGATACGACAGCAAAAGTGGGAGGGCGTGAGGATTTACGCTTTTTGTGCTGTTGAAGAATAGTTGATGGAGTTTTACATCCTTCATCGAGGTATTGTTTAGAAACTGTGATTCCGTTGCCTTGTAAGCTCGTTACCAATGGAACAATAAATCGCTCTTCATGAGAACGCGCAGAAAATGGCAATCCGACCAAAGCTTGAGCAGCTGTTAATGCTCTTGTTGCGACACGATCACGAATTGACGCCCACCCCAATTCTCGGCTCAGGTGAACATCTAGTCCATGTTTAGAAAAAATACCTAACTCCCTCGCAAGCATAAACGGTGCTGCATCATTCAGTGGAACAAAGCCCAATCGCATTGGTATTTGTGCTGTGTTCGATTTACTGCTGTTGGATTCTATTTTCTGAATCACAAGCACCTATAAGCACTCAGGATGCCAACAACCAATATCGTAGAAATTCCAACTTGAAAAAAAATAAATAGTAAGCTGAATCATTCAGATTGATGCGTATAGTATTGCCTGTTGGGCCTTTACGGGATTGACAGAATCAAACACAGGCCAATTTTTGAATCTCTACGCCATACAAAAATACTTCCACTCACCCAATCTGCTTGTTCTGCCTAAAACGGTAACAGCGCTGTGTACGATTTTACGCATTTTGGTCGAAATGACGCACTTCTGAGGTTCCGTATGTGTCTAATTTTGTTGGTATCATTCTTGCTCACGACTTTCGGGATAGTTGCGATTTTGTATCGACAAATTGCATTTTTCTAGCAATCACCGATTCTTGGAAAACAGATGATAGACAGCCGAAAGCTAAAAGTTTTTCTGACAGTAGCTCAATGCGAAAGCTACACAGCCGCCTCGAGGGTTTTAAATACAGTGCAATCCACCATTAGCCATTCGATTCACGATCTAGAACAAGACTTGGGTTGTGTTTTATTTCAGAAAGTCGGCAAGCGCATGTTGCCAACAGACGCTGCTATAACCTTCATTGAATACGGGAAAAAGATAGAGACGCTGATGGACGAGGCCAAAGATTCAGTTAATGGGTCGTGCTATTGGGGGAAAAAAAGATTTTCAATTGGCGCAAGCTTATCTGCGTCTTTGGTCTTTATACCGGAAGTTTTGCGCGAACTAACAGAATGCTTTCCTAAATGCACAATCTCAGTTGTGACAGGAACTGCACCAGAAATCATGGAACACTTGCGTTCAGGTTCTATTGATATTGCAATCAGTCTGAAACCTGAAAACGAACACCAACTTTCTTTCGAACCAGTGTTCACGGACACCCTTTCGTGGGTAATTTCACCACTCATGCCGTGGAAAGTAAGCCCAAATTTGAAGGATCCAGATTTTACGGGCCAACGATTTGTTATTTTCAACAAAGGATCCTACACCTCTCGGATGGTGTCCTCATTTTTCAGAAAGCAAAAATTTACCCCCGACCTGATCACATACATGGGTAGCATGGAAACAATAAAAGCTTTCGTCAAACTAGGCCAAGGTGTAGCTCTAATGCCTGCTTGGGTTGCCAAAGACGAAATTGACAGTGGCCAGCTCCGTGTTCTAGATCCAGGAAGTGAGGATTTAAAGCGAAGTTGGGGAATATCACACCGAAAAGGTTCGATCTTTGGCGATATGGAAGAAACATTTTGGCGACTATGCGTTGCGTCGATAATGAACAAATCAAAAGAAGGATATGCTATGAAGCCCTTTCCCATGCGCATAGACGGCTGCCCGCCAACCATTAATTTATAATGATTGACGGGCTGAACTGATATGATGGAAAATTTTAAATGGACTACTAAAAATCAAAACCAACTTGTAGCCAATATCTAGTTCGGCCTGCGCGTCCAGCATCTCCATCCTGGTATATCGCACCTTTAGCCAATAAGCTGAAATATTTGCCTAGTTTCTTGGTGGCAATCATATTTATTTCCTCACCATAGTCTTGATTACCATCTTCAGATGAAAAATCGTGATATATGATCTTAACAGGTATTTCCTTTGGAAATTTGTATCCAACCCAAACGTATTTGTCATCTAAACCGTTGGCAGGTGTTGAAAGCCACGCATCAGCCCACCCGTTAAATTTGTGCGCTGTGGCTAGAGGAGTTGAAAAACCTATTTCACCATCATCACTAGCTAACATTTCATACCCAACACCAAAATTTACTTTCTTATAAGCAGCTCCAAGAATTGTATGTATATATGGGGCAGTGTAATCGACTGGGTTGTCACCATAGTCGGATTGAGTTGCATATTCTGCCTTAAAATTCCCACTCCAGTCTTCGTTGAAGGAATGTTTCCCATCCAAGCTTAGGCCATAAGTCGAAGAAGACACTCTTGGCGAATCCTCTAAATCCAGCAAATAACCATAACCGGTTAAGTTAAGCGCATTATTTATCTTCCATGAGGCGTTAAAAATATGGCTATCTGATTCCCAATTACCAGCAGGGTGATCATCCCCTAAAATGCGATGAATCCCAAATAAGTGCGCATAGAACAGTTTTGTATTTGGCAGAAGTTTGTTATTTCTAATGCTGAATGCGTCAAACGTTTGTTCATTTTGCCGCCAAACTACATTCCCAATAAATCTTGCACCGTCTAAAACTATCCTTTGCCGACCAAATTTGAATTGTGTGTCCCAGTTATCATAAGCTAGCCAAACACGATTAACTTCTGTAGCTTCAGGATCGGCAATGACAGACCTATCCCTTGACTCAGGGTTTAGACCCGCAGGGTTGTATTGATCTTCCCCATTGATGCTAGTGACGTTTTCGAATTCTAGCATTCCCTTGAAACCGGCGAGATTGCCTGTTGTGTAACCAAGTCGTGTTCGTAAAGTCAAAGCGTTAGATTCTTTTGGATCTGGCCCACCGCCAAAGGAATCAATATCTGCATATTCATATCGTAGTAGGCTGTTAACATTAGCCTTACCTGAGGTTAAGAATTCAGGTAATTTACCTTCAATGAAGGATTCGTTCTCCGATACGGTTGTGGAAGGAGTGTTTTGGGCTTGCAGTCTACGGTAATGACTACCTCCATTGAGGCAAACTGCAATGATGGCAAAAAATATTATATTTGTGTTAGTTTTCGGGTTCATTAATTTTCATTTTCAAGGTTCAGGCAAGCCAACACAAATTTTCGCCATTGAAAGAAATCCGATTTCTTGATGTGACGCAGGGTTGTGTAAAACTTGTAAATGACATTCGATGGTCAACAAGCAGTGCTTGTACCATTTGGAAATTTTCACTAGTTGGATTAAATGAAACATTTGCATATCAATGATGAATTTTTTGCAGTAAACGCTTCACGTTGCCCTCGAACCATTTACACAATCAATCTCCTGTATCTAAAGCAATTCGATTGGTTGCCTTACAAATTAAGAGGAGAATAGGGCCTGGGAAAGTAAGGTAATTATGGGCCAATCTGTTAAAGAATCTACAATAGGGTGTATTGCATAATTATTATGCTGCAAAGAAGGTCATCCAAAAAAGTTTCGGATAAATCTAAAAACATCCTTAGATCAGTTTTCTTATGGTCGTAAGATTTGGTAATATTGAAGGCCATAAAGAGCTGGTAGAGGATATAGAAAGATAATTTGTAGTCACTATTATCTTATAAATTGAAAACCAGTGTAATGGGATTACCGAACAATTTCATTCGATTTTGCGGTTATATAAGAGCCAGAATTCGAAAAGTAATTCCCGACATTTATCAAAACTTGGTATAGGGATATTTTGTTTAAGTCGATAGCAAAATACCCTGTGGAACTTTATGCTGAGCTTTTAAGCTGTTGGCCTAAAATTACGCAAAGTGTTTATTGTTTGCCTCCTGCATGTTGTTTTTTTTTCACCCAGGGGCTACCAACATTTCCAGTATCCCATGTTTTTGAATGCTTACTAAGATAAAACAATTTTCAAGAACAACTGACCAGGATTATGGGTTACCTTTCAGTATTTTAAAAGTCTATCGGCCTAAAACATTGTAGCGCAATAATATGCATTTTGCGAAATTTTTCGGGCTGCAAGTCCCTTTAATCAACTTCGCAACAAAGAATTCTTATCGATTGTTTTATTCGATATTGTGCATGAATTTTTTTCATTGCAGATGATATCATAAAATACCGATTGGCATTCAAGATGCAGCAGATAAGTATAGTGAAGATAGATTCTCGCTAATGACCTATCTTTATTAATATCTCTATTAACCTTGAACTAAGATCATCAATATATCGACAAAATGAAACCAGTCAAAAATACCAATAATCAATCCAAATACTTTAAATTAATAAATTGGTTTGGAGTTATTGCCATTTTAATCGTGTCAATTATCGCTATTGGGTGCGGTCAAAGTCAATCGATCACAGCCCCTGCTGGGATCCCTTACGCAAAAGTAGCGGATTTTTTACATACTGTTTTGGAGAATGACAGGACGGTTTACACAAAAAATGTTGTCAATAGATTAGTTAAACAAGAAAAGATTATGAAGGCTAGTGAGCATTGGGTTGATGACAAAGCTTTACCATTACCAGCTCAAATGTTCAGAATGGGAGCTGAAATGACTGCTGAAAAAACATCAGCATTCAGTTATTCATTACAATCCTTATGGCCCATTAATAAGTCTAACGCTGCGGGCCAAACGGACGTAGAAAAGGAAGGACTTAAGTTCGTTGTAGATAACAAAGGAAAAGCACCTTATTACGGGGAAGAGGTTTTGGGTGACCAAAAGTATTTCGTTGGTGTTTATGCAGATGTCGCAGTTGCTCCAGTCTGTGTTAGTTGTCACAACGAGCATAAGGATACACCAAAGAACGACTTTGCACTAGGGGATGTAATGGGAGGTGTTGTAATTCGAATACCTGTAGACTAAACACTTTGAGGTGTAATCAGTATCACATTTCAGATTAATGCTCTGAAACCCTATTACATGAATGAACACGTAATAAAGGTGATAGGTGTAATGTGCTTAACCATCTTCTCAGGGTGCACCAAAACTGAAGAAAATAACCATATTATAACTTCACAAAGCACCGAAAATGAAAGCCCGACTTTTGATCCAATGGGCTTAACTTTAAATTCAACCAACCTAGTGCGCGGTCGAGACATTTGGATTGCGAATTGCTCAGTTTGTCATCTCGAGGGTTTAGGTGGAGCGCCAGTAATCGGAAATTCGAAAGCATGGTCTTGGCGTATAGATAAAACAATTGATACCTTGTACGCGCACGCAATCGAAGGTTTCTACGGCGATTATGGAGAAATGCCAGCAAGAGGTGGTAATGACAATTTGGACGACTCAGAGGTTAAATCGGCAGTAGATTTTGTCATTTATGCGAGCAAATAATCACTTATTGAAAGGAAGAAAATGCAATTATGCGTTTAACAAACAACGTTGTTAAAGCTGATCAGTTAAGTTGGAAAAGTTTGAATAAACGTTAAGTGAAATCCTAATCCATGTTTAGACAAAATAACGAACTTCCGCGCGAGTAGAAATAGGGCTGCGCAGTTCAAGGTGACGAGGACCCAGCCGTATCCGTGTATGAGGTGAGTAGAGTTTGTGGTTCTTCAAAGCGTCTCTTTAATTACATACAAAACCGAACTTTTACTAAATTATATTACCATCGGCCTCTTAAATCCTCAGATCGTGGGTCCAGCGCACGGAGTTGTCCTTCATTGACTTCTTCTGTGCCAACACAAACTGGAATTAACTCTACGCCGTGACCTAATTTGAAGGAAACTTTTATGGCTTTCTTTTTTGCCATGTTTTTAATCATATCCGATTAAAAATTCTGTTTACGGATAAATGAGGCTACCATAAGAGGGGTATAAGGCCCCTAGTCGCAAATTACAAAACATCCGGCTGTGAAATGGTTCTTTGTGATTTGCGCTTTCAAAGCATG
>Ga0066378_10000259_pt1 | contig 22981 bp, 16 predicted proteins | sample Knorr_S23_td_DCM_FD_70947 | JGI IMG/M metagenome (GOLD analysis project Ga0066378, IMG submission 70947) | Marine microbial communities from Southern Atlantic Ocean transect - Knorr_S23_td_DCM_ad_71m_LV_A | ecosystem: Environmental > Aquatic > Marine > Oceanic | place: Southern Atlantic ocean...
AAGAGCGCGTCCACCTTCTCGAGGAGGTTCTCGATCACAGTGAGCTTGTCTGAGACCTTCGCGCCCCCCAAGATCGCAACGAGCGGGCGCTCGGGCTCCTCCAACACCTTCGCGAAGGATGAGAGTTCAGCCTCCAAGAGGTGCCCGGCAGCGGAAGGGAGCAGGCGCGCCGCCCCGGAGACAGAGGCGTGGTCCCTGTGCGCCGCCCCGAAGGCGTCGCCAACGAAGGCGTCACCAAGCGCAGCGAAGGCAGCCGACAGTTCGGCGTCCCCCTTTGTCTCACCTGGGTGGAAGCGGACGTTCTCCAAGAGGACGCAGGCCCCCTCAGGCGAGGCCGCGATCGCAGCCGCGGGCTCTTCGCCGACGGAGTGATCACACTTGACCACAGCGCTCCCGAGGAGCTCCTCTAAGCGAGCAGCCACAGGGTCTACCCGCAGCGCCTCCACGACTACCCCCTTGGGGCGGCCGAGGTGGGTGAGCAAGACAGGCTTTGCGCCAGCCGCCAGCAGCTCCCTGAGGGTAGGGAGCGCAGCGCGAATCCGCGTGTCGTCCGTGATCACCCCATCCTTGAGCGGGACGTTGAAGTCCACGCGCACAAGCACACGCTGGCCCCTGAGCTCTAGCTCCGAAACCCTAGGAGCGGTCAACCGCATCGCGATGCCTAGCGACGCCGCTTCGCAGCGGGGCGTCGCTCTTTGTGGGCGAATGCCATGAGATCGACGACGCGCTGGGAGTACCCCCACTCATTGTCATACCAGCTCACCACCTTCACCGTGTTCCCGTCCATCACCATGGTGGCCTGTGAGTCGAAGACGGAGCTCGCGGGGTGACCGACGATGTCCGAGGACACGAGCGGATGATCGCTGTACACGAGGTAGCCCTTCATGTCCTTGCTAGCAGCCGCCTTTTTGAAGGCGGCGTTCACCTCTTCCTTCGTCACATTCTTCTTGAGCACAGCGACGAGGTCTGTGACCGAGCCGTTGGGCACAGGGACGCGCATGGCCATACCGTCTAGGCGTCCGTTCAGGTGGGGCAGGATCTTCCCCACCGCTCGCGCCGCTCCCGTAGTCGTAGGGATGATGTTGATCGCTGCAGCCCTGGCACGGCGAAGATCACTGTGCTTGTGGTCCAAGAGCTGCTGGTCATTGGTGTAGCCGTGGATCGTGGTCATCATGCCCTGCTTCAGCCCGAAGGACTCGTCTAGGACCTTGGCGAGGGGCGCAAGGCAGTTCGTCGTGCAGGAGGCGTTCGAGATGATCTTGTCGCGCTTCTTGATGATCTTGTGGTTGACGCCCATGACGACCATCGCGTCGATCTCATCCTTGGCAGGCACGGTCAAGACGACACGGCTCGCCCCACCCTCTAGGTGCTTCGCGCAGGCCTCTCGAGTCCTGAAGACGCCGGTGGACTCGACCACGTAATCCACCCGGTGCTCTGCGTGGGGGATCTCAGCAGGGTCTCCTTTGGAAGTCACGGCGATCTTACGCCCGTTTACATAGAGCGCAGACTTCGTCGCGCGGACCTTCCCCTGGAAGGGGCCGTGGATCGAGTCATAACGAAGGAGGTGCGCGAGGGTCTCAGGGTCAGTGAGGTCATTGATGAGGACGACCTCCATCCCTTTCCGGTCTTCAAGGACACGTAGGACGTTCCGTCCGATACGGCCGAAGCCATTGATCGCGATTCGCAGGGCCATAGTTCTTCTAGGATTTCTTATTCAGGAAGCACCACAGCTATCGTCCTCATGGGAGCCACGACGAGCTGGGGGGGCTGGGGGATGAGGCGAGGAACAAGAAAGCCGCCTCAAGAACCCGGGATGGTACTTCCAAGACAGGTTTCATGGAATGAAGAGGAGGAGAATACTCGCCTCCACCGATGGGATGAACGTGCGCGGAGCAGTCCGCAGCGGTGAAGAGAGTGACCCAGAGCCAGCCTATCAGTACGAATCATGCTGCCCAGCCTGCCTGGGGGAGCCGATACCGGCGGCTCGCAGAGCGTGTCGGCCTCAACCCAGAGGACCCCGTAGTCATCGCCCTCTCCGGCGGAGCGGACAGCGTCCTGCTCCTTGAGCTCGCCCACCGCGCCACCCCTCGCCCCAAGATCACCGCGGTCCACGTCGATCACGGCTTGCGCGGAGAAGAGAGCGACTTGGACGCCGCCTACTGCGCGAAGCTCTGCGCTGAGCGCGGCATCCCCTTCATCAGGAGGCGGGTCCACCTAGACCCGGAGCCGTCTGGGCTGGAGGCTCGAGCTCGAACGGCCCGATACGGAGCGCTCGCCGAAGAGGTTGAACGCCTAGGCGCCAAATGTGTCCTCACTGGGCACCACGCGGACGATCACCTCGAGACACTCCTCATGCGCTGGCTCCGAGGCACCGCTCTTGAGGGGCTCGCAGGCCTAAAGCCTAAGGTCCGGCTCTCGCTCGGCGCCCGAGACATCGTCGTCGTTCGACCCCTGATTGACATGAGGCGCGAGGAGGTCCAGCAACTCCTCAGCAGCGAAGGTATCGCTTGGCGAGAGGACTCCTCCAACCGAGATGAGCGCTTCACAAGGAATAAAGTCAGACACGGCCTCCTCCCAACTGTTGAGGCAGCCTGTGGTGAGGATGGCCTCCGCAACCTGCGCGCCTTCTCCCAAGCGGTCGAGGGCCTAGAGTCCGACCTCGCGAGCCACACAGCCCATCTTCACTGGGCACCCCCACTGCATGTGGCAGCGCTCAGAAGCCTCGAGACCGCCCATGTCGGCGGCACCCTCAAGAGAGGCCCCCTCCTCGCCATCCCTCGCCCCCTCCGACGCAGAGCCCTCTGGCGTCTCCTCTCTGAAGGGACCGGCACGGGCCCTCGGAGGGAGCACGTAGACAACATCCTCACGGCGCTCGAGCGCGGCCGCTGCGGACGCTTCGGCCTCCCGAAAGGCTGGCTCCTTCAGCTCAGGTCCTCCACGCTGCACCTCCTACCGCCCCAAGACCACCACGCCCTCACAGCCGAGCTGCCCAGCACCTCTGGGCAGAGCCCCCTGCCCTTTGACCCCCAAGAGCAGTTCTCGCTCCCTGCGGAGGGCCTCAGGCTCGGCGTTCAGGGCTCTATAGAGCTCCCAGATGGGCGCGCCATCGCCTCCGAACTCATGCAAGGAGGCCTCTCAGGCGAGGTGCCCCGCTCACCCGTCATCGTGGAGCTAGACGCCGACTCTGTTGAGGGGGAACTACGCGTCCGCTTCCCAGCTCCTGGCGATCGCTTCTACCCCCTCGGCGCTCCCGGATCCCGCCGCCTCTCTCGCTTTTTGGCCGACGCCGGGGTCCCCCGGGAGGAGCGCAGCAGGGTCCCCCTGGTCTTCTCCAATGATCAGCTCATCTGGGTCGCTGGCATCCGACCTGCTCACGGTGTGCGTGTGAGCCCCCGCACCACCCAGCGGCTCCGCTTGACCCTCCACAGAGCCGCGCCGACCAACTGAGCCCCCGGTCAAATTGAGCGTGATGACCGCGATCCCTCGCGGTGACTTCTGGGCGTCATCTGGGTACCCTTCGTGCACCCCCTTCGCACGTGAAAGACACCCTCAGACAGAATCAGGAGCGCCTCGCCGAGAGAATCGCTGAGGCCTCTCGGGCCGCAGACCGATCGCCCTCCGATCTGTGCGTCGTAGCGATCACAAAATATGTACAGCCTGAAACTGCGCTAGCGCTCGCGAGCCTCGGGCAACGAGACCTCGGCGAGAACCGGCCCGCTTCACTGGAGGCGAAGGCCGACGCGTTTCGAGCTGCGGGAGAGCCTGTGAGGTGGCACTTTGTTGGGCACTTGCAGCGCAACAAAGCGAGGCGCGTGGTCAAGGTCGCCGACGTCATCCACTCGATCGACACGACCAAGCTCATTAGGACTCTCGACCGCATCGCATCAGAGGAAGACCGTGAGCTCCAGATCTTCCTGGAGGTGCGGCTCACCGAGGAGGAGACCAAGCACGGCTTCATGGAGCATGAGCTACCGGACGCTCTAGCCGCTCTAGCCCAAGCGCCACGACTTGAGCCGCTCGGAGTCATGGGGATGTCCCCAGCTGGTGGCACACCGGAGTCGGCGGCCGCTGCCTTCGAGCGCCTCCGTGAGCTCGCGGACAAGCTCGAAGCAGAACCAGAGTCCAAGTCGCTGTTCCAAGGGGGCCGCGTTCGCACCTCAATGGGCATGAGCGGAGACTTCCCTCAGGCCATCTCAGCTGGCTCTGACTACCTCCGCATCGGCACCTCCTTCTTTGAAGGCCTTAACAAAGAACATGGAGAGGTGCCTGCATGAGCCAGCGCTTAGGCCTCCTGCTCCCGAACCAAGACGGAGCCCCCACCCCGCTCCCCGAGCGTGGCCGGCTCACGATCGGCTCGTCCAGTGAACGGGCCAAGCTCGTGCTGTCCGCCCAAGGGGTCGCAGAGGTGCACTGCATCATCGCCAGGACCAAGGACGGTGGCTGGGCAGTCCAAGACATGGGCAGCGACTTCGGCACGATGCTTGACGGAGAGCGCGTCGATGTCGCGAGGCTTCGGGCTGGTCAGACCCTCCTCTTAGGCTCTGTCAGCGTCAGCGTCGTAGCGCTCTCAGACGATCAGGCGCGCTCGACCTCACCGACTCCTGCTCCAACCCCAGCGAAGAAGGCAAGCTCTGCGCCCTCATCGCCACCTCCCGCACCAGCGCCACCTGCACCCGCTGCCCCTCAGAAGTCATCGGAAGAAGGCTTCCTAGAGATCCCAGGCTACTCCATCCAAGAGACCCTCGGGCGCGGCGGCATGGGCGCGGTCTTCAGGGCCCGCCAAGATCGCCTCCACCGCGACGTCGCGCTCAAGATCCTCTCTCCAAAGCTCGCGGCTGACACTGAGTTCGTGAGGCAATTCCACCGCGAGGCCCAAGCCGCTGCTGCCCTGAACCACCCCAACGTCGTGACGGTCTACGACGTCGGCGAGGCCAGCGGCACGCACTTCCTCGCCATGGAGTACATGGACAACGAGAGCTTAGAAGAGCTCGTCGCTAAGGAAGGCAGCCTGCCCTGGACCCGCGTCGCAGAGCTGCTCGTAGGCGCCGCTCGAGGGCTCGTCTATGCGGAGTCTCGCGGGATCGTCCACCGAGACATCAAGCCATCCAACTTGATGCTCAACTCTTCGGGGCAGGTCAAGATCGCCGACCTGGGCCTCGCCCAACACGGCGAGGACGACGCCGGAGACGGGAGAGTCTTTGGCACGCCGCACTTCATGGCTCCCGAGCAGATCCGCGGCGAGACCGTCGACCGCCGCAGCGATATCTACTCCCTCGGAGCGACCGGCTACAGGCTGCTCTCGGGCTACACCCCCTTCGAAGGGGTCAGCAGCCGAGAGATCCTCCGAGCGGCGCTGACGGAGGACTTTGAGCCGCTCAGCTCGCACGTCAGCGACGCTCCAGAAAGCCTCACCAGCCTCATTGAGCGCATGATCGCTCGGGAGGCCGCTGACCGCCCTCAGTCAGCTGAGGCTGTCGTCAACCATCTAGAGGCGCTCCTCTCTGGCTCTGCAACGCCCGCAGCTCCTCAGATCGCTCAGGGCACGGAGCCTAAGAGCAAGGCAGGCCTAATCCTCGCAGGCGCCCTCGTCGCTGCCGGCGTCGCAGGCTTCGCCCTCATAGGCGGCGGTGAAGACCCGAGCCTCGAACAAGACCCCACCCCCAACGCCGCTGAAGACCAAGAGGCTGTAGCAGACGCCTCAGAACCGAAGCAGGAAGAGAACCGGCAACCCGCCCCTGCGCTCGAGCCCACGCTGCAGCAGCCGGCGCAAGACGACGACGTGGCACAGAAGCTCTTCGAGATCGAGGCGGAGAACGAGCTCCTGCGACTCAGGAGCTCAGAGCGGACTCTCTCGGAGCGCCAGTCTGCGCTCCTAGCGCTAGCAGAGAAATACAACGGCACCACCGCGGCAGCCACAGCCAGAGAAGAGGCCGCTGGCATCGGCGATGTGATGCGGATGGAGGCAGAGGCCGAGGCCGCGGTGAAGAGCCGCCGAGAGGCAGTCCTCTTAGCCCTCACGAACGCAGCCAACTTACAAGCCGACCCCCCGCGCCCCGGAGACTCCCTCAGGGCGATGGCGACCGTCATCAACCAAGACCAGCTCGAGTCAGATCAGCCCTTCCTCGAGCAGCGGGAGGCCCTACGAGTCGCCGTCTGCAAGGTAGCCCTGACTCAGGCGCAGGCTCAACTAGAGAGGGCCAAAGCGCTCTTGAGCGAGCTCAACACGGAGGAAGTGCAAGGCCTGCTTCAAGACCTCGTGATCAGATTGAAGCTCCCTGACCTCCCGGTCGGAGAGCGACCGCTCCACTTCGACGACCTCCAGCGCCTCGCCCGCGAGGCCACGGACCTCTTGAGGAACCTAGACCAGCGGAGAGACGAGCTCGTCACTGGCCGAGAGCGTGACGACGTGAGCGCGATCGCCTCCGTCTGCCATGCTGAGGATGGCCTAGAGGATGACCTCGCTGCCCTGAGCCCCAGCTCCGCCGCCGAGAAACTCGAAGCCCTAGCAGCGAACCTCTCCACCGAAGAACTCCGCGAGATAATCAGCTCCCACGCAGCAGATATGCGCGCGGCCGCTGCCGCCCTCAGCGCGCTCAGCGCAGAGCTCGCTGCTTGGCGAAGAAACTCCATCGCGGACCCACGTCCCAGGCGCTCTAACGCTGAGGTCACCGCCGTCAGCGAAGCAGGAGTCGAGATCCAAGGGAGCCGGGGAGCTGAGCAGCTCCCCTGGAGCGAATTCGCCGCCAACCCAGAGGCCCTCCATCAGCTCTTCCTCCGGAGACTCAACCGCGACTGGACGGAAGAAGAGAGCGCTGGCATCGCCGTCCTCCTGCGAAACGCCGCAGTCCTCAACGCTCTGCGAATCACCAGAGAGGGCTTCGACGATCCGAGCGAGCTCAAGGAGCGCGACCTCGAGCGGGCGCTCTCCGGCTTTGACCCCGCCGCCTTGTGGGCGCAGGAGGGGACGGGCCGAGACCGCCTGGACTTCGAACGCCAAGCCGCGACCTCTCTGACCCAAGCGCTCAGCTTGGCAGCCCAAGAACAGTGGGGCTCCGCCACCAGCACCCTCGCTCACACGACGAGCGCCTACGCTGGCACGATGCTCCTCCTCATCCTCTCCGACGGGAGCGGTTCCTCAGATAGCGAAGCCTCAGAGGCTCCGACCAATGAAAACGGCTCAACACCAGGTGGCCTAGATCCAGCAGGGCCGTCCGTGCCTAGCCCCCCCGCCCCAGGAGGCGAGTGACCCCATGACTGCTGACGCTCCCCACGCGTTAGATCACTCCATCAGGGAGGCGGCTCAGGCGTTGGAGTCAATGAATGTCCAAGCGCCCGAGGTTTTCCTGCTGCTTGGAACGGGCACAGATGACCTGAGCGCCTCCTGCGAAGAACTCGCCAGCTACAAGCTCGGAGACCTCCCCTCTTGCCCAGCCGCCTGGAGGGAGAGCGAGCTGCTGACAGGTAGGGCCAGCGGCGTTCGCCTTTGGGCGCTGTCCGACGCACCCCTTGAAGAGGCGACGTCTTGGGGCAGAGCTTGGCCTATCTGGCTTGCCCGCAGCCAAGGCGCAGGCGCCTGCCTCATCACCGCCGGAGCCTGCCCCACAGGCGACCTAGACGGCACAGACTTCCTCTTGGCCTCAGATCACATGGTCATGGATGGCTCAAAGGCGCTGCATGGGATCGCCACCTCAACCCTAGGGCCCCTCTTCCCCGACCAAGGCAGAGTTCACGATGAGGCATCGAGAGCCTCACTCATGGAAGCCGCGGCCAGCTCAGGCATCCCTTGCACCACAGGGGTCCTCGCCTGCACCCCAGGCCCTAGCCTCGAGACCCCTGCGGAGCGCGAGTACTACTCCCGCGCGGGGGCACAAGCCACCGCCCAAGGCTTAGGGCCCCTCCTCCACGCGATGGCCCACAGCGGCCTCCCTGGGGTCTGTCTCTTACCGCTCATAGGGACGTCGCATGCGAGCGTTGAGGTGCTGATCCAGCGCTCTGAGGACCTCGCCCCTGCCCTCGCCGAGCTCATCGAGCGAGCTGTCCCTCTGCTCGCATCCACTGCTCAACGCGAGCAAGAGGAGGAGCTGTGAACAAGCGCGTCGCCGTGCTCGTCTCTGGCGGAGGTCGCTCGCTCGAGAACCTCTCTGAGCGCTGCGCTGATGGCACACTCGACGCAGAGCTGGCGCTCGTCGTCTCGAATCGGTCGGATGCTTACGCGCTCGAGCGCGCCGCCAGGCTGGAGCTCCCTCGCCAGATCATTGACCCCGAGCGCGAGCTGTCTCCAGAGGACTTCTCTCGTGCCGTCTTTGATGCCGCAGAGTCTGCTGACTGCTCGCTCATCGTCTTAGCGGGCTTCCTGCGCTTCCTCCCGATCCCTCCTGACTGGGAGGGGCGAGTGCTGAACATTCACCCCTCGCTGCTCCCCGCGTTCGGAGGAAAGGGGTACTACGGTGACCGAGTGCACGCAGCCGTCTTAGATCGCGGCGTCAAATTCACCGGTTGCACCGTGCACTATGTAGATAACGTCTACGACAACGGCCCCATCCTCGTCCAGCGCGCGATCGAGGTGCTCCCCGATGACGACGTGAGCTCTCTCGGCGCGCGAGTCTTCGAGGAGGAGAAGCACGCGCTGCCCGACGCGATCAACGCGCACTTCGAGGCCGCCGCAGCTGCCCCGGCGAGCTAGCGGAAGAGACCAACGAGCCCTTCGTGTAGGTCTGCGCGCAGGAGGTCAGCCCGAACAGGGCCGATCGTGCAGGCTGCCTCTCCAGAGCCGTTCAAGCCGACGGAGAACTCTCTCACTTCGCCGGAGCTCAACTCAAACCGCACTTGGATCACCTGGTCCATGGCCGCCGCTCCCTCCGCTGCGCCGCGCTCTGTAGCCCGAAGGAAGAGCAGCGGATCCAACCAAGGCAGCAGCTCGCTCGCCTCTCTCCCCCGCTCGTCACGCCACCGGCCGCGCTCACCGCGTGTATAGAGAAGCTCGGCATCGCCCATAGAAAGCGCGAGGGAGCTCACCCCTAGCTCATCGACCTCTAAGAGCGAGAGAGACCACCAGGTGCTCACCGGCCGATCCACCCACTCCACGACCTCAGCGTCGAGCTTGCCTGCTAGATCGTCTCCGATGCGCCTATACCAACGCACTTGCCCACTCTCCGAGGGCGCCGCGCCGCCGATGACCCCTCCAAGCTCACCGCCTCCGACCTCGAGAATCAGCGAGCGGTTAAAGCCCTCCTTCGGCACCTGCGGAGCGCCCTCTCCAAAGGGAGCGAGCTCTGCGTCGGCGATCCAAGCCAGAAGGCTCCTCACTACGAGCGCCTCTGCTGGCACGGGGGGAGCGCCGTTCTCGCTGACCACCCACCCCTCCCCAGTGCGCTCAAGCCGAATGTCACCCCCTGGTCGCTCCAAGCGCACAGCGTCGATGTCTGCAGGATCAACGCGGGCAAGCCGAAGATCGATCATCGCCTCGAAGGGATAAGTGAGCAGCACCGCATCACGCGAAGAGAGTTTGAAGACATCAACCGAACCGTCGCGCATGCAAAACCACGGCTGCCCTACACCCGGCCGGCTGAAATTCAACACCTCAATAGCACCGCCAGCGCCCTTGAGTTCGATCCGCATCTCTGGGTCATCGAGACCATAAGTCGAGAGGTCCGGATCAGGCTCCTCGATGTAGACCTCAAAGGAGAGCCGACCAGCACCTACGGAGACCAGCGAGATGTCCATCGGGTCCAGGGCTGCCTCGACGGGCAAGAGCGACCGCCAGCTCCCTCCGTCACGCCAAGCCGAGAGCTCCAAGCTGTAGGCCTCATCATCGATCGCATGTTGAACTCGGCCTGTGCGATGCACCTCGTATACGCTCGCCGGGTCGAGCTCTGAGATTCGCCTGCTGCGAAACTCCGTGAACTCTTTGTCGAGTGTGCTCGTTAGGTTCCTAGACGTCAGGAGCAGCTCCCCCTCCTGCAACGCGTAGACGCGGTTTCCCGTGGCATCGGCGTCCCCTAAGAGGAGCAAGTGCTCACGCTCAGCGCCGTCCACAGACTCGGTCACTCGGAGCTCAGCCTGCGGTGGCGCGAGGCCGATGGTTTCAAGCGTCAGGTCGGGGTTGGGCGGTGTCAGCGCTAGGTTTCCCTCTAGGGCTTGCCGCAGAAGCTCCATCAGGCCTGTGTCTGCCCGGTAAGCCACAGGATCGACGAGATACCAAGCGCCCCCTCCGCCCCGCTGCAGGCCCACCTCAGACCCCCTCGAGACGCTCGTGATGTGAATGCGGCTGACGCGCTCAAAGTCTAGGTCCTCGAAGAGCGGGCGCGCGACGTCGAAGTCACCGCGCTCCTCCCGAGCGCTCTGCCATTGCACTAAGCCTGCGATCAACGCGACCGCGAGTGAGAGGACGAGTAGGAGGTTGCGACTCAAAGCAGGACCTCAGGTCGCTCGACGTGAGAGCCAGCGCAGAAGCCCAAGCGCGAGACAGAGCAGCGGCAGCCCAATCACTGTCACACGGTGGATGTACAGGAGCTCCTTGCCCTCCCCTAGAGGAACCACCCGACGCTCAGGATCACGCGTAGAGATCGAGACCCGAAACTCCCGATCTGCGGCCCAGTTGAATGAGTTGAGCAGGAGGTCCCGGTTCGTCTGAAACAGGAGATCTCCAAAGACCTCAGGCGTCCCAAAGGCGAGCACTCGCGCATCCTTGCGTGCTGTCACGCCGTCCTCAGGCGCAGGCGCAGCTTGAGCGAGAGGAAACTTGGAGATGATCGCGAGCGGGAACGGCCCCATCAGCTCAGCTCCCTCTGTATAGATCACGTCACCAGCCCCGTCCGGACCCGGGAGGTCAGCCCATGTGAGGCTGTCGCTCTCGATGAGGTCTAGGAGCACGCCGCCCTCCGGCCCCTTACCTCGAACGAGTGGACGCGCGAAGACCATGCTCACCCTGCGATCACCCCTCCTGATGGGCTCTGTGATCGCATGCCTGGCCATGTGCTGCGAGCGGATAGAGAGGTTCATGCACTCAGGTCGTCCGTGCAGCAGCTCACCGGAGGGGCCCATGTATGGCCTGCAGACGATCCCCGCCTGACGGAGGATCCCGTACTCTGCGAGGAGGTCAGGCAGCCCTCCCTCCCCCTCACGCTCCTCGTTCCCCGGGGCTCCGATGAGGCGCCCGCCGCGCGCGACGAACTCGCGGATCCACTCTCGTTCAACCTCGCTGAAGGGCTGCTGCGGACCGATGATCGCCAAGACGTCACAGTCATCGGGGACGGCCCCGACCTCGTCCGCGTCCCAGCGGGCCACGCTGAAGCCGTCCGCCAAGAGGGCCTGCTTCAGCCTCGAGAGCTGCCGATCCCCCTCAGCATAAATGTCTCGTTCTCCGTGTCCCCAAGAGAAGAGCACACGGGGCTCACCGAGCGAGCTCACCTTGAGCAGAGCGCGCACGAGCGCCTCTTCCCCTCGATATGAAACGATCCTAGGCGGCACGACCTCGCCCCCCTGGCCCCGCAGCGAGCCCAGATCGACCTCTGCGACGTCACCGACGTTTCCAAAGAGACGGATCGTGACGCGCCGACCACCATAGGAGAGGACCACCGCGTTCATGGCGTCCGAGGTGTCTCGGAAGCCCAACTCTCGCATCCTGCGCTCGGCCTCGATGCGACCATCAACTGGACCCTCGAGCTCATGCCTTGTTAGCTCGATGATGTCCCTGCGGCTCTCCTTCACCAGCGCGAGCAATCTATAGAAGCGCGCCTGCAGCTCCGCTCCGATCGCCGTCATCGGCTGGACGTAAGAGACGAAGAAGACGTCAACCTCCAAGGTGTAGTTGGACTCGGCGAACTCAGCGAAGGAGCGCTCAAACTCCGCCAGCGCCTCGCTGTCCCCCATCCGCTCTGCCTGCTGCTCGAAGTCGAGCCAGGTGCGATCCCCAGTCAGCTCAAAGTGCTCTGCCGCAGTCGCAGGCTTGGCCGGGAGCGCCTGGATTTTCCTCCGAGTCTCTTCATCGAAGGTGTTCTCTTTCGATGAGGTGAGGTCGTACCGCACCCGCACCCCCGGACGCTCCGAGAGCCACGTCAGCCCGATTGCGATCGCCGAGGCGAGGACGATCCCGAGGGCGACTTGAGCGGTGATCCCCGCGCGGACCAGCTTTCCAGTCCCTCTCATCACCACCACCTTCGCGACTCAACGACCCGCGCAGAAAGAAACAAGAGGAGACCTATAGACGCCAGGAAGAAGACGACAGGCCCTGAATCGAGGAGCCCTATGTTGAAGGACTTATGGAAGTGACCCATGACGTCCCCGAGCTCCAACACCGTCTCGATCATCCCGTCCTCTCCTGGCGCAAAGTTCAAGAAGCGCGGCGTCACGATCAACGAGACGTTGACGAGGAAACCGATCATCACCGCAGGGATCGAGTGGTTGACTACGGCGCTCGAAAGCATCCCGACTCCGCAGAAGAGCCCGCTGGCTAAGCAAGCGCCGATGTATGCGCCGATGAGCGGGGGCCAGTCAGGCTGAGTGCCCAAGGCGTGATAGGTCAGACCGTAGATGAGGAAAGAGCTCCAGAGCGCAGCCATGAAGGTGAACGCCGCGAGGAACTTACCGGTCACGACAGCGCCATCCGTCACCGGCGCTGTCAGCAGGTACTCCATCGTCCCGCTCCGATACTCCCCAGCGAGCATCCCCATAGTCAGGATGGGCGGCACGATCGCCAGCACCACCCAGAAGACCCAAGTGCCGCCGAGCATCGCCTCAAAGGTGGCTGTCACGTCACCCCCGGAGCGCTCGAGCACTCCCAAGTTGAACATGCCGTTGAGGAGCAAGATCACACACAAGAGGAGCCACGCGAGCGGCGTGGCGAAGAGCAGGGAGAGCTCCCTCCTGTAGACCGCTGCTAAGCCCCTCAAGCCCCGCTCTCCTCTGCTTGGTCGCAATCTTCAGCAGGAGGTCCTGCCGGGTCAGACCCCGTCGGCTTGTTGAGGTCACGAGTCGCCCCACCGTCAAAAGGGTTGAGCGAGTAGATCTGCTTGGCCTCGCTAGGCGCTTCAGCAGCAGGGCTCGCCATAGGGAGAGCGCCACCGAGCTCGCTGGAGACCTCTATGGGTGCCTCAGAAGCGGGAGCCTCTTGAGGGCGCACCTCGCCAAGCTCGTTCGCCTCTGCGGCAGAGCCCACGGCGATACGAGCGAAGACCTGCTCCAAGGTCGGCTGCTGATAGGAGAGCTCACGAATCGCCCAACCTTTCACGTGCGCGAGGGCCCCGACGTCCTCCCTCAGGTCCTCTACGGCGTCGATCTCGAGGACGTGGTGAATCCCAAGCTGCCCGAGATCTCTCACCTCACCAGCACCGCCGATGGAGGCGAGCGCGCTCTTGGCTCCGTCGACATCGGCGCCCAAGAATGCCTCTAGGCGAACGCAGCTGCCGCGACCGAGCCCCCGCACGAGCTCGTCCTTTGTCCCATCCGCGACGACCTTCCCGCGGTGAATGATGATGGTCCTCGGGCAGACAGCCTCTACCTCAGGGAGAATGTGCGAAGACAGCAGCACAGTGTGCTCGCTCGCGAGGTCGTTTAAGAGCTTGCGAACCTCTTGTCGCTGTACGGGATCCAAGCCGCTCGTAGGCTCGTCCAAGATGAGCACCTCCGGCTTGTGCAGGAGAGCCATCGCCAAACCGACGCGCTGCCGAAGCCCCCGGCTCAGACCCGCGATGACTTGGCGCCTACGATCCTGAACGCCGACGCGTTCGAGGGCCGCACCTATGCGCCCCTCACGCTCTGAGCGAGGGAGGCCATGAAGGCGCGCCTGCATCAAGAGCATCTCCTCGACTCGCTGCTCACGATAGAGCGGAACGTTCTCAGGCAGGTAGCCGATGCGCTTGCGAACCTCCATGGAGTCACGCAGCACGTCAAAGCCTGCCACCCTCGCCGCGCCCTTGGTCGCAGGCAGGTAGCCAGAGAGGATTCGGAGGGTGGTCGTCTTCCCCGCTCCGTTCAGCCCTAAGAAGCCCACGACCTCCCCCTGGCCGACCTCGAAGGAGATGTCGTCCACAGCTAGGTGTGCGCCGTAGCGGCGCGTGAGTCCAGAGACTTCAATCACAGCGGCGAAGCGTACCGACGCCCAGCGCGGCGCTCAACCGCAGGCAGGGAGGACGGGTGCGCCGAGAAGATACGCGAGACGGCGCGCTGCGTGAGGCAGCGCGCCGTCCTTCTTTTCGCCGAGCGACTCCGCACAAGCGTCGTGCGATGCCGCGCGCACCTAGGCTCAGGCCTTGACCTCGAAGTCCGCGTCTACGGGCTCGTCGTCGCCGCCTCCGGCCTCGCCACCGGGCGCCGCCTCAGGGCCAGGCGCCTCAGCGCCCTCAGGCTGAGCCTGCGCGTACAGCAGCTCTCCGAGCTTCTGAGACTTCTGCGCGAACTCCTCCAGGCCTTTCTGAATGGCCTCAGCGTCGTCGCCCTCGGCGGTCTTCTTGAGCTCTTCGCCAGCCTCACGGATCGCCTTCACCTCGTCTTCGCCCAGCTTCTCGCCGTGCTCCTCAAGGTGCTTGTCCGTCTGGTGGACGATCTGCTCGACCTGGTTCTTCAGGTCCACGAGCTCACGCTGCTTCTTGTCAGACTCAGCGTTGGCCTCAGCCTCAGCACGCATCCGCTCGACCTCTTCCTCGGAGAGGCCTGAGGCGTCCTTGATGACGATGGACTGCTCCTTGCCGGTGCCCTTGTCTGCGGCTTTGACGCTGACGATGCCGTCTGCATCGATGTCGAAGGAGACCTCGATCTGCGGCACGCCCCGCTGAGCCGGCGGGATGTCCGTGAGCTGGAAGTTGCCCAGCTTTCGGTTGTCCTTCGCCATCTCCCGCTCGCCCTGATAGACGACCACGTCCACAGAGGGCTGATTGTCAGCGGCGGTCGAGAAGACCTGACTCTTCGAGGTGGGGATCGTCGTGTTGCGCTCAACGAGCTTAGTGAACACGCCGCCGAGGGTCTCGATCCCCAGTGAGAGCGGGGTCACGTCGAGGAGCACGACGTCAGAGACCTCACCACCAAGGACGCCACCCTGAACAGCCGCGCCGACCGCGACGACCTCGTCGGGGTTCACGCTGCGGTTCGGTTCACGGCCAAAGAGCGCCTCAACCATCGCCTGCACGGCAGGGATCCGGGTGGAGCCACCGACCAAAATGACGTCATCCACCTCGGAGGGCTTGAGCCCAGCGTCCTTGAGCGCCTGCTCGACCGGCAGCTTAGAGCGGGTCACGAGGTCCTCTGTGAGCTGCTCGAACTTAGCCCTCGTGATCGAGATCTGGAGGTGCTTAGGTCCGCTCGCGTCTGCCGTAATGAAGGGCAGGTTGATGTCGGTCTGCACAGAGGTGGAGAGCTCGCACTTCGCCTTCTCGCAGGCCTCCTTTAAGCGCTGAAGCGCCATAGGATCCTCGCGGACGTCGATGCCCGACTCGGACTTGAATTCACCGGCCACGAACGAAATCAGGGCCTCATCGAAGTCGTCGCCACCGAGCTGAGTGTCGCCGTTCGTCGAGAGCACCTCGAAGACACCGTCACCGATCTCGAGGATCGAGATGTCGAAGGTGCCGCCGCCGAGGTCGTAGACAGCGACCTTGCCTGATTTGTTCTTGTCCAGACCATAGGCCAGGGTGGCCGCGGTGGGCTCGTTGATGATCCGCTCGACGACGAGGCCTGCCACTGTGCCAGCGTCCTTGGTCGCCTGGCGCTGAGAGTCGTTGAAGTAGGCAGGGACGGTGATGACTGCGTGGCTCACCTCCTCTCCGAGGTAGGCCTCGGCGGCCTCCTTGAGATGCTTCAGGACGTTCGCGCTGATCTCCGGGGGAGTGAACTCCTTCCCATCGACGGAGACCTTCACGAGGTCCTCCGGACCACCGGTCAGCTCGTAGGAGACCCGCTTCTCGTCCTCACCGACCTCGCTGTGCCTGCGCCCCATGAAGCGCTTGATCGAAGAGATGGTGCGCGTCGGGTTCGTGACGGCCTGACGTCGCGCGGAGGCTCCGCACAGGCGACCCCCATCTCCCGTGAATGCGACGACTGAGGGGGTCGTACGCGCCCCTTCTGCGTTCGTGATGACTGTGGGCTCCCCGCCCTCCATAACGCTCACCACGGAGTTCGTGGTGCCGAGGTCAATTCCGATGATCTTGTTTTGCTTGCTCATTAGGTCTCCATGTAGGGCAGTAAGCCCCGGCTGCTGGACGGCGAATCCGTCGACCCCCTGATTTCAAAGCCCGTGCCATGGCCCCTGCCCCCCTGCCCGTGCCAAAAAACAAGCTTATGGGTCCAAGAAGCTAGCTTTCTGCTGCCACATTGGCAGCCCAGCCCAGTCAGCATCCAAGCCCCTGCCTCAATGGCAGCCCCCGATGAGACCTAGAGGCCGTACTCCTTGATCTTCCGGTAGAGGGTCCGCTCTCCGATCCCCAGGCTCTTGGCTGTCTTCTCCCGGTTCCCCTCAAAGAGGGCCAGGTTCTGGGAGATGAGCTCGCGCTCGGTCTCTTTCAAAGTCCTCCCCGTGAGGTCAAAGCCACCGGAACCAGCGAGCGGCGCCTCTGCGTCTGAGACGTGCAGCGGAACGTCGCTCAACTCCAAGGTCTCACCCCGCGCCAACAAGACCATGTTCTCTAGCGCATTCCTGAGCTCACGGACATTGCCGGGCCACGGATAGCGCACGAGAGAGGCCCGCGCCTCAGGGGTGATACCCACCACGGCCTTCTCGTGCTCTGCGGCAAACTCACCGATGAAGTGATCGATCAACAGGGGGATGTCTCCAGTGCGCTCTCGGAGCGGCGGCAAGTCCACGGAGATCACTTGCAGCCTGAAGAGCAGGTCTTCACGGAAGGTCCCTGCCCCCACCATCGCGCGCAGGTCACGGTTCGTCGCCGCTACCAAGCGAACGTCTACAGACTGCGACTCATTCCCCCCAACCGGGACGACCTCTCTATTCTCGAGCACGCGCAAGAGCTTCGCCTGGGTCTCGAGCGGCATGTCCCCCACCTCATCGAGGAAGAGCGTCCCGCCGTCGGCGTACTTGAAGCGCCCCTCCTTGTGCGTGACCGCACCTGTGAACGCCCCCTTCACGTGACCGAAGAGCTCTGACTCGATCAAGCCCTCCGAGAGCGCCGCGCAGTTCACCGCTGCGAAGGGCCGATCCTTTCGGTCACTGTTCTGATGAAGAGCCTGGGCGACGAGCTCCTTGCCTGTGCCGCTCTCGCCGAGGATCAAGACGGTCGCCGTCGTGCTCGCGACCTGCCCAAGCACGTCAAAGACACGCTGCATCTGAGGTGAGTGCCCGATGATGTTCTCGAAGCCAAAGCGCTTGTCGAGCTGCCTTCGCAGCTCAATGTTCGCCTTCCGATCCCGCACAGCGGCCACGGCACGAGGCAGCTTGGTCCTGAGCTCTCCGAGGTTTACGGGCTTGGTGAGATAGTCAGCCGCGCCGCTCCGCATGGCTTCAACAGCCGTCTCAACAGAGCCATGCCCGGTCACAAGCAGCACAACAGCGTCCGGCTGGAGCCTCCGCGCCTCTGCGAGGACCTCGAGCCCCGTGATGTCATGCATCACCAGGTCGGTCAAGACCGCGTCAAAGGGCTCCTCCTGCAAGCGCTCGACGGCCTCCGTCCCAGAGGTCGCGATCTTGCAGAAGTGATCATCTAGCTCGAGGCCGTCAGCGAGGGCCTCTGCGTGCGCCTCGTCGTCATCAACGATCAGAACTCGAATCACCCGCGACCCGCTCACTCTTCCACCTCCTCCTTACCCGTGGACGTGATCTCCACGACAAGCGGGAGCATCACGCGGATGCTCGTCCCCCGCCCCTGCTCACTCAAGACCTCGATGCTCCCTTCGTGCTCCTCGACAATGCGCCGGACCGTGGGGAGGCCTAAGCCCGTGCCCTGCTTCTTGTTCGACCAGTAGATGTCGAAGCAGCGCTCGAGCGCCTCTGCCTCCATACCCACCCCTGTGTCAGTCACCGTCACCTCGACAAAGTTGCCGAGCCGCTGAGCCTGCACGATCAGCTCGCCGCCGTCGGGCATCGCCTGCCGGGCGTTGACGAAGAGGTTGACCAGCGCTTGCTGAAAGAGACCTTTGTCGAGGAGAACCATCGGCAGCGACGAGGGCATGTCCACGTGGTGCCGAATCCCCTGGAGGGAGTCCTCGGACTCGACGAAGGAGAGGGTCTCGTTGACGACCTCAGCGAGATCCAACGGAGCTCGATTCACCTCACCACCTCTCGCATAGCGCAAGAAGTCCTCGAGGATCCCCTCGAGCCGGTTCACCTCTCGCTGTAGCGCGCCGACGCGCTTCAGAGCGCGTGCCGATCTCGCGCCCCCCTCCTGCTCTGCGGACTTCTTGAACTCCTCTTCCAAGAGGGCGAGGTTGATCGCCATCGTTGAGAGCGGGTTCTTAATCTCGTGCGCTAGGCCTCCTGCGATACGCGCGAGGCGGCGCTCACTGTCTGCCGATGCGGCAGGTCGCTGCTCTGTTCCGTCTTGACTCATCGTGATCGCCTGCCGATGCGGCAGGTTTAGGAGCCCCTAGCACCTTGGGTCAGGGTCTCGAGCCCGTTAGGCTAGCAGTATGTCACCTCGCTGTGCACCAGGCGAGGCCCACCACCATGCCTGCGCCCCTCATAAACGTCGACGACGGCCCCTCCAGCCCGGAGCTCATCGCCCAAGTCCAAGAGGCCCTCGAGGCTGGCGGCTTAGCCCTCTTGCCTACAGAGACGGTCTACGGGATCGCTGCCCGAGCAGATGACGAGGCGGCCCTCACCGCCCTAGCTCACGCGAAAGGCAGGCCGACAGAGCAGCCCTTCACATGGCATGTCGGAGACTCCACCTGCCTCGACAAGCTCGGAGCCAGGAGCGCGTCTGTGAACAGGCTCGTCGAGCGCTACTGGCCAGGTCCGCTGACCCTCGTCGTCCCGGACAGGACAGGCTCTGTCCCGCACCTGTCCAAGGCGGGTCGCGTGGGAGTTCGCTTCCCCGCGCATGAGCCCACGGCCTCCATCCTCAAGGCGCTGCCCTTCCCTGTCGCGATGACCAGCGCCAACCTCCATGGCGAGGAGCCCGTTCGCGAATTAGAACAGCTCGCGCCTGAGGTCCGCGACAGGCTCTCCCTCATCATCGAGGGAGGCCCGCGCAGCCTCGGTGAATCCTCCACGGTCCTCTCACTCGGTCAGGCGGAGGGAGAGAAGCGACCACGCTTTGACCTCCTACGCGAGGGCCTCCACGACCTCGCCACGCTCAAGCGTACGGCTGGCCTGCGACTGCTCTTTGTCTGCACTGGAAACACGTGCCGCAGCCCCATGGCAGAGGGCCTCGCCCGCAGCGCCATCGCCAACGCCCTCGGCTGTCACAGCGGCGACCTCTCCGCCTTTGGATTCGAGGTCTCTTCCGCTGGCGTCTATGGCTTCGGGGGTGGATCTGCGAGCAAGCACTCCGTGGATCAGATGGCTCGGCGAGACATCGACATCTCAGGGCACTCAGCGAGCGGCACAACCCCAGAGGTCCTCGCTGACGCTGACGAGATCTACTGCCTCACGAGCGGGCACCTGAGGGCCGTCCAAGAGCTGCTCCCACAGGAAGGTCGTGCGGTCGCTTCCCTCATAGATCCGAGCGGGGATGACATCCCCGACCCGATCGGAGGCTCAAGTCTCGACTACGAGCGCTGCGCGGACAAGATCGCCGCCTGTATCGAGGCTCGCCTCTCAGACTGGGTCTGAAGAGCTCAGGCCAGCTCTGCGCCCGCCTCGTTACGAGCCAAGATCTCCCAAGCCTCGTCGGAGGTCTCGGACTCCAAGAGCGCCTCACGAACAGCATCTTTCGTCAGCGCTCGGGCGACGTCAGCCAAGGTCCGGATGTGCAGGAGCTTTTGGTCTCTGGGGATCACGAGGACCACGACCAGACGAGCTGGCCCGCCGTCGATCGAGTCAAAGGGCAAGCCCCCCTCACCCCCCACGATCCCCATGCAAGCAGCGACCTCTTCGAGACCGTCCACGGCCCCATGCGGGATCGCGATACCTTGCTCCATCCCGGTAGACATCGACTGCTCACGGGCGAGGACAGCCTCTCTAGCTGCCTCTGCCGCTTCCGCAGGGATACGCCCGCTCTCACAGAGGTGATCGAGCATCTGCGTGATGGCCTCCCACTTGTCACTTGGGCGAAAGTTCACCAAGAGATCTTGGGCTGCGAATAGCTTCGTGAGCTGCATGACGGGTCAGAGGATAACTGCAGGCCTAGCGAGAAGGACAGGCGCTGAGCTCAAGCGCCCTTCTTGAAGCCAAAAACGCGCCCTAAGCCGACGGCGAGGAGGCCCACGAGGCCAGAGAACAGCGCGCCCATCTTCGCCTGGCCGAGGAGGTCAGGGTCTGTGGGGAAGGCTGCTCCAGCGACGAACAAGGCGACCGTGAGCCCGATCGCTGCGATGAGGCCGACCATACCGAGGTCCTTGTAACCCATCCCAGTCGGGAGCGGGAACCCGAGCTTCACGGCGAGCCATCCAAAGAACATGACCCCCAGGGTCTTACCCACGACCAGCGCCACGAGGATGGCGACCGTCATAGGTCCAATCCCGGCGAACTGCACGCCAGAGTTTGCGAAGGCGAAGAAGAAGAGCCCGAGGTCCACGAACAGCTTGAGCTCATGCTCAAAGCTATGCAGCGGGCTGTGATCCTCCTCGTCATGCACTCCTGCTTCGGAGTCAACGAACATCCCCGTGTCACGCTTAGGCCCGGGGAGGAAAGGAACGATCGGGACCAAGGCGAGGGCAGAGTGAAGGTGCGCCATCGTGAAGCCAGCCCACGAGATCGGTCCGGCGATGAAGATGTAAACCTGCCATCGACTCACCTGCATCCGTCGCAGGAAGTACGCCACTGCCATCCCCACCCCGACCAAGCCCAGCCAGGCGGGGTTCGTGGGGTTAGCGGGATCGCCGTAGAAGACGGCGATGATCCCCAAGCCGATGGCATCGTCCGCGATCGCTAGGAGCAGCAGGAAGTTGATCGCCGGGTGCCCCGGTCCAAACACAGCTCTCGCCACGAGCCAAGCCAAGGCGATGTCCGTAGCTGTAGGTATCCCCCAGCCTCGCATCGGATCCATCGCAGTCCCCGTGTACTCGCCCGCCCCCTGCTGTAGCCAGATCACAGCGACGAAGGCGCCGATCGGCCCAAACACACCCCCGAGGGTCGCGAAGAGGGGGTTCATCGCCTTCTTCATCGGATTGAGGCTGCCGCCGGGCAGGGCCGCCTCGGTGATCTCCTTCGCAGCGATCCCAAAGAAGAAGGCCATGAAGACGTTGTTGATGATGAACGGGAGTGTCCCGTGGTGGTCAGCGAAGTAGCTCGCGTACCACTCAGGAGCCATGTTGGCCGCCAAGAGGCCCCCGAGGACCCCTACGAGCAGGGGCAGGGAGAACTCTTGGAGGATGCGAACAAATTTCTTGGGGCGGCTCATAGGTCCTTCCTATAGCGGTGAGAGGCTGGAGGGCGAAAGAATGACCGCACCGACCCCGCCATGCAACATCCCTCAACCCTATTGAAGACCTCTTCTATTCCCCGACAAGCGGGAAGAAGGCAGCCTGATCGGCGTCTGAGGCCCTCACAGAAGTCTCGCTTCCTGGCCCCAGGAAACTGGACTTGCCATCCAGAGCCCCTAGGATTGCCGAAGACAGAGACTATTGAGCCCTAAATCCCGCTCACTCCCGACCTTAGCGCCGACCCCGGCGCGACGGTCCGTGCCCTGACGAACATGATCGCCCTCCTCTCCGCCCTCGCCCTGACGCTCACCCCCGCACCGGCCCTCACCACGCAGGACCCTAGCGCTGATGAGGTCCCCCCGATCCAAGACCTCGGGGACACTTACCTCCTGACCTTCTCAGAGTCCCAAGAGGGCCTCAGCCTTGAGCGCTTCGTGAAGCTCTGTCAGCAAACGACAGGGATCAACTTCACCTACGACAACGATACGGCAGCGCGCCTCCGCCAGGAGACCGTGCGAATGTACGGCCCCAAGGTGATCCCCAAGAGCGAGTTCTACTCGTTCTTCCAGATCATCATGATCATCAACAACTACGTCTGCTCGCGCATCGGACCCGAGCACCTCGCGGTCGTAGTCGTACAGAACCTCGAGGTCGGTCAGACCCGAAACACGATCCGCCAAGACGCGATCTACGTTGAGCCTGAAGAGCTCGAAGTCTACGCCAATCAACCCGCCACGATCATCCAGACAGTCATCCACCTGCCGAACACCGATACGCGCACGATGTCGAATCAGCTGCGCGGAATGGGCATCGACCAGTCGACGATGGCGGTCATCCCGGTCTCCACCAACCACGTCATCCTTCAAGGCTTCGGCAACCAGATCTCGAGCCTCTCCAAGATGCTCCTCCTGATCGACGACTACTCTAAGCCCGAGGACCCCGTCCACCCTGAGATCGAGGTCTTGCCCCTCGAGTACTCCTCAGCAGAAGAGATCGCGGAAACGCTCGAGGAGCTCCTCGAAGCCAGCAGGCGCGCCTCCCAGACCATCGGCCGCCAGCAGCAAGCGCAGGGCGCGACCGCGCCGCTGCAGACGCAGACCGCTGAGACGAAGGTCATGGTCAACCCGAGCTCTAACTCCCTGCTCATCGTCGCGATGCCCGATGAGATGCCGCGCATCAAAGAGCTCGTCGCGCGCCTCGACACAGAGGTCCTCGCACCTGACCAGACCTATCACTTCTACAACCTTGAGAACGCGGACGCCGAAGAGATGGCTGAGGTGCTCGAGGAGTTTCTGCGAGACGCCACGCAGATCCAAGCCACTGCCGCCGGCGGGCAAGGCAACCGACAGGGAGCCGCGAGATCAAACTCTGGCGAGGTCGTGGTCGTACCTGACCCTGCAACCAACTCACTCCTGATCGCCGCGACCCGCTCCCGCTATGACGAGGTCATCGACATGGTCATGAAGCTCGACCAGCGCCAAGACCAGGTCCTGATTGAGACGGCCCTCGTGGAGCTCAC
>Ga0066378_10000263_pt1 | contig 22842 bp, 15 predicted proteins | sample Knorr_S23_td_DCM_FD_70947 | JGI IMG/M metagenome (GOLD analysis project Ga0066378, IMG submission 70947) | Marine microbial communities from Southern Atlantic Ocean transect - Knorr_S23_td_DCM_ad_71m_LV_A | ecosystem: Environmental > Aquatic > Marine > Oceanic | place: Southern Atlantic ocean...
CAGAATTTGAATTCGAAAATAGTTAGGATAGGTTGGATTGATTAGGCCCCTAGTTGGCATCCAGCAAACGTCGCATTATGCTTGTAAGGACAGCTTCGGATTCCGGACCAACATTAGTGGCTCGCTTGCTAGTTTCGTACCCGCCTTCTGAATAAGAAATTTCGGTACCGATGTAGGCAGTACCATAATCACCGTAAGCAGCCATTGCGACTTGCAGATCGGGACGCATGGCCTTGGCGGCCAATTGATATTCCACGAAAAGTTCGCCCGGCATGTGGAGGACTCGAGCGTCGCCGATACTTAGGCAGGCGATATCGATCTTGTGCCCGGAGTTCACCCGGCGGAGATAAGCGAGCTGAGTGATGGCTTCGTAGCCATCGGAAGATTTCGTATCGATCTTCGCTAGCAGGGCTTTCTCGTTCAAGTGCTTGGCGAGAGGGAGGGCAACTGGCTCGGATTTCCAATCCACCTTCGATGCGGTGAGGGAGAATTTCGTCGTGCCCTCCCATGCGGCAAGCATCCCATCAGCCAATCTTTGGGCTAGCAGGACGCGATTCTCCGTGTTGCCATCATTGTACTTGCCGGCCCCGATGTTTCCACCGGCTCCGTTAAAATGGACATGCAAGGCTTTCGGTTGCCCTTGGCCTCGAAGGAACCGGGCGATCCCTGGAAAGTCCGGGCTCGGAATGCCCGTTCTGTAGTAGCTTTGCGGATGCGTAGCAAAATAGCTGAGGACGGCGACGGGCGTTTCCTCATTCCAGAAAGAAATCAACGAAACCTCTGGGTCAACAACGCCAACAGGTTCGGCTCGGATAAGGGGATCTCTCGCTGTAGTGAAACGCATGACTCGCACCATGCCATCTGGGCCAAGTATACGACGGTTGGATACAACATTTTCCACGACCTCAGTCCCCCAGCCGTAGTGAGTGACCGTCTGGGCTTCGGCTAGGGCATCTTTAAGCGCTAACGCGGCTCGATGGATGACGTGCCTTTGAAAGAAGCTGTCGAACAGGTTGTAGTTCCGGATACCCATTTCCTGGACGATCGCTTCGGAACTAAAGTCGGACCTTGGGGCGTCGTGTTGGTGTAAAGCATGGACGGCTACTCGTTCACGCGTTGTTCCCGCCGCTTCAGCCAAAGCTTCGCGAAATACGTCATGAGAGGAGTTGGCCACCCCGATCCAGTCAATGGCGCAGAGAACGATAGGCTCCCCGGAACCAAGAATCGCCATACCGCGGCAACGTAGGCTGATCTCATCGTGCCGTTTCACTGGGTCATAGGCTAGCTCAGTACCTATTGGCGGGGTCGCGTCGATATCAAAGGTCGCTAGGCGAACTTGAGCGGGCGAAACTGATGCAGTCAGTCCAGCAATGGCGATGCAGGATATTAGTAGGTAAACGGGGCTATTCATATGCAGCCGCCATCTCAAGAGATTAATATCACCGGTTCAATCGTATTTAGGATCCAAGAGTGTGGATCACTCGATAGCTTAGGCTGATATGGCGGCCCTTTTAGATCGAGCGATCGGGTCAGAATGCTTCTCTTTCGTGAAGCAGGCGAGATCGAGGTCACCGATTCTCCCGCTGTTTCCGTTTCGCCTATGGGTGGGAAATTTCCAATGATCGACGGCGATAGAAACGTTGCTTATCGACGGGCTCGATGGGTAATCGTTATGAGCCCATCAATGGGCGACTCGCCTCACTCCAGTTTTCGAGATCCTCCGAAGTTTCTATTTGATCCTCGCGATTGGGAATTGGATCCCAGGCTATTTCCCATTGAGGATTTCCAGCGATCTCTGGCGCTGCGGTACCCTCATCGGGACCTGGTATAAGTCTTACTTCGAACACCCTGCCTGTAGAGCCGGTGTTACCGTTGTTCCCGGCGTCGGCGATGAGGCCACTAAAGATGGGGGAGATGACGGTTCGCATATTGATCCCAGCGAGATCGATTACTTTAGGATGTAGCTTTGGAGCCTCGTCTGAAATGAAAAATTCCGCGTTGGTGCCGAACCTAAGCTCCTTACCATCGAGCTGGATCTCCGGGAAGCGGGTTGGTATCCAACACTGTTGGAAGCGCCCGGCAGGGTCGCGTACCACGACGCTGCATTGATTCGTAAAGGGCACTTGGTCGTCCTGTGTGTAAGTACCGGCTTCAAGGTCTCGCTCTAACGCCGTTAGTCCGCCGAATAGGACCATATGAGCTTCGTCGGTGACTCGATTGAACAGACTCGCCTTTGAACAATGATAGACCTGAAAACTCTGCTTAAATGCGTTTTCGGCTTCTGGGTCCTCCATGGTGACCGTGCCTCCTATCCCGATGATCATGGGCGCTGTCCAGACTCCAACATCGGGGGCGAATACCCTAGACAAGGCGACTGCCCGTTCTCGGAAGTTTCCGTCGCCCGAACGTTCCAGAATCGTCAGAACATGCAAGTCCCGGCGGCGAAAAACGTCTTGAGGAACTGTTCCGATTCGCGAGGCTACCGGTGCCGAAAGCCCATCGATGAAATCCACTTGAAAGTGCCGTACCTATTTTGTGTATACACGATCAAAAATAGGCCGGTATCTCCTTTTGTAGTCTTGACCGAAGATCAATTGACACTCTTCGCCGATTCGTTCCAAACCTCCGCCAGTCACCTGGAAAAAGCTGCCTCGGATTTGCTAGATGTGATCCGCTGCTAGCGTAGTTTCTTCTCCAGACTCTTCCTTGACCCAACCTACCAGTCCCGGTAGGTCCAGCGCCGTCCTCGGATTCATCCACGACGTAGCCAGAGCGCCTTAAAGCTTTGGCTATAGAGGTTCTCAGCCTAGAGATATCTTCGACGATTAGGAGGGGCAGAGGGAATGCAATGCGAACATCATTGTCTCTGTAAACAATCGCACAAGCGCTTTCTAAAGAGGGTGTTGGATACTGCGAGATCTGGTTTTGGGATGTAATCGGATTCTGGAATTTCCAGATCGGCCGATCGCGGTCCGATATCGCCAATCCTACAGTAACGATTGACAGCCAATTTTGAACCTAAAACGACGCCCTCTCAATCCATTCGGCAGGGTATAAAACGGGCCTCGGATCCTAGCTTTACTCCTTCGTGAAACGGACGAGATCGATATCGCCTATCCCCCCGTTCTCTCCGTTCTTGTCCATCACCAGCTTCATGATTTGCCGCCCCTTCTTTACCTTCACGCCTTTTAGAGTGAGGGTCCGAAGTTTGCCCCATCCGCCCGTATCTGGAATCGTGATGGGGCCTGTCACATTCTTCTCGTTGAACTCGATGTGAAACGTGCCACCCGAGCGTTTAGAGGCCACGGGTATTTCCAAAGCGTAGTTTCCTGCTTTCGTTACGTCTACGGTGTAAACGAGCCATTCGGTGGCTCGGACCCAGCCAATACCGTGTCCGTTTGAAGCGTCGGATCGCTTCTCGATATCCACCTGGGTATTTTCGCGATAGGGCGCACCTCGGTTTTGTTCGTCCACATCAGAATAAGCGACGCCAGCGGGACCTTCATCGTAATGCTCGGTCTCCACCACGCCCGGTATGCTGTGGACTTTTCCTTGAAATGGCGTATGTTTTGGATCGGCTGCGGAAGCGTCATTTAGGGCGCAAAGGGGGGCGAATAGGTAGGCGAATGCGAGTCGTAGAGGCATGATCGAAGTTTTCGCTTCACCTCAAAAATGCAAGTCTGAAGAGTGGCTCGTCAGCCTTCGAGAGAGATAAGGACAAGTCCGTTTTTGGCGATACAGGGGATATGGGCGTTTGCTCACTAGTTCCGGTTATCCTCTCAAGGGCCCGACTCGTCCAAGGCGTAGCGAGAAATAGTGAGACTCTTCAAGTGTTCGGTCTCCAGTCTCTTCGATACGCTGCCAGATATTGCTCATCATGGCATCGGCTCTCGCTTGATGATCGGGATCTTTGATAAGATTGTTGGTCTCATCAGGATCGCTATCTAGGTTGTATAGTTCGTCGTAGTCGAATCCATTGAAAACGAATTTCCATGGGCCCTCCCATATTATACGCTGTGTTAGCCTGAACCGCGAACCGTGATTCTCGGAGTAGGCAATACCGGCATCCGTGTCGGCGTCTGTTAATTGGGGTATGAGCGATTTCGAGTCGGGTTTAGAGATAGGCTCAGCGCCACCGAGTTCGCAAATCGTTGGGCAAAGGTCTTGCAGGTTGACAGTGGCTTCGCAGGAGCCGGCGGTGATGCCAGGGCCTGAAATGATGAGAGGGATGCGATAGATCTCTTCGAAGGCCCCTATATTGTGGGCGTCGAAACCGCGTCCTCCCACGTAGCGTCCATGGTCTGAGGTGACGATGACGATCGTCCTGTCGGAACGATCCGTCTTCTCCAGTTGGTCCACGAGTCGCCCAAATTCAGTATCGAGTTCTGTGATACGGCTGTAATAACAGGCACGCGCGTTCCGCCAGTATTCGTCGGTCAGGTGTTTGCCAATACTTTGCTCGCGTCGATAGAGAGCCGGCTGTCCGGCGAAGTCGCAACGGAGGGTAGCGGGTAGCGGTAGCGCAGAAGGATCATATAGCTCGAATGTGGATCGACTGGCGATCAGCGTCTCATTAGGTTCGGAAAAGCTGGCGCAGGCGCAAATCGGACTGCCGGTATCTTTCAGAAATCCGATTAGCTGATCCACGATGCTGTGATGGTATCGGTCTTCAGGCGGCGTATCCGTTACGCCCCAGTGCAAAATACGTCGATAACCTGGGGGACCTTCCAAGTAGCCGCTCAATTCTGGATCTGTATTCGGAACGCCGGATTCTTTGCCCTTGCCGAGCTGATTGTGGTGCTTGGCTCCTTTGACCTCGGAAGTCTTCCAGCCAAATTGCTCTAGCTCGTTGCTGCGTTCGATATGCCACTTACCAAAGTATCCTGTATCGTAGCCCACTTCGCTTAAGCGCTGGGCGAAGTGAGGCTTGTCGGTCCGCAACACGCATTGATCGGGATCGCGTCCATGCTCGACTTCCAGCACACCGTGGTTGTGAGGGAGCAATCCTGTCATCAAACTCGCTCGAGAGGGCGAGCAAGTGGGGCTGGGTGCATAGGCTCGATTGAAAACGAGTCCTCGCTCCCGTAAGCGATCGAAATTTGGCGTCAGGCAGGGGCTACCCGGTTCGAGAGCGGAGGCCTGAGCGGCATCCATGATAAACAGGAAGATGTCGGGACGATCGGACATTAGAAACTCTTGTTAGCGAACTAGTTTAGTCGGCTATCCAGACTACAACGGATCCGATAATCGCGAAGACGCAAGCCCATCCCGCTAGCAAGCCGAGCAGGCTCCGACGCGATGGAACGGGGATCTCAAGGTTCGAGTTGGGGAAGAAGACGCGCCGCGGTCCAGGCTCTACGCCCTCGGGCAAGGTACAAGGTTCGGCGATTTCCTCATCGGGAGACACGGGCGTTCTCAGAAGCTGGTAGTAACGCTCGATCTTTTCATAGGAAACGGGTCGCGTCAGGAGACTGACAACCACACCCGCGGCAAAGCCGACGACGATGTAGGCGATCATTTGCCAAGGCAGCCAGAGCATCCAAATGCCGTCGGTTTCTCTAACAATGCCCCAGGTTTGGAAACCCGGGACCTTGGCCAAAGCGGCGTTGAACCATTGTTGGCTCGTAAGCCACCAGGTGAATACGGGACCGATCATAGCCGCCCAAGCTCCGGCAACGCTTGTGCGTCGCCAAAAGAGACCCAGCCAAAACGCCATAGCAGTCATTGTATTGATTTTCCACATATGCTCCAAGAGCCTGACAACGCTATCTGAAGCCATGGCGATGGCAACACCTCCGCCAACCGCGACGAGCCCAGCTATTCGAGCGATTCTCAGATAATGCTTGTCGCCTTTGCTCGGAAAGAGCGGCTTGTAAAGATTCTCGGTGATCAGCCCCGAGGAGGCGATCATGAAGGAATCGCAAGAACCCATCACAGTCGCCAGAAGGGCGGCCAGGAATAAGCCGATCAGCCCGGGCGCGATTTGCGGCAGAAACTCGACCGCCATGTATCCATAAACGTGATCTGGCTCAGCGATCGTCCCACCATAGTAGGCGACAGCAGCGAGTCCGGTAACCGACCAGGCCACCGTGCACACTCGCTTGATCATGGTGCCGCCCATAAAGCCGATGGCTCCCTCCATCTCTGTACGACCCGCCGAACACGTACCCATATTATGGGGTTGCACGACAACTCCCAGAAGATTGTTTAAAGCGATTATGGCGATAAAGAATACTCCGATGTCCCCGGGTGTAACCAGAGAAAGCATGTCGGCGTCCGGTCTAAGTTCCGAAAGAGATGTCCGCATGCCCTCGATTCCTCCTACTGCGTTGAGGACGAGTGGAAGCAGCATGAAGGAAAACAAGAGTGTAAGGACCCCTTGAACAAAGTCGGTCACGATGGCCGCCCCTAAGCCTCCAGCCATGCCATAGGCGACGAAGAGAATGGTGATGACAACGATCACCATATCCGATGGCAATTGACCGCCAGTGATCGCGTCGATGATTGCCGTCGACCCCGCTAGCATGAGCCCGATTGTGACCATGAATTTCCCCAGCCCCAGGACGGAATAAAGGGCGGCGACCCCTCGATCGTATCGAAGGGCGAATACATCCGCAGTCGTGAGGGCGCGGAAACGTCGCATCATCGGAGCGATCAGCCAAAAAAACGGCGTAGCGAAAAGCCACATCCACTGATACCAAATACCAGAAAGCCCGCTCACCGCGGATTTGGAAGCTACGCTGACGGCTTGATCAGAGTGAGTGCTGGTGCCGAAGCCATGCATGATCATCATGAGCTTGCCGAACCGGCGAGGCAGGATGAAATCGCTCATGTTCCGGACCTTTCGGGCGGTCCGAATTCCGATGTACGTCACTCCGCACAGATAGCCGATAAGAACGAACAGATCAACGATTGATAGGCCTAGCATAGAGATGGGGGTGTTCGGAGTATTGCAGCGTAGGAAGCTCGCTTGCGAGCGAATCAAGTAGGGTCTACCGCGGTGAAACAATCGCTCGCAAGCGAGCTTCCTACAACAAAATTATCGACGTAATTTTTGGGGTCAGCTAGCGCGGCTGACGAGAGATCCGCCTTCGCCACGGCTGCGCGCGAGACGCATAGTCAGCCCGACCATTTGATAATCGACCCAGCGTATCGGAAACTTTCTGAATGTCTCTAAATTATCATTGAACCAGAGCTGGTGCCCAACGCAGCTGTTGAGTAATGTCGATGATTACCTCCGTATCATTTGTTTGATCGGGGCCTTCTCGGCTGGTGCCGCGGGCGATTACTGATCTCAAGGCGTTGGTCAGTTCTAAAGCCCTCTCGGGCTCGCTCTCGATGAGATTCTTCGATTCGGCAATATCTGTGGAGAGGTAATAGAGCTCCTTCAATCTCGGTTTGCCTCGGGAATTGTTGCGATTGGTATCCTGATTCCGGAATACCATTTTCCATCCATCTTCGATGTAGGCGAACTCGCCTCCTACAGAGTGAGCTACTATGTGATCCCGGTGCGTTTGGGCACTCTCGCCTAAAAGGATCTTCCTAAAGCTGAAACTATCTTCGGCAACATTGGGAGGCAATGACTCACCCAGGATGTCGGCAATGGTGGCGAAAACATCGTTCAAGCTGAGGAGATTATCGCTGACTGAGCCCTCAGCGATCTTGCCTGGCCACCGGATGAGAAACGGAACTCGGTGGCCGCCTTCCCAGATGTCGGCTTTTCGACCTCGGTAGGACCCGCTGGGAATATGCCCGGCTTCGACCAGATCGTTCCAGCCTTGGGGTAGATGACCATTGTCCGAAGTGAAAATCACGATGGAATTGTCGGCAATTCCTGCTTCATCGAGGGCGGCGATGACCTGTCCTGCGGACCAATCGGTTTCTATCAGGAAATCGCCAACCGCTGATATGCCGCTCATCCCTTTGAAGGCTTCATTGGGTACGATAGGCGTATGCGGAGAGGTCATGGGAAAGTACAAAAAGAAGGGCTGGTCCCGTTTGGACTGCTCGTGAATATAGGCTACTGCCCGCTTGGTGATTTCCGGCAAAATGCTTTCGAACTGCCAATCTGGAGCCATGGGGTTGCTGTCGAAGACTCTTGGCAGGAATTTCCCGTTGCTGGGATCGTGCTTAAATCGATCGGTAGGCGGTATGAGAATCCGGTCGTTTTCAATGAATGTGAAGGGAGGGAAATTGGGGACGTGGGTGCCAAAATAGGTGTCAAACCCGCGTGTCGTTGGACCATCGAGAATGGGTTGGGAGTAGTCCCAGGAGCGCTTGCTCAAGACGTTCGGCTCTTCCTCCATCGAGCTACTCTGGGGCCCGGGCCAATTCCAGCCGAGGTGCCACTTGCCAATGCAGGCGGTGGCGTATCCATGCTGCTTTAGAAAGCCCGGCAAGGTCAGACGGTCTTTGGGGATCAATGGTGGCTCGTAGCAGGCCAAAACCCACTCCTGTAGACGGGTTCGCCAGGCGTAGCGTCCGGTCAATAGCCCGTAGCGGGTGGGCGTGCAAACCGCCGAACCGCTGTGAGCATTGGTGAACCGCATCGATTGGGACGAAAAGCGATCCAGGTAGGGAGAGGGGAGCTTGTTGTCGGGAAAGTGGGCTTGGATATTCCCAACGCCGTAGTCGTCAGCGAGGATGATGACGATGTTGGGTGGGGTATCTGAGGTCTTTTGGCTGGAAGCGTAGGGAAGATGCAGCGCAATGAAAATAGCGAGGGTGAAGAAGATTTTCATAGAGTAATATGGTATCCGTATCTTAGTTACGTTATCGATTTGTATGAGCTATCGAGTACTATTTCAAGCAGAGGGGTATGTTCTGGCGGGTCGCGAAAACGAGAAACTTCTCTACAGATTTACGTTTGCACCAGCCAGGCGAATCTTCAAGAACTCGTGGCCGACCTGCCGTGTATATTTGGCTTCTTCCTCAAGCATCTCCTTCGTTTCCAGAACTTCGATTTTCGCAACCTTTTCCGTCAAGAGTTTCAGCATGGTACGGACTATTAGCCTGGCATGTGGCGCCCCCAGGCAGAGATGGGTTCCGAAACCGAATGCTATGTGCGGATTCGGTTTCCGGTCGAGGCGGATCTCACCGGCGTTCTCAAAAACGGTCTCATCGAAATTAGCGGAAGCCCAGGCCAGCGAAACCCTTCCGTCCGCGGGGACCTTGGAGCCATGAACATCGGTCTCGACCGGACAAACGCGACCGAGGTGTGTTAGTGGCATGAATACGCGGAAAAACTCTTCCGCGGCCAGCACGATCCGTTTGGGGTCTTCCCGGAGAAAATCCAATCCTTCTGGATTCTTGCCAAAATAAGCCAAAATAGAGGAAATACTGTGGATGATCGTATCCCGTCCGCCGGCGAATGTTAGGTTTCCGAACCCCATCATTTCCTCCCGCGTCAGTTTGCGCCCCTGATACGTGGCTTGAGTTAGGGCGCTGAAGAAATCCTCTTTAGGTTCTTTCTCCGCTCGATCCAATTGGGCTTCGAGATAGTCCTCGAGTACTTTGCCCCTCTTGAACTTGCCCCCAGTGACTTTGAAAACGTGGATGCCCCAATCGATCCATTTCTTCGCTTCCGTTTCCGGCACATTCAGCAGATAGGTGAGAGTGTGCGATTGGATTGGCAAAGCGAATTCGTTGACCACTTCTAATGCATCCTTGTTGATAGCGGCGTTAAGCTTAAGTTCAATTAACGCCTCCACTTTACCCGCCATTTCGGGCGTCTTCGCTCGTTGGAAGAAAGGTTCGACAATGGCTCGGTACTCTGTGTGGTCCGGTGGATCCCTCTCGATCGGGAGCTGCCGAATGGAGCGGACCGCCTCCTCGGAGGGAATGGGTACGCGAAAAGGCGCGTCTGAGCTATAGGTCTGGTAATCCTTGGCCGCTTTCCGAACGTCGGCATGGCGCAGGAGCATGGGGATCTCCTCGCCTTGAAAAGGGCATCGCAATACGCCCGACTCCTGGCGTGGCTCTTTGAAGGGATCTCGCAGTTCCGTCTCTTCGCTCATGTCGCGAGCAGCGTGGAGCCTTATCTGAACCCTTCAATGAAATAAAGCCGAGGCATTACTGAGAAAGAATTACGACGCTGTAGGTCTCTGACTTCGAATTGTTAGAGATCATTTTCCACAGGAGTATCGATCTTTATATTCCGACTGGGCTTTCCCAAGACGGTCCAATCGTAGATTTCATACAAGCTTGGTTTTAGGGAAAGCGCGAATAAACCCTTTTTCGAGTCCAGTTCCTCGAACACTCCTCGTCCGTTTACTCTTCGAATATGATAGGTAACGGATCCTTTTGGTCCGCCTTTCTTTTTAACGGTTTCGGCAATCGTTCCGAAGACGATTCCAGTGGACCTCAGGTCTACCCATAACCCTTTTTGAGACGAAAGCTTGTTCGCTTGAACGATTCCAGCAGTGAAGGATAGGCTGAGGATTGCTAGAATCGTTGCTGAAAAAACTGATTTCATGATAATTTCGAAGTTCTGCATGAGTAGTAACAATTTTTTACCATAAATAATGAAGTCGGTGGAGAATGGTCTTCTGCGAAGATTTTGTGAAATAGGATGATTCCGAGATGCCCGGATCGCGGAGAGGCACTCTACCACCTGGGACCCCTCTCTCTGGCGGGTTTCGCTGGTTGTGGAATCGCTTCGAAATCGAAGCATTCTGCAAGAGTTCGGCCTCACCTCTTTATTCGGAAGGACCGGATGGGAGGGCTTCGCTCGATAGATGGCGTGCGCGAATCCATTAAATCAGGGATACCCAGGGAGATCTGGGAACTGATCAAAACCGAATGCGATGGAGAAATTGGCTTGGAGCCCCTGACTAGATATGTAGAATTGCGGAGGCTATCGTTCAGACAATATCGATCGAAACGACGTCTATGATAGGGGTTTGGTTAGGCTCCACTAGCTAGGAAAGGATGAAAAATCTTCCGTTTTCTAATTTCGCGGGAACTTGACCTTTGGCAGAGCAACCCTGATCATATGCGACTGCCTTTTTATGAGAAAGTAGGGAGTAAATCAGGTTTCTCGAAATTCCCTTGATCACCTTTAAATTATCAAAACGTCTTAGACTCGCGAAAAGGCCGATCTAATGACGAATCAACTACGAAACCATGGTCTGTAAAGGCTTCGCCCCATGAAAGATCATTTGAGAATTCTCGGACTCTACTGGTTCCTTTGTCTTACCGTCTTCGCGGCTGATCGATACATCCCCGTAAACACCCAGGCTCCAGGAGAGGAACCCTTGTCTCCAGAAGCTGCCGCCGCGGTAATGCGATTGCCGGAAGGATTCTCGGCTACTTTGTTCGCTGGAGAGCCGGATGTGCGGCAACCGATTGCGATGAAGCTGGATGATCGTGGACGAGTCTGGGTTGCCGAGTCCTATTCCTACAAGGAGTGGGAGATGAAGGGGGAGGATCGGGTTTTAGTGTTTGAGGATTCGGACAATGATGGGCGCTTTGACTCGCGGACGATCTTTTATGATAAGGCGACGCATCTGTCCGGGATGGCGGTTGGTTTTGGCGGGGTCTGGATTTGCGATTCGCCCAATCTTGAGTTTGTTCCGGATCGCGACGGCGATGATGTGCCGGATGGCCCTCCCGAGATCGTCTTGGACGGATTCACCACTTCGGCCAACCACAATTTCTTTAACGGCCTAACCTGGGGACTCGATGGCTGGCTTTATGGTAGGCATGGAATCACTGCCGCCTCCTTAGTAGGGAAACCCGGCACGCCTGCGTCGGAGCGCATCGATGTCAGTTGCGGGATCTGGCGGCTACATCCTGTAACCCGCGAGTTTGAAATCGTGGCTCGCGGCACGACTAACCCATGGGGCCTAGATTGGAACGACATGGGCGAAATGTTCATGACCGGCAACGTGAACGGCCATTTATGGCACGTCATTCCCGGCGCCTATTATCCTCGCATGCACGGTCAGGGTTCGGCCGCTCACGTCTACGATCGGATTCAGCTGACTGCCGATCATTTGCATCACGAAGGCAAGTGGACGGATCGGCGAAAGTTTCGCGACAACGCGGAAGGACCTACAGACCTGCTGGGAGGCGGGCACTCCCATTGTGGAGCCATGATCTATTTGGGCGACAATTGGCCGGACAAGTATCGCAACACGATCTTTCTCAGCAACACCCACGGTCGTCGTATCAACAACGACATACTGCAACGATCGGGTTCTGGATACGTGGCGACTCATAGCAATGACTTCATGATCGCCAATCACCCTTGGTATAAAGGGGTCACTCAGATTTATGGCCCGGATGGCGGCGTTTATCTTTCCGATTGGACGGATATCGGAGAGTGCCACGATAATGACGGCGTCCATCGGACCAGTGGTCGTATTTACAAAGTGGTTTATGGTGAGGGAAATCAACCGGGCCCCTTCGACCTAGCGAGCCAGTCCAACCTGGAACTCGTAGCTAATCAACTGCATCGAAACGATTACTTTGTCCGTCACTCGCGCCGATTGCTGCAAGAGCGGCACGTTGCTGGAGTGGATATTGTAGACGCTAGGAAGGAATTGATCCGAATGTTGGATACGGGCAACCATCCTGTGGATCGCCAGCTCAGGTTTCTATGGGCTTTGCATAGTGCGGGGGGCGTGGGGGAGAAACGGCTAACTACCTTGCTGGACCATGCTAATGAGCACGTTCGGAGTTGGGCCGTTCGGCTGATTGGAGAGGGGGGGCACCCCACTGGGGAACAATTCGAGAAGATCCGCAAGCTGGCCAGCGATGGTAAATCACGTTTGGTTCGCCTGTACGTAGCGTCCACTTTCCCTCGCTTTTCCGAAGCCCAAAAATGGACTTTGGCGAAAGATCTATTGCTAGATTTTGGATACGCTTCTGATCAAAATTTGCCCTATATGACCTGGTATGCCTTGTCACCCCTCGTGGAGGCTGATCCCGATCGAGCGATGGGATTCTTGTTCAGTTGCGCGGATGCCCAGATTTACAAGAACATCGTCCGGCGAATTGCTAGCGACTTCGATCTAAATACCGATCTAATGCCAAAGCTGGTGGCGGCCATATCCGATACACTGGAACGTGGCGACCTGCTCCAAGCCCGAGCCGGAGTGAGGGGAATTGAGGAAGCCTTGCATGGATTGAGGGGAATCGAACCGCCTTCGAATTGGGCGGCCTTGACGCAGTCAGTCGATGCGGGAGTGCGCGCTATCGCGGCTGAGCTGGAGCCGGTATTCGATCAAAGCGCTCCTATGACCCAGCAAGACTGGTTGGCTCTTCTGGACAATCAGTCGCGCCGGAATCAGGCCATTCTTAAACTCGCGGCATTCGATGATCCTAAGATCGCCGCTACCATTTTAAGGCCCTATCGCCGCTATCTGACTGATGATCGGCAAGCAGCGATGGCGACCTTGAGTTCGAGGATCTCTTTTGCCGGGCCGTTGGTTTATGCCATTAAGAATAGAATCGTTCCCAGGAATGATCTGTCCGCATTTCATGCCAGACAAATCCACAATCTTGGCGATACGGAGCTGAACGAAGTTTTGGAAGAAGTTTGGGGGCATTTGCGGCAAACTCCTGAAGAGAAACGAAATTTGATTGATGATTGGCAAACGAAGCTGACATCGGATCGGTTGGGAACGGCGAATGTCGCCAACGGAAAGAAGTTATTTCAAGCAAGCTGCGCCTCCTGCCATTCTATATTTGGAGAAGGGGGTAACTTAGGCCCGGACTTGAATGGTAGCGATCGCCAGAACGTCTACTATTTGCTAGAAAATCTGATAGACCCCAGTGCCGTATTGCCTCAGGACTACAAGATGAACGTTTTGACGCTCAAAGACGGTCGGATCTTGAGCGGCAACATCATCGCTCAATCCCGGCATAGTATATCTCTTGCGGGCCTGAACTCCGTGGACGTGATCCCGGTCTCAGAAGTGGTCAAGCAGGAGCAGTTCGAGCAGTCCACCATGCCGGAAGGCCTACTCCAGACCATGAGCGAACAAGACGTGGTCGACCTAATAGGCTATTTACATCAGCGATAAGTTGAGAGTGCCTTTAGGATTAGAAAAAGGGTTTACCGATTTCCGTCCTTGATCGCTATTACATTATCTCGGCGATCGGACCATCTTGCCATTAGCTCTTCCCCTTGCTTCTCGGAAAGCGTGAAGATAGCGTTCCGCATACGCTGGTCGAAAGTGAGAACGGCATCGACAGAGCTAACCAATGGGAAGGATTCGGCTTGGGCGATTAGCGATTCGAAACGAATCTGACGCGCTTGCCTTGCCTCCTTTAGCGTATCCACACGCTCATTTAATTCTGAAACAAGTTCAGCATCGTAGTTCTTCCGCTCGGCGAGAGTCTCTAGCGCATTCAAGTAGCTCTCTAGCGATTCGTCAGTGGACCATTCGCTCAAATTCGCTACTCCCTCTGCAAGTCGATCCGCAAGCTGCTGGGTCGCGTCCCGATAAGCCCGCCGCTCAATCGCTTCCTGTTTGGGGAGCTCAACAATTATAGTGTACAGAACGATCGTTGCCGCGAATACCAGCGTTCCGAAAATGAATAGTAGTCCGACATTCCACTGATGTCGCCTCGATAGGGCGATGCGTTTGCTAAGCAAGGATTGCTTTGTTGAGGATGAATCGTCAGACATCTTTTAAGTTTAGTAAAGTTAGTCGAGGCCTCGGGTGGGAGGCTTGACGTTTTTGCTCGGAAGCATCGTGACCAGGGATTTTTTGACAGGACCGAATTCAGGTTGATTTGCCAGGTTCGTAAATTCGTTGGGATCGTTTTGTTGATCGTATAGCTCTTCCCCCCCGTCGGCATAGCGTATATATCGCCACCGCTCGGTGCGAACGGCGTGGTTGTTGAATCCCTGGGTTGTGATCACGCCTCTACGGGTCGACCTGTCGGGGCTTTTCATCAGGGGTAGAAGACTTTGACCCTCCAAATGAGTTGGTCTCTGCAAATCGCATAGATCGACCAATGTTGGATACAGATCGAGCAGGCTTACCGGCTGAGCGCAACGCGTACCCGCTTTCCCATTACGAGGGTCAACAATGATCAGCGGAACATGGGTTGTTTGTTCCCAAAGGGCGAATTTCTCCCAATGGTGTTTCTGGCCGATGTGATAGCCGTGATCCGACCAAAGAACGATTATAGTATTATTCGCGAGCGGCCCATCGTCCAGAGCTCGGAGCAATCGCCCCACCATAGCATCCGCAAACGTCATGGATGCGAGGTAGGCCTGCATGGCCGCCTTGCGTTGGTTGTTTGCCCGTATCCAGCCATCCCACCTTTTTCGAACCATCCTTCTGCCCGATTCGGGTAAATCATCCAGGTCGTTTTCGGGCTCGTCGAGGAATTCAATCTCTTCCAGGGGATGCTGGTCGAAATAGGATTGCGGGGTCCACCATGGCCAATGGGGGCGGTAAATGCCAACAGCGAGAAATAGCGGTTTCTCATGCGTTTTGGCTAGTTCCCCCTCGGCCCAGGCGACGACCTTGGCATCGCCCATTTCCGAATCGTCGATATCCAAGGGCGACCAGTCATATCTCCCCCCGTAGAAATTCTTGTTGGAATTCACCGGCCAGCTAGCGGGCTCCACTTCAGGAGGTAGTTGTAGATTCCGAGACGGGAAAAAGCTATCCCAGGGTTCAGGGTCCAGGTGACCTTCGTACGCGGATGCTCGAAGGGTGTGGGCGTGGTATAGCTTGCCTCCCCTCGCCGTTTTGTATCCCCCGGCCTGCAGAGTATCAGGGAGGGTTTCCACGTTTCGGGTGGCTGCCATTTTCCGCCAGTCGTGCCCATTGGCATAGATTCCCGTGCTGGACGGGCGCAGTCCTGTGATTACGCTGGATCGCGAGGAGTTGCAGCCTGGAGCGGAACAATAGGCATTGGTAAAAACCACCCCGCGTTGAGCCAAACGATCCATATGGGGCGTCTTTACTCCGGGATGGTTTTTCAGAAAGCCCACCCAATTGTTCAGATCATCCACGGCGATGAACAAAACGTTGGGCTGTTCGCTGTGGATGCACCAATATAGAGGGAAAAAAATGACCAATAGGGGTAGCTGAAGAAATCTTAAGAGCAGCATGAGCGGTCAAAACTTGATGATACTCATTGCGATTGGGAGAAAAAACTCGCTCGGATGAAAAGTAATGGCTTGTAGGAAGATAGAATCAACAGATTGGCAGCTTTCTTATCTATCATGCCTGAATTCGGACGATTCTTGCCAACCCGTCTGGCTACGCTTGAACTATTGCAAGAGTTCGACGCTACTGGGGTCTTTATTCGACCTTAATCACTTTAGGCCAACCGGGGACGTCAATGTCGACCGGGTCGCGGGGGTCAGGGTCCATGGGATGAATCTCGAGCGTGATCTCGCGGGTCTCTTTGTCGAAAAGGATAGTGCCGTATCAGACGATACCGTCGGCTTTCGCGTCTAAAGTAAGCTTGTTGCCAAAGCGGTCGTGATAATTGCCAGTACCGTCCCTACCCGGAATAGCGCCCCCTTGCGGTGGCCTTTGCGGGTCCCAGATGTGGCCTTGGCCGGAGCCGAACGCGGGCAGCGAGTAGGTCCAAGGACCGTCGCCCCAGTCGTCAATGCCTTGCTGCAGGATTGTCGCGTAGTGGAGATCTCCGGAAATCATGACTGCTTGCGAAGGCGCTATGGCCCGCAGGGCGTTGTCACGCGGCGTTTGCGGCCAGCCGTTGGAGTCCAAGTCTCCGTAGTAAGGCTTGTAGTTCCCTACATTTACAAGGGGTGACTGATGCAAAACCGCTGCCAGCTGTCCTGACCGCTCGACTGTGTCCGTCCACTCACGAACAAATTTTTCTTGGGCTTCTCCCAGAAGATCCAAACCTGGTTGACGTGAGATCTTTCTCGCCTCGATAGCCGCCGGTCAAAACCAGTCTTTGTCCTCATCGGCGATAGGCCAATTCCAGCCGAGGTGCCACTTGCCGATGCAGGCGGTTTGATATCCCGCTTGCTTGGCTAGTCCGGCTATAGTGAGCCGGTCTGGCGGAATCACTGGTGGCCCCCAGAGGCTAACAATTCCTCGCTGCAGTCGCGTGCCAATGATAGCGAACCGTAAGTAGTGTGTATCGAGAAGGCGAACGCACCCCGGACGAAGAGTGGGCATCCATGAAACGCATACCCTCACGAGCCATGCGATCGATTTGGGGTGTCGGGATCTTTCCCCGTTCAGGGTTGTAGATCTGAACGTCTCCGTAGCCCAGGTCATCCGCGTAGATGATAACGATGTTGGGGTTTTCGCCAGCGAGGCTGGCGAAAAGTATTAAATGGAGAAGAGAGAGTAGGGAAGCTAGGAGGCGGGCTTTCATCGGCAGATTAATAATTGTAGGAGAGGGTTTATCCCGCGATGGGAAAATAAATATCGTGGCCCAAAGTGGCTCCTACAGACTCTAAAATAGCTACCGAGATTGCAGGATTACCGGCCTTTCGTGGCCACTTGCTCTTTGTATATCTCCCGTAACTGATTCAAGGCGTTCGAGCGGTCGGCGGTTCTCTGCCTTAGGGATGCGAGGATATCGCTATCCGCCATAGACTCCACGAGATTGTTCATCTCTCCAGGATCAGCCTCCAGGTCGAAGAGCATTTCGAATTCTGGAGGCCGGTTGCTGAAGTCGACATCGCTTTCGGCATATTTCCCAACCCCGTCATACATGCGTATATACTTCCACTTGCCTTGACGAACCCCCTCTTGAAAGGGATTGTCTCGTCCTGTGTAAAGGCTTTCCAGAAACAGATCTTCTCGCCACTCGGTCGGCTCGTCGTAGACCAATGCCCGTAGACTGGATCCATCCATAAATTCCAGAGGTTCGACACCGGCGTAGTCGAGAATTGTTTGGGTAATATCCAAACTGGATACGAGTTGATCAAGTTTTCGGCCCTGTTTTGCTTTCGGTAACCGTGAATCAAATACGAAGCAAGGGATCTTTGAGGCCAGATCGTAAAGCAACGATTTGCCGCCCATTCCGTACTCGCCCATGAGCAATCCGTGGTCGCTACCGTAAAGAATAACGGTGTTATCCATCAGACCGCGCTGCTCTAAGTTTTCTAGTAAGTCGCCAATCACCTTATCCAAGCCGGAGATGGTTTGATAATAGCGGACGTGGTGCTCGGTATTGGTTTCGCTTGTGTAGCTGTATTGGTAAGTTTGCGTTTTCCGGCCTTTGTCTTGATCGAGCATGCTCTTGGGGATGAAGCGGTACGGGTCGGTCGCGGTTTCCGCGGGGATTTCGATTTCCAGATCACGAAAGAGCGTATCGTAGAACTCTGTTCCTTGCAGCTGCGGATTCTCGTTGGCTGGACGCGTCATTTTACGCCAGTCCTCATAATCCTCATACATGCTGGTGGTTTGAGATCCGTGGGGAACGTTCAGACTAACCGATAGGCAGAAGGGCTTGTCATCAGGAACATGGTCCAGAAAGTCGCCCATGGCCTCGCCCATGATGGGCGTAATCATGTCGTTTTTGGCGTGGTGATAGGGTCGAGTGCTGGCGGAATTCGAATTTTTGGGCAGGAAGCGGGTCCAGCCATCATGTCCCCACCAATAATCGAACTTCTCAGCAGCATTGCCTTTGAAAGTATAGTATTCGATCCCGATTTTACCGACGAATCCAGTGTAGTATCCGGATTCTCGCAACAGATGCGGATAGGAGCGGGCCCATTGATCCTCGGTGAGTTCGTAAGAAGAAGTGAATCCGATGCCATGGACGCGCTCGTGCATTCCGGTCAGCAGGGAAACGCGGCTGGGGGAGCAAACGGGTTCGGCGGTGTAGGTATTAGTGAAGCGAACGGACTGGGCGAGAAGACGGTCGAAATTGGGCGTCTTTACCCACGGGTGTCCCATGGCTCCGAAGGTGTCGTCACGCTGATCGTCGGTCAGCAGAAAGATGATGTTCGGTTTGGGCCTCTGCTCATCTTTTGATTTCGGAGCGCAGCCGATCGTCGCTACAAGGAAAGTAGCAACGAATAGTGTTCCAATGAGGGGAGCGAGGACACGACCGGATCTACTGGAGACCGGACCATTTAGAATGGTGAATGGTGGAGGAAGCGGGCGACTCATGTTAAATGTGATTTTTGGGCAGGTCTGCTTGTTCGCTAAGTTGAAATAGATGGTTCATTTTGCTCGGAACACGTCGCTAACTACCAAAGCGACAACTAGGTCTTGGAAGCCATTGCCTCGATCCTTGGCTTGAGCGACGATATTGTCGATTACCTTGCTATCGCCATAGCTGGGGGGGCGGCCAGTCGCATATACCATTAGCTTCTCGGTCAGGCAGTGAGAGAAGATATCGATGTTCTCCACCAAGTAGCGTTTTAGATCCCTGGCGTCCTCGAGACGGGTTCCGTCGGGAAGCTGCCCGAAGGCGTCAACTGGATGCCCTTTCAAGGTTACGGTTTTGTCCCCTCTTTTCTCATACAGTGGGTAGTGCGAACGCCAACGGCCCACCGGGTCGAAATTTTCCAGTGCGAAACCTGGGGGATCGATCTTGCGGTGGCAGCTGGCGCAGCTAGCATCTGCTTGGTGGCGTTCCAGTAGCTCGCGAATCGTCTTGGCACCGCTGGTATCGGGCTCGACAGCTGGAACGTCGGGAGGAGGCTCGGAAGGAGGGTCGCCGAGCACATTCTCTAGCAACCAAACTCCACGAAGGACTGGTTGGGTGTCGACGCCGTTCGCGGTGGCCATCATCACGCTGGCCTGTCCTAGGATCCCGCCGTATTTGGAGCCTCGCTCGATAGGCACTCGCTTCATGGCGTTGTTTCCATCAAATGGATGATCGTACAACCGAGCATTGAAGCGATTCATGTAGGTAAAGTCAGGATCGATGAATGTATCCAAAGTATGATTCTCTCGCAGAATTTCAGCGATGAACATCTCGGTTTCGTCAGTAATAGCTTTAAGGTAGTTGTCGTTCCAATTTATCAATCGCGGGTCCGGCATAATATCCGGCAAGACGCGAAGATCGAGCCATTGGCCAGCGAACGAGTTGATGAAGCTATTCACTCGTTTGCTAGCGAGCAGTCTGCGAGTTTCCTGGGCGAGTGTTTCGGGATCTGACAAGTCTCCGGCCGATGCCAGTTTCAATAACTTTTTATCAGGCGGCGAGCTCGTCAGAAAGTAGCTCAATCGGCTCGCCAGGTCATAGTCATCGAGCTCGCCGGCCTCCAGTCCGCGATAGATGAACTTTGGCGAACACAAGGCCGCCCGTATTGCCAAGTGGATACCATCCTCAAAACGATTTCCTTCAGAAGTATGTTTTAGAGCCACCTTAACGTACTTGAAAACCTGTTCACCAGTGGCCGGTCGCCTGAAAGCCTTGTCCAGAAAGGGTTGTAAGATAGCTGTCGCGTATGCTTCGTCATTGCGACCTTGCCGATGGCCCATGAAAAGGGAGGTTCGGAGGCGCTGCTCCTTCATTTCATTGTCTTCGACCAATCGAATGGGGCCGAGAATTTCAGCATTTCCAATATCCAATGCAGGCCCATGGCGAATCATGTCTTGGCGGGCTATGCGAGCGAACTGATTGTAAACGGCGGGCGCGGTCAAGTTGGGCGCCTCCAGTGAGACTGTCTCTTTTGTATTCAGAGATTCGCTATTCACAAGATCCATAACCGCTTCATAGTATTGCGAAGGCGTCAGTTCACGAGCTCGCCCCAATATTCTGTAGGCCGCCAGAATGCGTTTATCATCTACTAGCTTTCCCAAAGCATCTGGCGAATAAAACCTGTTTCCTGAATCCGAGTAGAGTGGGCTGTTTCCCCAGCGAAAGGCGATCGTTTCGCCTTTTTCCAATACGACTTCCGTTTCGTAGACTTGGGCTTGGTCAAGGTTTGGCAACAAGCTGAATTCAGCTAGTTTGCGCATGGTATCGACTAATTCATATGGGTCTGCAGAGTTCCTGCGAGCATGAAGCTCGATGAGAAACGGTTCAGCTCCAACGTCATAAAATGCTTTGGAGTCCTGAAAAGTTGTCGCATCGAATCGGATACGGTACACGCCACTGATTTTGGCCTCAAACCGTGATGGCCAGACTGCGCTCCCAGCGATCGTGCTTAGTGAGGAGATCAATCGACAAGGCTGCTCCTGCGTCAAGGTGCCGGAAGCATCTAATGAAGTGAAATCCGAAGGATTCAGATCGATCGACTTTTGCTCCGCTGGCAAGGGGCCAGACACTGATAACTCGTGTATATCTAGACCGGGTCCCGCGAAAAAGCGATAGCAGCACATGGTCTCGAAAAGATTGACCCCAGTGCGAGCCATTTTGAGAGCGAATTCCTTAGTTTCTTTGGATTCAGGTTCAAAATTTTCGGCAGAGAATCCAGGCTGATTCTTGATTTTCTGGATGCGATCCCACCAGGACCAACCACGATCGGACCGTTGGTAGCCAGCTGTTTTCCAAGCGGCTCCCAGCGCGAGGTCGGCTTTGAAGATTTCCAGCAGGTGCTCAGCGAGCCGTTCCGTACTCTGATCCGCGCTCAGGGAGGCATTGTCGTAGTGAACGACAATCGTTTCCCCTTTTTGCAGATCGACCTCGGCGCGATAGGTATCCGGCGTTCCTCCTGCAACGTGAATCTCAGCCAATTCTCTCAGTGTGGAGGTTCGGGTGAAGCTGTTTCCATTGGCCGTGAACGCCAAGAGTTTGACGATGGGGAAGTGTCCCGTCTCTGGTTCATACGAGGAGAGCTCCATTTTCACGGCGTATCGACCGGTCGTTTTTGCTTCAAAGCGATTGGGCCAAACGGAACCTCGAGCCAAAGGGTCGGAGGAACTTGTCATCCTCAGAACTCCATCAATTGGGTGGCCCGTAGTGAAATTGAGGGTGAAATCATTGGGGCCCACGACTGACGTTTCGCTAGGAACGATTTTTTCTTCCTTCAATGGCGGGATGAGAAGATCTGCAGCTTTGGTTGCGATCTCGAAGTACTGGGCCATGAGCGGAGGCGAGAGCACCAGCCCTTCACCGACATTGTCGAATCCATGGTATTCGAGGTCGGACGGAAAGCTCTCCGGAGCGGTGAATGGTATTCCTAGAATGTCGCGAACCGTATTCTCGTACTCCTCGCGGTTTAGTCGTCTCAGGACTGTCCCTCCTGGCGGATCGCGCTTGCTTAGCGCCGTGTCGAGCCAACTTAGCATCGCCTGACGCTCCACCGCGTTCGGTTGTCTCTCCTTTTTCGGGGGCATTTCCCCCTTGTCGAGCATCTCATGGACCTTGCTCCAGGTCGCCTTCGCTTGGTGGTCGTTCCAATTGATCTCTACGAAGTCCAGGTTGAGGTCGCCCTTGCGTTCGATCTCGTCATGGCAATTGAGACAATAGTCGACTAGGAAACTATCGGCTTCCTTGGGTATGGGCTCGGTGAAGCTATCGACTATCGGGTTGGCCAGAGTCGTTAGTGGTAAGGCGGCAATGCAGGTTATCGCCGCTGTAAGACAAGCGATGCGGCGAACCATTAAAGCAGATACTCGTTCATGTTCCGCTTCGCATTGGCGAAACGATTCGTGTCGAGGCCCATTGATTGCATTAGGGAGAGGAATAGGTCGCCCATCAGCGGGGTCGTATCCGAGGGGTTGTTCCGATCAATAGCTTGATGGGAACCGTGCTTGTAGGGACCGCCGGCCACGAGAACAGGAAGCCGACTATTGTTGTGTGTATTGGCGTTACCCATGCCACTCCCGTATAGAACTGCGGTTGTATCTATAAGCGCTCGCCCATCGGGATCCTTGCGTTCTTTCAATTGACACAGGAATTTTCCAAAACGCTCAACATGCTGTTTTCCAACAAGGTTATATTCCGCGATTTTTCCGGGATCATTGCCATGATGGG
>Ga0066378_10000266_pt1 | contig 22743 bp, 15 predicted proteins | sample Knorr_S23_td_DCM_FD_70947 | JGI IMG/M metagenome (GOLD analysis project Ga0066378, IMG submission 70947) | Marine microbial communities from Southern Atlantic Ocean transect - Knorr_S23_td_DCM_ad_71m_LV_A | ecosystem: Environmental > Aquatic > Marine > Oceanic | place: Southern Atlantic ocean...
GACATCGTGTCATCTGGTTGTAGGCCGTAGGTCGAATAGAACACGGGGCCGCTTGTGGGCGAGAGGCTGCCCATGGCGAGGACCATTCTCCCTCCTGAGGAGAGTTCTCCACTTAATCGATGTGGGGGGCCAGAGAGATTCAGGGAGCCGTTGTGCATGACGCCTACGCTGAATTGCGCAAGGTCAAGCGTGGAGCCGCTCACGTTGGCTAGCTCGATCCACTTTGGCTGGCCTCCGGGAAGTGGGCCATCGACAATCTCCGTAATAAGCAGGGTGTTGAGTCCATGAGCGCTAAGCAGGCAGGCGCCGATGAAAGATAGAGGCATGAGATCTCCTTGAAGTTTTGATTCCGAGGAGAGACACGGCTCTGCGAAGCAGGTCGCACAAAAAAAATAGGGGGCGGCCGCGAGGCCGCCCCCTAAGGCGATCAGTCGTTAGAGGACTTAGGCTCCCCAGGTGACCTCAATCCCGTTGGAGAGGTTGAACTGACCTCCGCAGGGGCTGGTGTTGGGGTCGCGGTACCAGATCTGGTAGCGCTTGATGTCGCCAGCAGCTACGCCGCCTTTCGCGCCGATGTCGATGTTTGTTGCTGAGGCGCCTGATGAATCGGCGAAGGCAACCTGTAGGCGGATTACGGCACCGCCAGCGCAGCGGAGGCCATCACCGAAGGGGTTGCCGGCGCCGCCGTTGATGGCGTTGTTGCCCTGGAAGTAGAGCCCCGGCTGACCAGCAACGAGCCCTGAGGCTGAGAGGGTCAGGTCCGCCGCCGCAATGCTGCAAGAGCCGCTCGAGTTGAGCGCTGCCCCCTGGGCGTTGGATCCGTTCGCGCAGCCCGAGCCAGGGTCGCCACCGTTGCCGTTGCCGCAGGGGCAGGTGCCCTGGTCGCCAGCGCAGAATGCGACGCCGCAGCTGCTGCCGCCGCCGCCGTGAGTTCCAGGCGTCGTGAGGGTTTGGAGGTTGATCGTCTCGCAAGCGTCATCACCGCCGCAGCCTTCTTCGAGGGAGTTGAAGCCCGCGATGAACCAGTCGGTGGCGTCCCAGACGCCGTTGTTGCTGGAGGTTCCGAGGCGGTATGAGTAGCCATCCGTGTACTCCCACTCCTGGTTGGTTCCGTCGACGCCGATAACGCCGTAGACGTCAACGATGCTCGCGTCGCTTCCGTCGCCGGTTGCTGCGCCGAGGAATAGGATGAGGACGTCATCTCCGTTGATGAACGTGCCACCCATCAGGAAGTCAGCGTCGAATCCGTAGACCGCGTTGAACGGGTCGTTGTCGCTGTCGTAACCGATGACATAGCTCTCGCCCGCGCCGAGGTTGCCAGCTAAGACAGCTGCGGCGCCGCCACCGAGGTTGGTGCCGCCGTTGTTCATGTTGCCAAAGCTGTATGCGCTGAGGTCGATGCTGCTTGTGCCAGTGTTGGTGAGCTCAACCCATTTGGGGGTTCCGCCCGGGAGAGTGCCGTCGACGACCTCGGAGATGATGAGGTCCGCGTTAGCGGCGTTGGAGGTGGCCAAGAGTGCCAGGCACGATAGTGCGCTGAGTTGGAGTCTCTTCATGGGATGTTTATGGTGCTGCGTGCGTTTGAATGGAGCCGTTTAATTGGAAGTAGCAAAGACGTGGCCGCAAGGAATTCGCCGCGCTGGACGTCTCTGGTGCTGTACAAGATAGCCATTGAGTCAAGAACCGACCAGTTAAGCGCTCATGAATACTTATTTAAGGGCAGGGAGGCGGTCTAGGGGCGAAAGCTCCTCGGGGTCGTCGTGGAGGGTGCCTTGGCTGATGGAGTACCAGGTCCAGACGCTCTCGGTCTGCTCGCCGCTCCCCACGTAGCCTAGGGCCTCTAGGAGGGCTTGAGCTTCGGCTGAGGCGCCCGGGCCATCTCCGGAGGCGAATGGTTCCAGAACCCAGGGCTGCCGACGGGCTAGCTCGCGCATCAACTCCTGCGCCTTTTCGGCCCGCTTCGTGAACAGGTTGTTCAGCTCAGCCTCGTCCTCTTGGAGGTTGTAGAGCTCGCTGGTCGCGGGGTCGACGGGCCTGTAGATGAGCTTCCATGGTCCTTGCGCGAGGGCGTATAGGAAGCGCGCCTGAGGCCTCCGGGTGACCATGCTCGCGTTGTAATCGAATCCATTGATCTGGTCGGCATATGCGTAGCGATCGGGCTCGCTGCCACCTTCGATGAGGCCTCTAAGGCTGCGGCCAGATAGCGCGCGAGGCGGCGGGACGTTCAGGTAGTCATAGACGGTAGCTGCGAGGTCGCAGGTGCTGACCAGTTGATCTGAGCTCACGCCAGCCGGGATCCCAGGCCCGGACACCAGGAGGGGCACGTGGATCTGCTCTTGGTAGAGGATCCTGTGTGCCCACCAGCCGTGGTCACGCTTGCCGTCATCCAACCCTTCACCGTGATCTGAGGTGAGGCAGACCATGGTGTTGTCCATGTGTCCCATAGCCTCCATCCCGTCAAGGAGCCGACCGATCTGGGTGTCGAGATAGGTGACCTCTGCTGCGTAGATCTCCGTATGTCGTCCTGCGATGTTCTCGGGGTCGACCTTGAGATCGGTCGGGAGGAACTCCATCGGCGGGAGCATAAGGGGGTCGTGGGGGTCCCAGTAGTGAACCCACAGGAAGAAGGGCCCGTCCGTGTCCCTCAGCTCTCTGAGCGTGATGTCCGTAGTCTCATCTGAGCGTCGCTGACCGCGGCTCACGTCCCATCTGTCCTGGACCTCATTGGTCCGCTGCATTTCGACCTGGAAGCTCTCAAAGACGTCGAAGCCGTGGTCAAAGCCAAAGTGACCGCTGACGGGAAAAGCCGAATGGACGGCGATGGTCTTGTAGCCCTTCTCTTTGAGGGTGGTGGTGAGCGTAGGAATGTCCTCCGGGAGCGTGAAGCCGCTCGCAGCGGAGAGGACCCTCAAGCCGTGCTCATAAGGGTAGAGGCCTGTCAGGATGGTTGCGTGTGAGACTGGGGTGACGGCAGAGGCTGAGAGGGCGAGGTCAAATCTGGCTCCTCGAGCAGCAAGGCCGTCCATGCTGGGGGTCCTAGAGGATTCGCCGCCATAGGCGCCGAGGTAGTCAGCCCTCGTCGTGTCCAGTGTGATCAAGACGACATTGGGCTGCTTCTGCTGCCCGCAGGAAGTGAGTAGCAGGAGGGCGGCGGCGCCGAGGGCTCTCAAGGGTCTGGCTAGGGTGCGGCTCACAGGTGGTGTTCTACGATCTAGGTCGGGAAAGGTTGGCTCACAGATTGGGATCGAACGATTGGAACTTCGTCCCGCTCGACTAACATGCCGCTATGAGCATCCAGGTTGAAGATCTGTCACGGGTTCTCTTAGTTTTCGCGCCGCTGCTTCCCGCTTGCGGGGACGCAGGAGAGCCTGCGGCGAGTGAGGCGAAGGTTACGACCACCTGGCACGATGAGGCAGCTGGCCTGAAGCAATCAGAGGGCGCGCTCATTTATGGCCGGAAGACCGGTGAGTGGACCTGGTGGCACCCGAACGGACAGGTCGCGGTTCGAGGCGCCTTTGAGATTATTGAGCAAGGGGGCGCATCCTCTAGCGAGGAGGTCGGGGTGTGGGATGAGTGGCACCCGAACGGGCAGAAGAAGTCTGAGCGGACTTGGGTCGATGGCCGCGTGGAGGGGAAGATGACTGAGTGGCATGACAATGGCAAGGTGGCCAGAGAGGCTTCATACAAAGGTGGGCGTGCGGAGGGTGAGTCCACTACTTTCTATCCTGGCGGCCAAATCTTGAATGTGAGCAACTTCTCGGGTGGGCGACTCCAAGGCCCCTCCAAGGTTTATTGGCCTACCGGCGAGGTGAAGGTGGCGGGTGATTGGGACTCTGGTGCCCAAGTCGGCGTATGGCGCACCTGGCATCCTAATGGCCAGTTGCAGAGCGAAGAGCCCTTTGACGCGGGCGTGCTCTCTGGGACAGTCAAGACCTGGTTCGCTTCTGGAGCGAAAGAGAGTGAGGCCCTTTGGCTGGATGGCGAGGTGGCGAGCGGCGAGCGTTGGTACGAGAGCGGCGGGCGGCTTGAGGCAGGCGCTGCGCTCGATGGGCTCTTCGAATCCTGGTACGAGGATGGTGCGCTCAAGATGAGGGGTGAGCTAAGCGGAGGACTCCGCGCTGGCCTCTGGCATTTTTATAAAGAAGATGGCTCCCTCGACTCTGAGGTGAGCGGGACCTATGAAGAGGGTCAAAGAACGGGGTCGCTCTAGGAGCGCCAACGAGCCAGGAGCAGATGATGAGGACTGATGACCAGACATGGGCGGCGATCGACGCCGAGACCGAGCGTCAAGAGCGGCAGTTAGAGCTGATCGCTTCAGAGAACCACGCGAGCGCAGAGGTGATCGCAGCGATGGGGACTGCGCTGACCAACAAGTACGCGGAGGGCTATCCAGGCCGTCGCTATTATGGGGGTTGCGAGCACGTAGACACCGTAGAGGACCTCGCCCGGGATCGTGTTAGGGAGCTCTTTGGTGCCGAACGAGCTAACGTGCAGCCCCATAGTGGCACGCAGGCGAACATGGCCGCGTTTATGGCGATCTGCGATCCCGGCGCGACCGTGCTGGCGATGAGTTTGGATCACGGGGGGCACCTCTCGCATGGGCACCCGAAGAACTTCTCCGGTGTGTTCTACGACTTCCATCACTATGGCGTGACCGAGGGCGATGAGGTCATCGACATGGATGAGGTGCGCGACAAGGCTCTCGCCCTCCGGCCGGCTGTGCTGCTAGCTGGCGCCTCTGCCTACTCACGAACGCTGGACTTTGAGGCCTTCTCGGCTATCGCCAAGGAGATCGACGCGAAGCTCATGGTGGACATGGCTCACATCGCAGGTCTCGTCGCGGGTAAGGCTCACCCTAGCCCCATCCCTTATGCAGACGTCACGACCTTCACCACACATAAGACGCTTCGCGGCCCTCGTGGCGGCGCTGTTCTGGCTGAGCTTGATGTGATCAAGAAGGTCAACTCGGCGCTCTTCCCTGGTGGCCAGGGCGGGCCCCTGATGCACGTGATCGCTGCGAAGGCGATCGCCTTCCGGGAGGCGCTCGCTCCTGAGTTTGAAGCCTACGCAGCTCGAGTGGTGGAGAACGCAGGTGCGATGGCCGCACGTCTACAGGAGAGGGGGCTTCGGATCGTCTCCGGCGGGACAGACAACCACGTGATGCTAGTAGACGTAAACGCAAAGGGCTTGAGCGGTCGAGAGGCCGAGGATCTCCTCCACTCGGTCGAGATCACCTGCAACAAGAACCTGATCCCCTATGACAAGCGACCTCCGATGGAGGCTAGCGGGGTGAGGCTCGGCTCAGCCGCCATCACGACGCGCGGGCTAGGCGTTGATGATTGCGTGACGCTCGCAGACTGCATCGCTGATGTGTTAGAGGCACCCACGGACGACTCAGTCGCTGCTCGTGTTCGCGGCTCGATAGGGGAGCTCGCCCAGAGCTATCCCATCTACCCCGAGGGGCTCGCGACGGGCGCTTAGCGGTGGACGAGCGTGTCCCTGTGACCCTCCTCGCCGGGTTCCTCGGCGCTGGAAAGACGACCGTGTTGAACGCCCTCCTCGCCAGCGGGGAGGCCGGGCGCGTGGCCGTGGTGGTGAACGAGGTTGGAGAGCTCGGCGTGGACGGAATGCTCGTGCAGCAGGCCGACTGGGGCTTTGTCGAGCTCATGGACGGTTGCGTGTGCTGCACAGTGCTCGGCGATCTCTCTCATGCGCTCGCAGACCTCCTTCAGTCTCCTGACGGGCCTCCCGATCGGATTCTGATAGAGGCCTCTGGCCTCGCCAGCCCTGGGCCTGTAGTCAGGACTTTGGGCGCGGTTTCGGAGTTGAGGGAGCGGTTAAGGGTCGCAGGGGTTGTGACTGTGCTGCACGCCGAGCACGCCCTTCGGCAGCTTGACGAGCGCCCGGAGGCCCGGGATCAGCTCGCCTGCGCCGACAGACTGCTTGTCGGGCATGTTGATCGTGTGGGCTCTGACTCTCTAGACGCCCTGCTCGAACAGTTGGCCAGCATGCGGCCAGACGCGGCCGTTCGCTGCGCGTCCAATGGGGAGGTCGAGCCAGCTTGGCTCCTTGGGGATGGGGAGCCTGTGGTCACGGAGTCAGGCCATGATCACGCACACTCAGACGGCATCGTGACTGTGTCCCTCACCTCAGAGGAGACCCTGAACCTGCACGCTCTCAAGATCTGGCTGCAGTTCCTCGCCGCGAGGCGCTCCCAAGAGCTGTGGCGCATCAAGGGTGTCTTCAGGGTAAGAGACCATGAGTCCGCTGTCGCGGTTCATGGGATCCACGATTGGCTCGAGTTCGGGCCCATGGACCGCCCGGCTCCTGAGACCTCAACGATCGTGTTGATCGGCGGCGGCTTAGATCCTGAGGAGCTGAGGCGCGGCTGGGAGGCAGTCGCCTCTTAGGCGCTGCGCGTGTAACCGAGGGCTTTGACGATGTCCAAGACCTCTGACCAGCTGGGGAAGGGGCGCTCGTGGATGCGCTTGTAGGAATCGATCGCAGTGATGAACTCGACGAGGTCTGTTGACATTTCGTCAGGGCGAATCGGGTTGCGATTGTTCTCGTGAGCCGTCTTCGCGGCCTTGTTAGCGCGGCGCTTGTTGGCGGTGGCCGGCTTCTTCGGGGCTGTCTTCGCCTTGCTAGTTGTCTTCTTGGCGGCGGATTTCTTCGTGGCCTTCGTCTTCTTTTTGGTGGCTTTCGCCTTGCTAGGAGTCGGAGTCATTGTCCTTGGGGAAGGGGTCTTGGGGTGTCCCTCCCTTGTTCGGACGACTCAAATGCAGCTCTGTAGGGGAAGCCGTAAAAACAGCAAGGCTCGCTCAGCCCATCGCCTTAGATCCCTTGATCTCGCCTGGGGTGACGAGCTCGGGAATCTCGAGGCCAGCCTGCTTAAAGGCTGCCTCTGCGGCCGCTGTAGTCGGGGAGTGGATCACGCCCACCTCTGTGACGATTCCACTGACGAGGCGAGCGGGGGTGACATCAAACGCAGGGCTGTACACCTGGCAGCCTTCGGGTGCGATGCGCTGTCCCATCGGCTCGGTCACCTCTTCCGCAGGGCGCTCTTCAATGGGGATCCTAGAGCCATCCTCTAGGGTCATGTCGAAGGTTGAGAGCGGCGCGACTACAAAGAAGGGGATCCCGTGCTCCCTGGCTAGGACGGCGACTGAATAGGTGCCAATTTTGTTGCAGACGTCACCGTTCCTCGCGATTCGGTCTGAGCCCACGATGACCATGTCGACCCTCCCTTCGCGCATGACCCAGCCTGCGGTATTGTCCGTGATGAGCGTCACGTCGACGCCCCCTTGGGCGAGCTCCCAGGAGGTGAGCCTCGCGCCCTGCAAGAGGGGCCTGGTCTCGTCCGCGTAGACCTTCACGCTCTTCCCTTGACGCGTGGCCTCGTAGATAGGGGCCAGCGCAGTGCCTATGCCGCCAGTGGCTAGGGACCCAGCGTTACAGTGTGTCAGGACGCGGGCGCCATCCTTGATGAGCTCTGCGCCGTGTACTCCCATTCTTTGGCAGGTGTCTTTATCCGACGCGTGAATGGCCATGGCCTCGTCGAAGAGAGCTCCGATGATCTCGTCGCCGCTCGCTCCCTCAGCAACCTTGGCCTGAGCGCAGGCTGTCATCCGTTCGAGCGCCCAGAAGAGGTTGACCGCTGTCGGCCTGGCGCGCTCTAGTTTTGAGCATGTGCTCGCGAAGGCGTCCATCACCTCCACGGTAGTGCGCCCCACGAGGTCCTGGACCCCGAGGAGCACACCATAGGCGGTGGCGACGCCGATGGCAGGGGCGCCCCGCACAGCCAGTCGATAGATGGCGTCCACCATCTGATCGACCGACTTGACGTCGAGCTCTGTGAACTCGCCGGGGAGGAGTGTTTGCTCAACCATCCGGACATACCCAGGGCGACCTCCTTGCCAGGAGAGCGTCTCGGGCAGCCCAGAGATCGGGTCTTGCTCCTCCGTCATAACTCAGCCGAGCTTGGCCTGAAGTGCGGCGTCCTTAGCGTGGACCTTCTCGGTCTGCCCGCTTCGGAACTCCTTCAGTCGCTCCGCGAGGCCTTCGTCGCCGAGGGCCAAGATGCGGACGGCGAGGAGGGCGGCGTTGACCGGGCCACCACGGCCTGTGCCGACGGTCGCCACAGGGACACCCCCAGGCATTTGAGCCGTGGAGAGCAGGGAGTCGAGGCCTCCGAGCGGGGGGTTGTCCATCGGGATGCCGACTACCGGCAGGCTCGTGTGGGCAGCGACGACGCCTGCGAGGTGCGCTGCGCCACCTGCCGCGCAGAGGAAGACTTTGACCCCAGACTCGGGGCCGTCCTTCTCCACGAACTGGACTACGTCGTCAGGCGTCCTGTGGGCGCTGAGGACCCTGGCAGTGACGTCAACGCCGAATTCTTTCAGCGTGGCGACGCACTCTTCCAGACGGGGAAAATCGGAATCAGAACCCATTAAGAGGGCGACACTCATGACGATACCTCGCTCGTGCTGTTGATGATCTTTTCGCAGACTTCCATATAACGCTCCCCGACCTTGGCGAGGACCGCAGGGTCCAAGTTCGGCGCAGGGTAGTTCTTGTCCCAGTCGAGCGTCTCAAGGTAGTCACGAAGGATCTGCTTGTCGTAGCTCGGGGGAGAGATGCCCACTCGGTAATCTTCTGCGGGCCAGAAGCGCGAAGAGTCAGGTGTGAGGACCTCATCGATGAGCATCACCTCGCCATCCTTCATGCCGAATTCGAACTTGGTGTCGGCGAGGATGATGTTGAGCTGTGCGAGCATCTCAGTCCCGCGCTTGAAGAGGTCCATGGAGGCGTTCAGGCAGGTCTCAAAGGTCTCATCGCCGACGCGCTCACGTGCCTGCGCTTGTGTGATGGGCTCATCATGCGTGTCGTCCTTTGTGGTCGGTGTCATGATGGGCTCCGGCAGCACCTCTGCTTGCGAGAGGCCGGCGGGAAGCTCGATGCCGCAGATGGACTGAGACTGCTGGTACTCCTTCCAGCCGCTCCCCACTACGTAGCCGCGGACGACCCACTCGACGGTCGTGGGCTGGCAGCGTTTGACTACAAGGATGCGGCCATTCAGGCGATCCTTCCATGTGTCGTCAAGGCCAGGCACGTCATCGACTGAGGCGCTGACGAGGTGGTTGGGGATGATGTCCTGAGTCTCTTGGAACCACCAAGCAGCGATGGACGTGAGCACCTGCCCCTTGTGGGGGATGCCCTCATTCATAACTACGTCAAAGGCGGAGATCCGGTCAGTCGTGACGAAGAGGAGATGCTCTTCGTCCATGGCGTAGATGTCTCGAACCTTGCCTGAGGCGATCTGTTCGAGCCCCGGGATCTTGTCGTCTCGCCCGAGGAACACGTTGTCGTTGTGCATGAAGTTCTCCTGTGTGGGATGCCAGCCGGGGAGTATGGCAAGGCCTCGCGCTCGCTACAATGATGTCCTCATGAGAGGGGATGAATCCTTTGAGGGGGTCCGCTTAGGGCCCGTGAGAGCGCGGACCGTATCGCTCCCGCCTTCGAAGTCGGCTGCGCTCCGTGCGATCATGATTTCGGCCAGCGCACGGTTGCCCGTGAGCCTCTCCTTCCCCTCGGGCGAGGGGTGGTCAGCTGCCGGAGACGACATCACTCACGGGCTCCTCTGCGCAGAAGCCTTGGGGGCAAGGGTGGAGAAGAGCGCGCATTTGCTGCGCCTCACACCAAGCGGACAGGAGGCCCTAGGTGGTGCATTACCTGTCGGCGAAGCAGGCTTTCTTGGGCGCGTGGCACCAACCTGTGCTGCGATTTGCAGGGAAGGTCTTTGGGAGATCCAAGCTGCAGGCACGTTGCAGGAGCGCTCTAGCCCCGCGCTCTGGTCGTCCCTGACTCACGCTGGAGTGGATGTTCGCGTCGGTGCAGGGTGGGCCCGGAGCGTGGAGCGCGCTGGAGCTCTAGGGCCTCCTCACCTGAGAGATGCTCGTTCAAGCCAGGAGCTGACGGCGCTTTGGATCGCGACTGCCTGCAGCGGCGGAGGTGATGTCCTCGTCACTGGCGATGTCCCGAGCGCGCCCTATCTCTCCCTGAGCGAGGAGGCCTTAGGCTTCTTTGGGGCCAAGGTTGAAGCCACTGCCGGTGGATTTCATGTGACCGCAGCATCTCGGTCTCCCGAGGCCCCCCTGGTGGTCGAGGCGGATGCATCTGCCGCCGCTGTCGCTCTCGCTGCTGGATGCATCAGCGGCGTCGAATTAAGGGTGCCCGCGCCAGTCGCTGGGTCCGCTCAGGGGGACTGGCGTATCATTGAGCACCTCAGGGCCTTCGGCTGCCAGATCGAAGTTGAGCAAGGGGAACTCATTACCAAGGGTGGGCCCCAGAGCGGCGCAGAGCTGGACTTGTCTGGCGAGCCCGATTTGGCGCCGCCTATCGCAGCCGTTGCTGCCCACGCCGCGCTCACCCTCAGAGAACCCACTGTCTTAAGCGGGTTGCACACGCTGGACGGGAAAGAGTCTCCCAGGGGCGCGGTGCTATGCGACGGGCTGCAGCGCGCGGGCTTTCAATGCGACTGGAATGACCCAATCATGCGGATCGGCCCAGGTGCGGGTGGCCCCGATGCCTTATGCCTAGATTCGCGCGGCGATCATCGAATGGCCTTCGCCTTTGCCCTCTTAGGGGTGAGCCTGCCAGGGGTCTCAGTCGGTGGCGCCGGCAGTATTGCGAAATCCTGGCCGAATTTTTGGTCCTCGATGAGCTGAGCTGCGTCCAAAGACCCATCAGGTGCTCGAGGATTCCCCTTTGGAGTCAGGTCTTGGGTTGCCTATGCTCCCTCGCTCATGGATTTCGCAAAGCCTACACGGTCCGGTCCTGTGCTCGTTACGGGCGGGGCAGGGTACGTTGGGAGCCACGCTGTGCGCTGTCTGCAAGCGAACGATATCGATGTCGTCGTAGTAGACAACCTCTCCACAGGCTTCGAGCGGCTCATCTCCGCGCCGCTTGAGGTCTGCGACCTCCGAGATAAGGAGGGGCTTTCGGACGTCATGCGGCGTCACAAGCCTCGCGCCGTGATGCACTTTGCTGCGCGCTGCTATGTCGGGGAGAGCGTCAGGGACCCCTTGGGCTACTATGAGACGAACGTTATAGGGGCCTGGAATCTCTTGTCCTGCATGAAAGAGGTCCGCTGCCAAACTCTCGTTATGTCCAGTACATGCGCCGTCTACGGCGTACCTCAGTCTCTCCCCATCCCGGATGACCACTCGAGGAGGCCGATCTCTCCCTATGGTCGCTCTAAGTTGGCCGTCGAGTTCCTCGCTGAAGACTTCTCGAGGGCTTACGGCTTTCGCGTTGGGCGCCTGCGCTATTTCAACGCGGCAGGGGCCTCTCAGGACGCCAGCATCGGAGAGCTTCACGAACCAGAGACTCACGTGATCCCCCTCGTGATGCGAGCTACTCAGCCAGGCGCTCAGCCCTTCACGATCTACGGGACAGATTATGATACCCCTGACGGCACTTGCATCAGGGACTATGTCCACGTTGAAGACCTCGCCGACGCCCACCTGCTTGCGCTCAAGCGCTGTGAGGATCAAGGAGGCTTCGCTTGCAACCTCGGCACGGGGCGCGGTTTCTCCGTCAGGGAGGTGATCTCCTCGGTTGAGCGGGTCACCGGCCTGCACGTTTCCTATCGCACCGGCGATCGTCGCGAGGGAGATCCCCCGATCTTGGTCTCAGGTGGCAGGTTCGCTGGCGACGTGCTCGGGTGGCGCCCGAAGCGGGCAGAGCTCGATCGAATTGTTGAGGACGCTTGGCGGTTTGAGCAGGCTCAAACTCAAGGCGGCAAAGCCACCTGATCATGCTGCTCTTCTCGTTGGCGCTCAGCCTCGGGGCCGATGTCCTGGCGGGGTCTAAGGTCATTGATGACCGGAGCATAGAGGCCGATCTGTTCACGCTCTCGCGTCACGAGATGCTCGGCCGGGACTCTCCTAGCGCTGCCTTGAGGCGCGCTGCTGAGATGATCTCAGAGCGCTATGCCTCAATCGGGCTGGTTCCAGCGCCAGACGCTAAGGAGCTCTTGGAGCCCTACTCTGGCGTGGAGGTTGGTGAAGGTGAGTCCGCGACGCTCCCTAACCTCTACTTGAGGCCCTTCACCAGAGGGCTAGAGGCTCCTGTGGAAGATGAGTGCTCCTTCGCGTTCACGCTGGGTGGGGAGGAGCAACATGCTGAGTTTGGGGTGGACTGGGTTCCGGTCCTCGGTTGCGCCGGAGCTCTTGTCGGCGAACTAGAGTTCGCTGGTTTTGGCATACAGTCCAGCGCTGATCGCTACGACGACTTCGCCGCGGCCAAGGATCTCAAGGGCAAGGTCGCGGTGATCGTCGCCGGCGAACCTCGCCATAAGCGCAAGTTTGAAGGTCCCGAGCAGAGCAAGGAGGCGTCGCTGTGGCAAAAGCTGCACGAGCTAAACGACGCTGGGGTTAGCGGGGTGATCGTTGTGCGTCGGGACGCCGCCCCTCCCAAGGGGAAGCGCCCTGAGTTTGAGCCGCTGCCTCTTGACTTTAGGTACACGCATGCAAGCTTCCCTCAGGTGACGGAGCCCCGGCCTCCTCGCCGCAGGCCCGCCGTAGTCGAGGTGAGCCCTGCGTTTGCTGAGCGGCTGACCGGAGTCGACCTGCTCGATGTTGCCTCCAAGGTGGACAGGAGCGGCGCGCCGAAGAAGGTCAGCGTTCAAGCATGCTCGGTCAACGTGCGCTCTGCGCTTCGCCTGCAGGATGTTCGGATCGACAACGTCGTGGGCGTCCTCCCGGGCAGCGACCCTGATTTCGCCGGTGAGTTCGTTGTCATAGGCGCTCACTATGACCACATCGGCGTGGATACAGGCGGTCGAGTGGGTCCTGGCGCCGACGACAACGCGTCTGGGACCTCCGGGATCTTGGCGGTGGCTGCTGCGATGAAGGTCTCAGCTCCGAAGCGATCGGTGATCTTCTGTGCCTTCGGCGCAGAGGAGGACGGCCTCCTTGGCAGCAAGGCGTTCTGTGGCAGGTTGCCTGTGGCCAAGGACTCCGTCGTGGCCATGATTAATATGGACATGATCGGCCGAGGCGAGGCAGCGGAGGTCGCCGTACTCGGGACGAAGCAAAATCCTGCGCTCTTGGATGTCTTGAAGCGCGCAAACAAGCTCGGCAAGACAGGCGTCAAAGACCTTGTGACTGGTAAGGGAGATGAGCTCTGGCGACGCTCTGATCACTATCCCTTCCATCAGATTGGGATCCCGTCCCTGTTTTTCTTTGAAGGGTTGCCGATCACTCGTAACCCTGATTACCACACATGGCGTGACCGCGTAGACCTGGTGGATCCCAAGAAGATTGAGAACACCAGCAAGCTGGTCCACCAGACAGCATGGTTACTGGCGAACGACGAATCCCGCCCGCCGTCCCCCTCTTCGCGGCGCTGATCTTTGGCGGCAGCTTGGCCCTCTGGCCAGGTGCCGCTGGCGAAGCAGAGGGCGTCCAGGCCGCCGCGTCACCTGAGCTGGAGGCCTCAGAGGCCCAGCCCCGCAGGAACACGCTCAGCGCCTCGCTGAGCGACAAGGTTCAGGGCGCCATTCGTGCAGCCAAGGCTGCTGCCGCTGAGCTCGGGCAAGGCCCGAACGACTCTAAGGTTAGCGTCTTGGTCAAGGAGCTCGGCGTGGAAGGGGCGCTTGTAGACCTAGACGCGGACCGCAGCATGCGGCCCGCCTCGAACATGAAACTCGCTACGACTGCCGCTGCCCTGGCCTTACTTGGAGGTGAGTCGAGCTTTGAGACAACATTCTGGTCGAGCGCTCCAATCAAGGGCGACGTCCTCAGTGGGGACCTCGTGGTCAGGGCTGGCGGCGACCCGCTCTATCGGCATGAGCTCAAAGGCGCTGTCGCCCCGCTGTTAGAGCCCGTTGTGGGTGAGTTGATCGCTGCTGGTGTTGCGCGCATCGATGGAGACTTAGTGCTCGACTTAGGGAGCTTCTCCGAGGCCCAGCCTGCCCCCGGGTGGCCGTCCCCAAGCCAGCACTGGAAAGATTACTGCGCCCTCTCTAGCGGCTTCTCGGCGAACGCAGGTTGCGTGTCTGTCTCCGTGAGGCCTGGGGCTGTATCGCAGCCCGCTGCTGTCGAGGTCTTCCCCCGTGGCCATGGGGCCTCGCTCGAGTTCGACGTTGAAACTGTCGGCAAAGGGAAACAGCTCGACCTCCGCGTCGTGGTCAGACCCGACTTGATCAAGGTCTGGGGGGAGATCCCCATAGATGTTCGAGAGTTCTTCGAGCGTTATGCCCACCCCGATCCGGTGGGGCTCTTTGCGTCGACGCTGCGGCACGCTCTCTCCGCGGGAGGTGTTGAGCTCGGCGGGGCTGTGCGATTGGAGCGTGGCGCTGTAGGGGAGCGCCTCCTAGCGAGGCTGCAGACACCTGTGATGAGCGCCCTCGCTCCGATCAATCGTGACTCCAACAACTCAGTGGCAGATCAGCTCTTCCTTAAGCTGGGCGCGGACGCCTCAGGCTCAGGAGACCGGGAAGGCGCAGCCTTCGCCGCCTCAGCCTTCTTTGAGTCCCTCGGTGTCTCGCCTGAGGGGTACGCTCAGATCGACGGCTCGGGATTGAGTAAGAACAATCGCATCACCCCGCGGCAGCTGGTCTCCTTGCTAGACGCCGCGGTCAGGCGGCCCGGCCCCTCTGCAGACGCCTTCATGGAGTCCTTGGCCCTCGCCGGACAAACTGGAACCCTCGACGACCGCATGCGTGGCGGCGTCGCAGACAGCATGGTGCGCGCCAAGACGGGCTTCATCAACGGCACCTCAGCGCTCTCCGGCATAGCGTTGACGCAAGATGAGCGCTTCCTCGTCTTCAGCATCCTCGTCGAGTACAAGGCTCGCGCGGGCTTGAACCGCTCTGTGTGGAAGCCGATGCAGGACCGTATCTGTGAGGCGATCGTTCGTGGCGCTTGACCTTCAATCCGCCCTCGCTACGGCGCAAGATGCGGCGGTAGAGGCCGGCGAGCTCTTGCTGGATGGCTTCCGCAGCCTTACGGCGGACGCCGTCCGATCGAAGGGGATCGAACGAGATCTGGTCACTGACTTGGACGTTTCCAGCGAACGGCTGCTGGTTGAAAAGATCCGGGGGGTCTTCCCCGGGCACGCGATCGAGGGCGAGGAGGAGGTGCTCGACCCCCTCGAGCTGAAGGGGTATCGATGGATCCTTGACCCTCTAGATGGGACCATCAACTTTGTTCACGGCCTCCCCGCCTTCGCTGTGAGCGTCGCTCTCTATGAGGATGATGAGCCCCTCGTCGGCGTCATACATGCTCCGCTCTTGGGCGAGACCTTCACTGCCATCTCTGGGCAGGGCGCGCGGGGCCCGGCTGGCGCCCTCAGGGTAAGTCAGACGGATCGACTCGGAGAGGCCCTCTTAGCCACCGGCTTCCCCTATGGCCGAAATGAGCTTGAGCACGACAACCTCGCCAACTTTGGACGCTTCTTTTATGACGTGCGTGGGATGCGCCGTATGGGGTCTGCAGCTGTGGATCTCGCTTACCTCGCAGCCGGGCGCTTTGACGGCTTCTGGGAACTTCATCTCGGCCCTCATGATGTCGCCGCTGGAGCCCTGCTCGTTCGGGAGGCAGGTGGTTTAGTCACAGACGGCAGCGGGGGTGATGAGTGGTTGCGTGGCGGGAGCATCGTCGCGGCGGGCCCAAAGCTCCATCCAGAGCTGCTGGCGCGGATCGAGCACTAATTCAGGCCTCACGCGCGAGCCCCGAACGGGCTTCATCTTGATACCATGAGGGGGCACCCGTCCTGTCTACAGGAAGGGAGACTCTAAATGGGCGCTCTGCCAGCGCTCATCCACACTGAGAATGCCTGCCCCGCTCGATCACATCCGCGTCCGCAAAGCTAGCCAGAACAACCTGGCGGACGTGGACTTGGACATCCCGAGGAACATGCTCGTGGGGATTACGGGCGTCTCAGGCTCTGGCAAGTCCTCCCTGGCCTTCGACACGCTCTTCAGGGAGGGGCAGCGACGTTTCCTAGAGACCCTGTCCGCTTACGCTCGGCAGTTCTTGGGGAGGATGGAGAAGCCCGAGGTCGAGTCCATCGAGGGGCTCTCACCCGCGATCGCCGTCGATCAGCGCACCATCTCTCGTGGGGCTCGCTCCACAGTGGGTACCCTCACAGAGATCTTTGATCATATGCGCGTGCTCTACGCGCGCGCGGGTCGAGCGTACTGCCCCGAATGCCAGCGGCCCGTCTCCTCTCGGACTAGGGAAGAGATCGTCCAACAGGTGCTTAGCGCGAAGGCGGGCCAGGCTGTGACGATCCTCGCGCCTGTCGTGCGAGGTCGGAAGGGGCACCACAGAGCGACCCTCGAGGACTTGACGAGGCGTGGATTCGTCCGCGCCCGTATTGATGGAGAGGTCGTCCGGCTTGAAGAGGTCGCGGAGCTTGCTCGTTACAAGGTCCACCACATAGAGGTCGTTGTTGACCGGCTGAAACCTGACCCTTCCAAGCCTGGCAGGATCAGGGAGGCTGTAGAGCAAGCCTTAGAGATCGGAGAGGGTGAGCTCATGGTCTTGAGCGCTGAAGGCCTTCAAGAGCACTCAACGGAGCGGAGCTGCTCCGGTTGCGGCCGAGACCTACCTCCCCTTGAGCCGCGGCTCTTCTCGTTCAATTCACCTCAGGGCTCTTGCGAGGAGTGTGGCGGCCTAGGGACGGTTCGGCGTGCCTCTGAGGAGGGCGTCGTTCGAGACCCGTCTATCTCCATTCGAGAAGGTTGTCTCGCGGTGACGCGAGCCAAGGGGGGTGCGCTCCTGTTTCCTCGGGCGAGCTTTGAGTGGCTCGAGCAGGTTGCCGACTGGGCGGGCTTTGATCTCGACACCCCTTGGTTCCAGCTCACGCCAGAGGCGCAGCATGTGATCCTGTATGGCGCAGGGGAAGAGCGCTTTGAAGACCGCTCGTCCTGGGAGGGTCGAATCTCGAAGGGGAGCGTCACCTACAGGCGTCGATTCAAAGGCGTCATCCCAGCGCTGCTGTATGGCCAGGATCATGGCCCGCACCAACGCCTCGCTAGGAAGTTCCTCACGGAGGAAGTCTGCCTCTCGTGTGACGGGACTCGACTGAGGCCGGAGGCCCTGGCGGTGAAGCTCGGCGGAGTAGGCATCCTTGATCTCTTGAAGAGACCGGTTGGGGAGCTGACTCAGGCGCTAGACCTGCTTGAGCTCGACAAGCGCGAGGGGCGCATCGCACGCGACCTCTTGATCGAGATTCGTCGTCGCCTGCGATTCTTGATGTCACTGGGCCTGAGCTACCTGAGCTTGGATCGTGGAGCTGACACGCTCTCCGGCGGAGAGGCGCAGCGGATCAGGTTGGCGGCTCAGCTTGGGGCAGGATTGAGCGGCGTCCTCTATGTCCTCGATGAGCCCTCGATCGGGCTCCACCCACGAGATCAAAAGAAGCTCGTGGAAGCTCTTGAGGAGCTTCGCGACGGCGGAAACACCGTGGTGGTTGTCGAGCACGATGAGGCGACCTTGCGAGCGGCTGATTGGCTGATTGATGTGGGCCCTGGCGCAGGGCACACCGGCGGCCGCATCTGCGCAGAGGGGCACCCTTTAGAGGTCGCAGATGGAGAAGGGGAGACCGCCAAACTGCTGAGGGGGGAGGTGGAGATCCCGAGGCCAGATGATCCGAGGCCTCTCGACGGGGGCGCTCTCAGCTTGCGCGGCGCGCGCGGGCGGAACCTGAAGGGGGTGGATGTTGACGTGCCGCTCGGATGCCTCACTGCTGTGACAGGCGTCAGTGGCTCTGGCAAGAGCACGCTGGTGCTGGGCACTCTAGAGCCCGCGCTCCAACGCGCGCTCGGGCAGGACGTCCCGCCGCCTTTAGGTCATGACGCGTTAGAGGGTGCAGAGCAAATAGAGGCCATCGTCAGAATTGACGCCAAACCCATCGGCCGGACCCCTAGGTCGAACCCTGCTACGTACACAGGGATCTTCACGCCCATCCGAGATCTGTTCGCGAGCCTGCCTGAGAGCAAGCTCCGTGGGTATGAGAAGGGACGCTTCAGCTTCAACGTCGAAGGCGGGCGCTGTGAGGCATGTGGCGGGGCCGGCGCTCAAGTCGTCGAGCTTCAATTTCTCGCGCCTGTGACCGTCCCTTGTGAGCAGTGTGGCGGTCAGAGGTTTCAGCGCGAGACCCTCGAGGTGACCTACAAGCGAAAGTCCATCTCTGATGTCTTAGCGATGACAGCCTCCGAGGCTCATGAATTCTTCAAGGACCACCCGAAGATCGCTGGCCCCCTGGCTTGGATGATTGACGTAGGCCTTGGGTATCTACGCCTCGGTCAGCCCTCTACGACCCTGTCTGGCGGGGAAGCTCAACGGATTAAGCTCGTAACGCAGCTCTCTAAGCGCCGTGGGCCTAAGACGCTGTACCTGCTGGATGAGCCCACTACAGGCCTACATGGCTCAGACGTCTCAAAGCTCGTAGGGGCGCTTCAGCGCTTGGTAGACCATGGGCACACAGTCCTCGTCATTGAGCACCACATGGAGCTCGTCGCCGCGTGTGACTTTGTGATCGATCTCGGACCCGAAGGGGGCGCGGCCGGAGGGGAGGTCTTGTTCGCAGGCCGGCCTGATGAGCTCAGAGGGGTGAGGGGCTCTCAGACAGGAGAGGCGCTCGCTCAGCTCGCGATCGACGTCCCTGCTGCCGCCCGGAAGACACCAAGCGCCCGCGGCAGAGAGCCTGATCAAATCCAAATTCGAGGTGCGCGGACACACAACCTCAAGTCTGTCGACGTCGACCTCCCTAAGAACAAGATCACTGTCGTCTCCGGCCTGAGCGGGTCAGGCAAGTCTTCCCTAGCGCTAGACACCCTCTTCACTGAGGGGCGCAGGCGCTTTGTTGAGTCCCTCTCGACCTACGCTCGCCAATTCCTCGGGAGCAAGGACCGGCCCCCTGTTGAGCGCATCGACGGCTTAGGCCCGACGGTAGCCATCGAGGCTCGCGGCGTGAGGGGCGGACCGCGCTCCACGGTCGCGACCGCGACAGAGATTCATGACCACATGAGAGTGCTTTGGGCTCGCGCTGGCGAACCTCGTTGCCCTAAGCATGACGAGCCCCTGCTTCAGCGTGACCCCGGCGCCATCGCTGCTGAGCTGGTGAGCGCTTTTGATGGGCGAAAGGGGTGGGTCATGGCGCCCGTCAGGGGCGCTGATCCTCTCGCCTCGCTACGCAGCCGGCTCGAGAGCTTGGCGAGCGACGGCTTCATCAGGGTCATGATCGATGGCGTCGAACAACGCTTGGACGAGGAGCTCCCAAAGCGCGCTCAAGATGTCGCCGTCATCATCGATCGGGTCAGCTTTCACAGGAAGAGCCAGACTCGCGTGGCAGACGCCGCAGAGCAGGCTGCGAGAGTCTCAGGTGGCGACGTCCTCGCTCAAACACAGGGCGGAGAGCGCTTAGAGCTCTCCACTCGTGGTAGCTGCCCTGTCTGTGGCTACCGGCTTGAGGTCGCCCCTGAGCCGCGACACTTCTCCTTCAACACTCACGCTGGAGCATGTGAGACCTGCGACGGGCTCGGAGAGGTCATGCAGTGTGATCCTGAGCTGCTTGTGACTCAGCCTGCTAAGTCCCTCACAGACGGGGCTATTGAGGGGAAGATTGGGAGATATCTGACGAAGGGGAAGGGCTTCTACGAGCTGCTCCTTCGAGAGGTCTGTCGATCGCACAAGATCGACGTGGACAAGCCATTCGAGAAGCTCACGAAGCGGCAGCAGGCGCTCCTCCTCTTCGGTGAGGGCGCTCGAGAGTCCTATACAACTCACAAAGAGCGGAGTGGTGCGAGCTTTACTGTGGATGAGGAGTACACCTCTGAATGGCCTGGCTTGTGCGGTCACGTCGACGGTTGGCATGCCAGCGCGTCTGACCCAGGGTGGATCGAAGTCCTTGAGGCCTCAATGGATAGGAGAAAGTGTAGGTCGTGTAAGGGAGAACGCTTGAAGCCTGAGTGGCGAGGTGTGAATCTCGGCGGAATGCGGCTCCCTGAGTGTCTCAGCTTGGACGTCTCCCATGCCCTGGCTTGGGTTGAGGGCTTGGACAGAGGCGCAGGGCCGCTGCGGGCAGTCGAGCCGGTCTTGGACGAGCTCGCTGGTCGCTTAGAGATGTTGCACCGGGTTGGGCTTGGCTATCTCGGGTTGGACAGACGTACCTCCACGCTTTCTGGCGGTGAGGCTAGGCGTGTCGCTCTCGCTGCTGGCTTGGGCTCACAGCTCATGGGGGTGTGCTATGTCCTCGACGAACCCACGGTTGGTCTGCACCCCTCTGATGTCGACAATCTGATGGAATCCCTAGAGGGCCTCAGAGACCGAGGGAACAGTGTCGTCTTGGTCGAGCATGATGAGCGAGTCGTCGCCCGCTCAGACTACGTTGTTGATCTCGGCCCCGGCGCTGGCGAGCGCGGAGGAGAGGTCGTCTGCGCGGGGACGCCCAAGCAGGTCAAGGCCAGCTCTGCCTCGTTGACGGGTGCCGCGCTCAGGGGCGAGCTCGTCGTGCCCCCTAGGGCAGCCGGCGCTCCTGACGATCGGCTCGCATTTCAGTTGAAGGGAGCCAGAACTCACAATCTCTGTGAAGTCGATTTTCATCTTCATTGGGGTGAGCTCTTAGGCGTGTGCGGGCCTAGCGGCTCTGGAAAGAGCAGCCTCGTGGTAGACACCCTCCTTCCGGCCTTGCAGGGAGAGTCTTCGCAAGGGCGCTGGAAGAGGTTCAGCGGGAGGGGCGTCGGGGTGGTCTTGGTTGACGCGAGCCCTATCGGTACGAGCCCTTCGAGCGTGCCTGCCACTTATTGTGGAGTCATGGATCTCATTCGAGGTCTCTATGCTCGCACCACCGAAGCCGCCTCACTCGGCTTTGGCCCGGCCCACTTCAGCTTCAACAGCGCTCGCGGTCGGTGCCCCGCATGCGATGGAAACGGGGCCACAAAGGTCGAACTGCAGTTTCTTCCCGACCTATGGCTGACGTGCGATGTCTGCGACGGGAGCCGCTACAGGCCAGAGGTCCTTGAGGTCCGGTGGCGTGGAAAGACCATCGCAGATGTCTTGAGCATGTGCGTTGATGAGGCCCTCGAGTTCTTCATGCATCAACCTCGCATCCGCTCCCTGCTCCAGTCCCTCGCCGATGTAGGGCTCGGCTATCTAAGGCTCGGGCAGTCCGCCAACACCCTCTCCGGTGGTGAGGCGCAGCGGCTCAAGTTAGCCGCCGAGCTCTCTGCAGCCCAGAGGGGGCTCTCTCGAGTCATTCTGCTAGACGAGCCTACGACAGGTCTCCACGCAAAGGACGTAGAGCGCCTCATGCTCGTCCTGCAGCAGTTAGCGGAGGCAGGGCACGCGCTCATTATGATCGAGCATGATCCTGCAGCCCTGAGCGCCTGCGATCGGCTCGTCGAGCTCGGACCTGCTGGCGGCGACGCAGGCGGCGAGCTCATCTCAGAGGGCACGCCAGAGGAGCTCTCCAAGTCGAAAGGATCTCCCACGGGGCCATGGCTGGCTGGGCGGAAACCGAGGTCCGCTGGCCGCGGAACACGGAAGAAGACGAAGACTAGGAGCGGCTCTGCGTGATGCGACCTGATAACCCCGTCATCGTTCAGAGCGATCGTACGATCATGCTCCACACCGTCACCTCTGTGATCGACGAGAGCGGAGCGCCGGTGAAGGACGAGGCCGGCAGGCCTGTGACAAAGGAGCACCCGCGCTTCGCTGCTGCCCGAGACGCCTTGGCTGTCTTTGCTGAGCTCGAGAAGAGCCCTGACTACCTTCACACATATCGGATCACTCCCGTCTCCATCTGGAACGCAGCCGCTCTCGGGGTCACCTCTGCGGACATACAAGAGACCCTCGAGGAGTACTCCTGCGTTCCCGTCCCTGGAGGCTTGATCTCAGAGATTGACGGGTGGGTCAGCCGCTATGGTGAGCTCAAGATCGAGCGAGACGATGAGGGTTACAAGCTCAGTTCTCGAAAGCCGGATGTGATGGAGGACGTCCTCGGCTACAAAGATGTCGCTGCCCTCGTTGAGGTTGGCGATGATGGCACCGTTCGAGTCGGGGAACTTGATCGCGGGACACTCAAGCAGGTGCTCATTAAGCTGGGCTACCCCGTCGATGACCGGGGCGGTTATCTGACCGGTGACGCGCTCGAGGTCTCCATGCGCGAAGAGACTGTCGGGGGGAAGAGTTTTGAGCTGCGACCTTACCAGCGAGAGGCTGCTGACGCCTTCTATGCAGGAGGGACCGTGGCAGGTGGCAATGGGGTCGTCGTCCTTCCATGCGGCGCAGGGAAGACCGTGACCGCAATGGCCGTCATGAGCCTCATCCAGGAGAAGACGCTCATCCTCACGACGAACACTGTCGCGGTTCGCCAGTGGCGGCAAGAGCTCTTAGATAAGACTCACCTGACTGAGGACCAGGTAGGGGAGTACACGGGGCAAGAGAAGGTCGTCAGGCCTGTCACGATCACCACGTACCAGATGCTCACTTGGCGCCGCAGCAAGGAGGGCGAGTTTGAGCACTTCGGAGTCTTTACGAACGAGAATTGGGGTCTCGTGGTGTACGACGAAGTTCACCTTCTTCCTGCTCCAATCTTTAGGGTCACTGCAGACCTCCAGGCTCGTCGGCGGCTCGGCCTGACGGCAACGCTTGTCCGTGAGGACGAGAAAGAGGATGAGGTGTTCTGCCTGATCGGCCCGAAGCGCTACGACGTCCCTTGGAAGGTGCT
>Ga0066378_10000268_pt1 | contig 22661 bp, 25 predicted proteins | sample Knorr_S23_td_DCM_FD_70947 | JGI IMG/M metagenome (GOLD analysis project Ga0066378, IMG submission 70947) | Marine microbial communities from Southern Atlantic Ocean transect - Knorr_S23_td_DCM_ad_71m_LV_A | ecosystem: Environmental > Aquatic > Marine > Oceanic | place: Southern Atlantic ocean...
ATACTTTTGCATATCCAAATCTTGATAAAAATGGTCCAAGAACATAAAAAGAAGCTCTCATGGTTTTCACTAAATCATAAGGAGCTTCAGGATTATTACAATTATTAGTATCGATCTTTAAAACATCATCATTTAATTCTACTTTTGCTCCAATGATTTCTAAAAGTTTAATCATTGTTAGAGTATCTCTAAGCTTAGGGACTCTTTTAATTGTATATTTACCAGGTTCAATAATGGTAGCTACCATAATAGGTAAAACAGCATTCTTTGAGCCACTTATAGAAATATTTCCAGATAATATTCTTCCACCTTCAATTACAAGTTTATCCATAATGATTTCCTATGAAGTTTCATATTCTTTTAAAATAGTTGGTAACATATCAATTATATCTGATGGGATCAAACCTCTAATCCCTTTCGTTTTTAATAATTTATCAGCGGCTTTACCATGTAAAAAAACACCCATAGCAGATGCTATAAAAGGATTAAATCCTTGACAAGCAAAAGACGAGATAATACCAGATAAAACATCACCACTTCCTCCTACTGATAAACCCTGATTACCAGTAGTATTTTCCATTAATTTATCACCATAACTTATAAAAGTGGTTGGACCTTTTAAAACAACTATCTTATTTATTTTTTCTTGAATTTTTAATAAGGATTTTATTTGGTCTTCATTGATCTCATTGTATGCAATATTAAACAATCTAGAACCCTCATAAAAATGAGGAGTTAATATAATTTCAGATTTAAGCTTGTTTAAAAAGTCTAACTTTTGAGTGAAATAAAATAAACCATCTGCATCTAAAATTATAGTTTTATCTGATGACTTCAGAATAAATTCAATCAATTCATTAGTACTTTTTTCTCTTCCTAAACCAGGTCCAATCAATATTGCATCTGCCCATTTTAAGTGTTTAATAATACTCAATTTGTTTTCAATTTTAAGAAAACCACAACCATTATCTTCAACAGGAATTGTCATAGCTTCAGTCAATTTAATTTCAAAGATTGAATTTAAAGATTTTGGAACCACAATTTTTACTAACCCTGCACCTGAACGATATGCTGATAATACAGAAAGACATGCAGCGCCGGTCATTCCAATAGAACCTGCTATAACAAGTAATTTACCTTGTTCGTATTTATTAGAAAATTTATCTGGAGTAAAAAGATTATTTTTTATAAATGATTCATTTATTTTAGAAATTTTCATTTAACAAATATAACAGCTACTGCAGTTGCATATTCATGTGTGTGAGAAATTGTAATTTCACAAGAATACTTATTTGAATTTGAAAAACTTAAATTAACATAGGGTGGTTTATTTATTTCTCTTAATATTTCTATTGATTTAAATGAAACTAGATCTTCGCCATAACCAAATAAAGCTTTTTTCATAGCTTCTTTAGCTGCAAATCTCCCAGAAAAATGTATATGTGGAGATTTTTTAGATAAACACCACTTAACTTCTCTTTCAGTAAAAATCCGATTAAAAAATTTATAATTATAATCTTCAATCAATTTATTAATTCTATGAACTTCTACAATATCAGTTCCGATTTTGAAGTTATTTTTCATTTATTTTTTTTATTATATCTACAATTTCAAAAATATTTTTAACATCCCAATCAGCACCTGAATAATTTCTATTAAATGTATCACCATATTTTGCAAAAATAGTTTTAATTCCAAGTTTTTTTGCACCAACCATATCTCTTTCTGGCCAGTCACCAACCATGATAACATTATCAACGTTTATTTTTAATTTTGATAATGTTAATTCAAAACCTTTTGAAGAAGGTTTTCTCTCACCAATGTCATCGAAGGTTAATACTAAATCAAAATAATGATGTAAATTTAAATAACATATTCTTAACCAAGCTTCTCTTCTAGGAGCGTCAGAGATTATTGTTAATTTAATTCCCATTTTAGACAGAGCCATCAATGTTCTTTTCACGCCCGGGTAAAGTGACAATGAACCATCTCTTGCTCTTCTATAAGAAACAATAGCTGAAGCTAAGAATTTATAATTTACTTCTCCATTTATTTCATTTAAATAATCATTAAATATCAACTGATTTTCCCAACCGGTCTCTTCATACATTTCCATAATTCTATGATAGGCTTCTTTGGGGTTAATATCCATTCCAGCATCAATCATTCCTTCAATTGCTGCAGAAATAGCATTTTCTTTCATTTTAATGAAATCAAGTAAAGTATTATCTAAATCAAATATTATGGCTTTAATCATTATTTTTAACTGAAATAAGAAAGGCGCCTAAGCGCCTTTAATTATTGTTGATATTTTTCAGGATTTTTAATTTTATCAATTTCGTATTCTGCGTTTTTTCTCCAAGTACGATTTTTTCTTGCATTTTCAAAAGCTGCTAATGCTGCAGTTTTGTTTCCAAGACAAACCTCTGATAAGCCTAATTCAAAAAAAGCAGGTGCATAATCACTTTTTAAATCCAATGCAACTCTAGATGATTCTTTAGCTTCATCGCATGAACCTTTAGCATTTTGGGATTGAGCCAATAAAAACCACGCTTTATTCTTTGATGCATCTAAAGCAGTTGCAGTTGACAATGAATTGTATGCTTCATCCCATCTTTCTTGAGCATTTAAAATTTGACCTAAATCGATATAAGCTGAAACATATGATGGATCTACTTGAATTGCTTGATTAAATGAATTTTCAGCCAGTTCAAAATCAGCTTCTTGCATGTATATCTTACCTTTCTGAGCAATTGCTTTTGCGTAAGATGGATTAACTTCAATTGCTTTATCTAAGGATGAAAGAGCTTCATTTACATCACCATTTTTTTGATAATTCAAACCTAAAGAAAACCAACCCTTATCATATTGAGGATTAACTTCTACTGTTTGATTAAAATAATCAATAGCCATTTCAGTATCACCAAGTCTAGTATATACATTTGCTAACATATAATATGCTCTATGTTCATTGGGATTTAACTCAATTACTTCTTGGTAAAATTGTTCAGCCCCTTCATAATCACCTCTTTTATAGGATTTATTTCCTTCATTGTATGTTTTTTTTGCTGTATTTGATAAAGTTTTGATTGCCTTTTGATAATATGGGTCAATTTCAACTGACTCTTTGTAGGATTGAATTGCATTTGAGCTATCATTTAGTCTTGCATAAACAATACCTATATGGTAAGTAGCAGGAGCTACAAAATCAGGAAATTCAACTTTTATTGTCTCAAATTTATTAATAGCTCCATCAAAATCACCACTTTGTAGACTTTTCATAGCACTTGCCCAAGACTGACTGAGTGGAGATAGATTATCAAATTCATCCCTGTAATCTTGATTTGTATTGTCATTTTCAATTGCTGCTCTTAAAAATTTACCAGTATTCATTAAATCGTATTTGGCATAATATACTTTACTTAATAAATAATTTATTTCTGCATTAGCTGGATCAGCTTCCAATGAAGTAGTTAGTTTTGACTCCGCCTCATCAATTTTTTTAGATTCAATCAAACTGAAAATTTCTTCAGAAGACTGTGAAAAGACCATGTTAAATACCATTGTAAAAGCTATAATTAAATATTTATTCATTTTTAGACCCTCAAATTAATTTTTTTGTGCCGAAGGCGGGATTTGAACCCGCACGTCCTTTCGAACACTACCCCCTCAAGATAGCGTGTCTACCAGATTCCACCACTTCGGCAAGACACAACTATTCATTTTCTATTAGACTTTCCTCAGGTAATGATACGGGTAAAGGTAATTCAGCTGCAGGTGAAACATTTTCACTTGCTCTTTCTCTAACAATAGAATTAGAAGATGATTGTGATGGAACATTTACGATTGAAATTAAAATAGCTAGTAATAAAAAAAAGGTTGCAAGACCTATAGTAATTTTACTCAAAAAACTTCCTGCACCTCTACCACCAAACATGGCAGTTGATGCTCCCCCAAAAGTGCCTGACAAACCACCACCCTTGCTAGCTTGCATTAAAATTATACCTATTAATAAAATACAAACAATTACGTGTAATGTAACTAAAAAACTATACATTTTTTACCTCGGTTATTATTTTAGAAATTTCAGAAAAATGATCAACATCAAGACTAGCTCCTCCAATTAAAAACCCTGAAACCTCATCAATATTACTTAATTCATGAGCGCTTGATGATTTGACACTACCTCCATATAGTAAATTTAATTCATTTGATGGAACATTAAAATAATCAGAAATTATTTTTCTAACTAAAATATGAGCATCTTTTACTTGTTCTACACTAGCACTTAATCCAGTTCCAATTGCCCATACAGGCTCATAAGCAAAAATAATTTTCTTTAATTGTTCTTTATTTATTTCCGTTAACAAAAAATTTAATTGTTCTTCAAGAATTTTCTCAGTTTTCCCATCTTCTCTTTCTTCTAATGTTTCACCAATACAAAAAATTAAATTTATATTTTCATCTAATACTTTTTTGGCTTTCTTCACAACTATTGAGTTATCCTCATTAAATAATGTTCTTCTTTCAGAGTGACCCACAATAACATGCTGAATATCACTTTCTTTAAGCATTTGTGTAGAAATTTCACCTGTAAAAGCTCCTTCATTCTCATAATAAACATTTTGAGCACCAAGTTCAACCTTAGAATTTGATGAGTTGATATATTTATTCATTGAAAAAAGGGATGTAAAAGGAGCACATATTATAATTCGTAAATGTTCATGATCAATTTTTTTTAAATTTAATTTTTCTAAAAAATTTACTGATTCATCTATCGTTTTATACATTTTCCAATTAGCTGCAACAATTGATTTTTTCATTATATCATCCTTAATACTTTAAATGCAGGTAAGTCCACACCAGATAATAGTTCTAATGAAGCTCCCCCACCAGTTGAAATATGGGTCATATCATCCCATACACCCAAATCCTTAATTGCAGAAGCTGAATCACCTCCACCAATTATTGAAGTACCACCATTTTGTGTCATTTCAGAAACATAAGTAGCAATTGCATTTGTTCCTTTTGCAAATGATTCAGTTTCAAAAACTCCCATTGGACCATTCCAAATTACTGTTTTACTGTTTAAAATAACATCACTAAATCTTTGAATTGTATCAGGTCCAATATCAATTCCCTCTTCATCATGATTAATTTCATTAACTTTTCTAATCGAAGATACTTTACCGGAAGAAAAATCCTTTGTTACAGAAATATCTGATGGCAAAAATAATCTACAATTATATTTTAATCTTGAGTCTAAAATTGATAATGCTTTTTCAGATTTTGATTCATCATAAATTGAATTTCCAATTTCATTTCCCAAACATTTTAAAAAAGTATATGCCATACCACCACCAACAATTAAATTATCAGCCTCAGACATAAACCTAGTTATTAAGGGTAGTTTTGAAGAAATTTTTGCTCCCCCAAGAATAATAGTAAATGGTCTTTCAGGAGATTTGATTGAATGATGTAAAAAATCATATTCTTTCTGAAGTAAAAATCCAGGAAAACAATTATCTAAATATTTTGTTACACCTACATTTGAAGCATGAGCTCTATGAGCAGTTCCAAAAGCATCATTTACATACATGGTTCCATGAGAAGATAATTTTTTTGAAAATTCAATATCATTTTTTGTTTCAGCATTGTGAAATCTTAAATTTTCTAATAAATGAACTTCTCCAGGCTGTAAAGCAGCAGAAACGTCAATTGCATCTTCTGATATACAATCATGAGAAAATTTTATTGATATTTCGAGAAGATCACATAGTTTTTCTCCAATAGGGATAAGACTCAATTCTTCATTTACGACTCCATCAGGTCTTCCTAAATGAGACATCAATACTACAGATGCACCACCTTCCAAGCAATGTTTAATTGTTGGCAAAGCAGATCTGATCCTAAAATCATCCATGATTTTCCCATTTTCAATAGGTACATTAAAATCAACTCGTATGAGAACACGCTCATTATCGAGCTTATGATTTAATAATGAATTCATTTAACCCTCTTCTTGTACATAATAATTAAAAAAACACTCGATAAGTTAATTTTTTTGTAATTCATTTAAAAGATTAATCAAGCTTTACTGAAACAATTTTTGAAACACCAGATTTTTGCATTGTAACTCCGTATAGAGATTGTGCTGATTCCATAGTTAATTTATTATGAGTAACTATTATAAATTGAGTATTTTTAGAAAATTGTTTCAATACATTTGTAAATTTTAAAACATTATTATCATCAAGCGGAGCATCAACTTCATCAAGAATACAAAAAGGACTTGGTTTAACTAAATAAATTGCAAAAAGCAATGCTATTGCTGTAAGAGATTTTTCTCCTGATGATAACATTCTTAAATTTCTGGTATGTTTTCCAGGAGGCTTTGCAAAGATCTCAATATCAGCATCAAGAGGATCATCATCCCCAATTAGATTTAAATCAGATTCACCTCCATCAAAAAACATTTGAAAAGTTTTTTTATAATTATTTTTAATCTTTTCAAATGTATTTAAAAATTTTTCTCTGGCTTCTTTATCAATATTTTCCATGGTATCAATTAAAGTTTTTTCAGATGTTTCTAAATCTTCTTTTTGATCATTTAAGAAAGATAATCTTTTTGATTCTTCATCAAATTCATCATTTACAGCCATATTTATGGGACCAATATTTTCAATACTAGTTTTAATTCTTTGTATTTGATCATATAATTCAGTTTCATCTTGCGTAATATTGTGTATTTCTGGTATCTTAATAGAATATTTATCTTCAAACGAATCATGAATGTTTTTTAACTCTGATTTTTTTTCTACTATTTTAAGCTCATAATCCTTTATTTTATTTAAAATATCTTCATTTTCTTTCTGTTCATCACTAATTTTTTGTTCCATAATTTGAATTTCTTTGTATGTAGAATTAAAATTTTCATCAATTCCTGATTTATCTTTAATAATTTTCTCTAAAAGTAGATTAAATTCATTGTTATTCTTTTCGAAATCATTTTTTTCTTTTTTCATTTTTAATATTTCTTCATCTAAAAATAAAGTTTCAGATTCAATTTCTTTGTTTCTTTTTTTAATATCTAAAACAATTTCTTCTGATGAATTAAGTCTAAATTGAATATTTTCAATTTTACTCTCTAATGAAACCATTTTAATTCTACTATTTTGTAAAAGTAAATTCTTATTATCTCGCTCATTTCTATCAATTTCTAATTGAGCATTACTTTTTTTAATTTCTTTTTCAATTAAAAATAATTTTTTTTCTACTTTTTTCAATTCAGGTTTTAATTTGTTAAAATTTTCTTCTAAAACAGTTATCTCTTTTTTGGTTGATGAAAATATTTTATTATTTTGTTCAAGTTTAATTCTAAATTCAAAAATCAGTGATTCTTTTTGAGATATTTTATTGTTAATTGTAGTTATCTCTGAAGATGAACTGATTATTGTTTCATCTTTTCTATTTATTTGTTGATTAAAATTTTCAATTTTTTCAACTAAAAATTTTATTTTTTTTTCAATAACATCATTTTCCCGATCTAATGATTTAATTTCTTTTTTAATTTTTTCTAGCTTTTCATTTCTTCCCAATAAAGATGAATTAATATTATCTGATTTGGAAATAATTAATCCAAATGAAGAATAGAGATTACCATCAAAATCAGCTATTTCACCATAAAAATCATTTTTTTCCAAAAGGTTCAAAGCTTCTTCTTGGTTTTTTACTATATATTTATTTTTAAAAATCAATTTAAAAAGGTTTATATATTTTTCATTGGAAGTAATATAATTAAACCCTTCATTTGATTTAAGATCTGAAAGAAAAGAGTCTTTACTTTTAAAATCATCCAAAGATATTAGCCAAGATTGACCAACTTTTTGATTGTCTAATTTTCCAATAATATCAATACAAGTTTTTTTATTTTTACATATAATTGCTTGAGCTAGTGGGCCTAATAATGCATTTATTGCATTTTTATACTTATCTTCGATCTTAATTAAATCACTTATTGCTCCATATACATTATCAAATTCATTTTTATGGTTAAGAATGTATTTATTACCTAATGAAAAACCCTCACCAGAAATAATCATTTCTTCATAAAATGATTTTTGAGAATTTAATGAAGCTAGAATATTTATATTTTTATTTAAATTATTTTCAATTTTAGACAATTCATATTCTTTTTTATTTTTTTCATTACTTAGTTTTTCAGAATCCTTAATTTGTTGATTGTTTGTTTTATTAAGTTTTATTAATTCAGTTTTAAGTAATTTAACTTCATTTGAAATTGATTCAACTTTGAGATCATGATTTTTATTTTCTTTATTTAAAACATTTATTAATTCATTTTTTTCATTAATCAAACTTGTTGTTCTTAACTCATTTGATTTAATATCATTAGTAGTATTTACAAAATGAATTTGTTGATCTAGATTGCTTTGATATGATTTTCTTGTCTCAATTAATTTAATTTCAGATTTTTCTAAATCAATTTTTTTTAAATTATATTCTTTTAAATTTTGTTCTAACTCAGGTTTTAAAATTTTAATATTTTTTGATAATTCTTGAATAGTTTTATTGTTTAAAATAATTTTTTCATTTCCATCAGAAAGTTCATTGTTTAATTTGATTATATTACTTGACGAATTATTTATTTTTTCATTTAAAACAATAATTTGATTTGAGTTTTTTTGTTTTTTTAGTGAATAATCATCAATTTGTGTTTGAGCAATTTTAATTTTTTTTTGTTGAATCTCAAAATCTGATCTAAGTTTTCTTAAACTGCCTTCAAATAGTTGCTGATTTGAATTAGTTAAATCTTTATTGTTTTTTATTTCAGAAATCACTTTAATTAATGGTTCAATTTCATTTTTTAATATTTTTACTTTAATAGATGCTAATTGCAATTCATTTGCTTTTAATTTTTCTACTAATGATTCATGTCTTTTAAATCTTTTCATTTGCAATTGCAGACCATTGACTTTTGTATCAACCTCTGAAATTATATCATTTAATCTTTCTAGATCTGTTTTGGTTGACTTTAATTTTAGAAGAGTTAATTTCCTGTCTTGTCTATATTTATTAATCCCTGAAGCTTCTTCAAACATTTTCCTTCTACTGTTTGTACTATCACTTAAAATATCTTCAATCATTTTTAATTCAATAACTGAATAAGCGTCCGAACCCATACCAGTATCAACAAATAATGAAATAATATCCTTAAGTCGACAAATATTTCTATTTATCATGTATTCACTTTCACCATCTCTAAAAATTCTGCGAGAAATTTCAACCTCATCATATTCAATTGGTAAAATTCCTCTATTATTTTGAACTTTTAAAGAAACTTCACAAACCGATAGAGGTTTCAATGATTCTGAACCATTAAAAATAATATCATCCAACGTTGAAGATCGTAACATAGTAATTTTTTGTTCACCTAAGACCCATCTTACAGCATCAACAATATTAGTTTTACCACAACCATTTGGCCCAACAACAGCTGTAATACCATCTCCAAAAGATAGTTTTTCTTTGTTTGCAAAAGATTTAAAACCATGAATAGATATTTCAGAAATGTACATATAAACTTTATCCTGGAGGCCAACTCATTTTTCTTTTTGCCAACATATGTAAATGTATATGAAACACGGTTTGTCCACCATTCTCATTACAATTAAAAATTAATCTATATCCTGAATCAGAAATTTTATTTTTATAAGCTATTTTTTTTGCAGCGATAAATAATTCACCTATTAATCTTTTATCAGTATTTTCAATATCATTTATTGTCGAAATATGTTTTTTTGGAATGATTAAAATATGAAATGGTGCTTGTGGGTTCATATCATTAAATGCAATCAAATCTTTGTTTTCATAAACTTTATTAACATCAATAACATTATTAGCAATTTTACAGAAAATACAATCTTTCAAAATTCATCCTATTTTAGAAAGTGATCCACTAGTCCAGTAGAAATTATAGCCGCAGTTTCGGCTTTTAATCTTCTTGGTCCGAGATTTCCAAATTTAACTTTTCTATGCCTAAAATTCATTAACTCTTTTTCTGAAAAACCACCTTCAGGCCCTACAACTAAAATTACATCTTGATTTTTATTTTTTAATAAAATATTCTTTAACAAATTGTTTGAATCAGACTGATCTAAGACTATAATCTTGCTAGTGTCTAATTGATTTAACCACTTATCAAGTGTAATTGCTTCATTTATTTTTGGTAAGAACGCTCTTCCGCATTGTTTAATAGCCACTTCTGCTTTTTTAATCAATCTATTTACATTGATTTTTTTTCCAATACAATGATCAGTAATTAAAGGAGTAATAGAGTTCACACCCAATTCAGTACATTTTTCAACCACGAAATCAATTTTTGAACCTTTTAATAGTGAAATACCAAGTTCTATTTTAATTTTCGATTCATTATAATTTTCATCAACACTTAAAATAAGTCCTTGAATTAAGGAATTATCAATTTTTTTTACAACTCCTGTATAAAGAATACCTTTCTTGTCAATTAGGAATATTTTTTGATTAATTGAGACTCTTATAACGTTTATAGCATGGTGTGCTTCACTACCATCAAGAAAGAAGGAATTTTGAGTTATATTATTTGGTGAAACAATAAAGTAACGTTTTTCAACCAATTTTATTTAATATTTTGACCAAACATTAGTTTAATGATTGTTCCATTGTATTTATTTCTACCATCGACAATATCACTTGTATTTATGTGATCATACCCTATAAAAATAGAAATGGTCTGTCTTGATTGAATCATAAAATCAGCACCAAAACCTAGTACAAAACCTGAATTATAATATGTGCTAGTATTTTTTATTTTACTATTTAGTTTTCCATATTCTGGGACATCTATTAAAGCTAATGGTCCAGTTGAAAACATTAAATAGGGTGAAAAATTATTTGCTATTTGACCAACAAAAGGATGATATTTCAGACCAAAAAGGGTTTGAGCAATATATAAATCAAATTTATTTACTTTGTAAGGGTAATACGACCAATAATCAACAACAGTCATTTCACCTTCACCCGTTACTTCCATAGCTTTTAATTGTCCAAAAAATTGAAATTTTTCAGAAAAGGGTTTAACCATAAAAACACTCAACCCTGATCCAAAATCAGCAGTTTCTAATGAAATCCCCCTATTAGCTTTTCCTAAACCTATATTAGAATTAATACTTTTATTTTGTGACAATAAAATATTAAAAAATAATAAAAAGGTGATAATTATATATTTACTTAACATAATGTTTTTATTCTACAATAGAATTTAAAACTATTTTAATTGTTTTAACAACTCTCTTGACTCAATTATTTCTTTTCTTTGTTCAATTAACAATGCAGGGTCAGGAATAGAATTAGAAAGTTTAGTTAATAATAATTTAGCATTATCAATCTGTCCATCATGAACAAGAGCTTTTGCTAAAAATTTAATTTGAATTGGGGTTGCTTCAGATATATTATTGGCTTTTTCAAGTAATTCCAATGCAATCTTTTTATCCGGCCATGTTAAAAAAAAAGGGATGTATGGAGCTCTAAAGTGTACAACTCCTAACATAAAATAACCTCCTCCATTTTCACATTTTGGATCGAATTCGATAATTTTCTCAGAATGAAATTTAATTTGATCAGCAACGCCTTCTTTAGCTGCAGCTAAAACCCCATAGCTTTGACCCCAACTTCCTAGATTTACAATATACCAATATCTTATATTAGCATCGTATGGATATTCTTTGATTAATTCCTTTCCAAGAATTTTCGCTTCTTCAAAAATATTTTTCTTAATTTCTAAATCTTGAATAACAAATTCACCTTTAAAATAAAGAGATTTAAGTAACATTAAAGATGAAAAATTATTCTTATCTGAATTTTTGAAGAAAAATATTGCAGAATCAATATTAGTATCCATTGCAATAATTCCATTTGCTCCATCAGATCGATTGTCATAAAATTTCATTCCTTTTTCAAAATTAGTTTGTGAAAAAACAAATGAATTAACAATTAATATACTTATAAGAGACTTCATCTATAATGATAATAGGGATAACATAATATATATTAAAGCAGTTGTAGATATTATTGCTGTTGATGCTGTTTTTGCAAAAGGCCATGGTGTCATATCTACAGGAGATTTTGATTGTATTTCACTTTTTTTAATATCAGAATCTGATTTTGGTTTAATTAAACCAATTAGCAACATTATAAATACTGAAAAAACAAAACTTATAAAATATCCATGAAGATAATGTAATTCACCATTTGCATTAGATAGATAGTTTGGAACATTTTTAATGTTTATAAATGTAAAAAATGCATACATAGAGATTCCTACTAACATTCCAATTTTAGCAGCAATTGCTGGAACCCGTTTAGTTAAAATTCCTATTAAAAATATACCAATAATAGGAACACTATATAAACCATTAACTTGCTGTAGATATGTGAATATAGATTGCATCTGAGATAAAAAAGGAGCAATAATAATCGAGGCCAATGCTAAAAAAACACCAAATCTTTTTCCAACAACAACTATCAATTCTCCTGAAGCTCTTTTATTGATATATCCTTTATAAAATTGTAATGAAAATAAGGTTGAAGCACTATTTAAAGCGCTATTAAAAGAACTTAATATAGAACCCATTAAAACTGCTGCAAAAAGTCCAAGTGACCAATTGGGTAAAACATGTCTAACAATAGCTCCATATACTTGATCAGCTTTCGAAATGTTTAGATCTTCCATATGTAAAGCAATAAGACCTGGTAAACATAATAATATAGGCCCAATAAGTTTAAGCGAAGATGCAAATAAAACACCTTTTTGACCTTCAGCTAAACTTTTAGCAGCCATAGCTCTTTGTACAATTACTTGATTTGTTGACCAGTAAAAAATATTTATAAACATCATCCCCGTTAACAATGTTGGCCATGGAACTGATACAATATTTTCATCAAAATTTGATATAGTTAAAACAGACAAATATTCTGGATTTTTATTTATCAGAATATTTAATCCATTAAAAAAAGATCCATTACCTAGAGAAAATAATGCTAATATAGGAATTGTTAAACCACCTATTAAAAGACCTATACCATTTAGAGTATCACTTACAGCTACGGATTTAAGTCCTCCAAAAATTGCATAAGAACTTCCTAATAATCCAATTATTGAAATAACCAACCACAAAGGAATATTTAAATCAAACATACCTATTAAAGCTAAAGAACCAGTATATAAAACTACTGGCAATAAAACTGTTACATATCCAAAAAGAAATAATCCTGAAACAATAGATCTAGTATCTTTATCAAATCTTTTTTCTAAAAAAGCAGGTGTAGTTGTAAAACCGCTTGATAAATAAATAGGAAGGAATATTAAAGCAGTTGCAATCATTGCAAAACCACCAAGAACCTCCCAAGCTATGCCAACTAATGCTTTGTCACCAAAAATTGTGCCATTCAATCCAACTAATTGTTCTGTCGATAAATTTGTAAGAAGTAATGAGCCTGCTATAACTGGCCAAGAAAGAGCTCTTCCACCAGTAAAAAACTCTTCCGTTGGATTATCAGATTTTTTCATTTTGGAAACAATCCTATAGGTGAAAAAACCAACAGCTGAAGTAGCAATCACAAATGAAATTATTGATATAAAGTTCATTAAAACACCATAAAATAATTAAGTAGTTAAACAATTTTGCCCATAAAAACAAGATTCAAACTTTTAATATTTTATAGGTTTATAAAATTAATTAACTTTTCTAATGAAATATTTTATATGGATTTTAAGTGTAATAATTTGGAATTATTTATTTCCAAATGCTGAACCTATTTATGATGTTCTGATGGCTATAATACTCAAGCATATTTTTGATTTAAAAAATTTGTATAGTAGACTAAAAAACTCATATCTTAAATAAATTATTAATATCTTTAAAAGATTTAAATTCTAGAGCATAACCATTAGGGTCAAAAAAAAACATAGTAGCTTGTTCACCAGGTTTCCCTTTAAATCTTATATAAGGTTCAATTTCAAATTCAATTTTATTTTTAACTAAATTATCTTTTAAAGTATGCCAAGTATTCCATTCTAATACTGATCCAAAATGAGGAACAGGGACTTTATGTTCATCAACAGGGTTAAAATAATGTTTTTGTTTAAAATCATTAACAAAATGAAAAACAAGTTGGTGACCAAAAAAATCAAAATCTACCCATGTTTTATCTGATCTACCTTGTTCACAACCTAAAATATTTTTATAAAAATATATTGCTTTTTTTAAATCATTTACTGGATAAGCAGCATGAAAAGGAGGTATAAACTTCATATAAATAATTTAACAAACAAAATCATATGGATGAAAAGGGAATTTTCTTTTACTCCTCCATTGATATTGATTCCTTGAATAAAAAAAAGCTATTTGTGCAGCAATAACTGAAGATATAAAGTGATCATTTTTTGATACAATAACTGGCAACTTAGAAATTTGTCTTTTTTTTAAAAAATTTAGAATATTTTGTTTTGCTTTTTCATTTTTTTTTACATTCTTTATATCTTCTTTATTTGCACCATTAATTAACAATGAAACAAAAGGATGAACTTCAATTACATTAGGTTTTTTTTTTAAAGTTTCTAAAATTCTTGTAATAGAAATTCCTCTCAAAGTTAAATAAGACATTCTTGTCATTGTAGGTGTCATTACAGAAGAAGTTTTTAATTTTTTTTTTTTAAGAAACTCTCTTAGTGATTTATCACTTTCTCTATCACCTCCATTCATATTATAACTTAAAGGAGCATCTATTGCTAAAAACAAATCATTATTAATAGATAAATCTTTTACGATATTAAATATGAAATTATCGTCTGCACCAATCTTATAATCAATTAAATTAAGTTTTTCTTTAGAATGATCATATTTAAACCAACTAATAACCGTATCAATTATATTTACTGGACCTGAAAGATCAATACCAAAAAAAATTTGATTCATATTAAAATTTAAAAAAGTTTATTTAAAAAATTACAGAACTTTTATCAATGATATTAATAGCATTGAAAATGTTTTTTTTTAAGACAAAAACTTTCAAATCATGATTTTCAGAACCATATTTAGTAGAATTTTTTATTTTTTTTTTATTATAATTAAGAGATTCTAAAAGTGAAATATTTATGATTGGGTTCAAATTAATTGAATTAATTGATAATTCTTTATTATCAAATTTATCAACTTTTTGAGGCAAGTTACCTGCAAATGAAGATCCATAATCACTTTGAATAGAAAGTATGAAAAGATCTTCGTCAAAAAGATCAATAAAATTATTTTTTTCTAATATATTTAATTCATTTAAAGGGGATCTGAAAAAAGTATATCCATCACCATAATAATCATTTTGGTCATAATCCGTGATTGATAGCTCAGAACTTAAATCAATTAATGGAGCTTTTAATGATAAAATTCCATCATATTCAACCCATGTAAATCCTAAATCTCCTTCGAGTAGTATCTTTGCTATACTTTTATAGTTTTTTTCAGAATAATCCATAAGTTGATTAAGTTGAAATTCAGTAATAGCCTCCACTCTAATTGTTTGAATATATCCCCAAATTGAAACTAAATACATCAAATTTTCTTTATTTTTGATAAAAATTCTTTTTTTCCTAAAAAAAATGATTTTATTTTAAAAAGTGATCCAGATAAATCACCATTAAGTTTTTTATTTTCATAACCAGCTGAATTTATATACATATCGTTATAGTTTTCTCCAGCAAAACATACATTTGTGACTTTTCTTACAGGCATTTTTATTTTTTTTAACAATTTACCCTTAGAATTAATTTTTATTATACCCCAACCTTTCCAAAGAGCAATCCATAAATTATCCTGAATATCAACGCACATACCATCAGGTCTTCCCATTGTATCAAAATCAGTTACAAAAATGATTTTTCTATTAAAAATATCACCAGTTGACTTATCATAGTCAAATTCACTAACAGTACAATCCATGGAATCACAAAAATAAAATTTAGTTTGATTTTTATTAAAACCCATTCCATTTGAAGTACCAGTTTTCTCTATAACAATTGTTAAAGAATTGTCTAAATTTAATCTAAATAATGATCCTTTTTTTTCTTTTGTCGACATTATTCCACAAAAAACTCTACCCACAGGATCAGCAATGACATCATTAAATCTATTATTTTTTACATATGGTAATGATTTTATGATATCTTCAAATTTTCCATCATCCCATAATGAAATTCGACCTTCTTGCATAAAAAGTAATAATTTTCCATCATTATTAATTGAAAAACCTCCTATTTGAAAATCATATTTCCAAGATTTTAAAAGTTTTGATTTAGGAAAATATTGAAAAATTTGTCCATTGGGTATATCTATCCAATAAAGACATTTTTTTTTTAAATGCCAGAGAGCACCCTCACCAATATTATTTTTAAGATTAATTTCAAGTTGAGGAGTAAAATTTTTATTCAATTATATCTAAGGTATAATATTTACTTTAAAAAAATTATTTTTATTATTTGATAATAATTTTGGAAAAATTGAAATGACATCATTTAAAGAAATTGTATGAAGCCAACCATCAACATTAATCTTTCCCTCCTCAAGCCATTTTAAAGTGTCAACATAATCATTTAACTCGAAATTACAGGAGCTAGTAATAATTTTTTCACTAGCGATTGTTAATGGATTAAATTTCATTTCTTGGTCATGAATAGCAATATTTACATAAGTTCCAGATTTAGCTAATAGCTTAGTACCTAATTCAAATGTTTCCGAAGTTCCAACTGTGTCAAAAACTGAAAAAGGAAGTGTGTTTGAAGTATTAATATTAATTATCTCTAAAATCTTTTTAAAATCTAAATCTTTATTGTTAAGAGTTAAATCAGCTCCAACATTTTTAGATAAATCAAGAGAAATTTCAGATTGATCAATTACTAGAACTTTACCAGCTCCTAATATTTTTGAAATTTGCACAATACTATTTCCAACTGGTCCTGATCCAATAATCAAAACAGGCATATCCTTTTTGATATTACCTTTTCTAGAAACATGACATCCAACTGCTAGAAGATCCATCATAGATGCTTTATCAAAAGATAAATTATTTGAAATCTCAAAAGCTGTATTTGCCCATGCTGGAACATATTCAGCATATGCACCTGGAAAATAATCCCTATCACCCCAACCTTGTCCATGTCCAATATGAATGGTATTTGGGCATAAATGATCCATTTCATTCATACACATATCACATTTTTCACATACCTTTGAACAAATAGGAGCAACTCTTTTACCAAGCATATTTTTATATTTTGGATTAATTACACCTACAACCTCTCCTGCGAACTCATGTCCAAGTACTATATTTGGAGGGTTTTCAATAAATTGTCCCAATGTATGTTGTCCCCATGGATTTTCTCCAAGATAATATCTAAGATCTGAACCACACAAACCACATGAATGAACTTTTATTAAAATTAACTCGTCATCATTGTAATCAAGTAAAGGCCACATAGGAATTTGCTTTAATGAAAGTTTTTTTGGTTCTTCAAGAACAACAGCTTTGATTTTTTCAGGGAGAATTTGATTAGTGTATAATTGTCTTTTCATAACTATTAAATATTATTTATTAAGAAACCACCATCAACAGGAATTGAAATTCCAGTTACAAAACTCGAAGCTTTATCACTTGATAAAAACAATGTAGCGCCATGCAATTCATGTACTTTACCAAACCTTTTAAGGGGAGTATTTTGAATAATTGATTTTCCTCTTTTAGTTAATTCTTTTGAACCCTTCTTAAGTAATAAATCTTTATTTTGTTTACCTATAAAAAATCCTGGAGTAATTGCATTAACTCTTATATTATTTTTAGCAAATTCATTAGCAGTTGCATGAGTCAAATTTAATACAGCTGATTTTGCTGCATTATAAGCCCAAACTCCAGTCAAAGGTTTAGTAGATGCTACAGAAGTTATATTTATAATTGAACCTTTTATTTGACTTAAGATCCAATATTTAGCAAAAATTTTTGTGGGTATAACTAATCCTGATAATAAATTATTTTTCAAAATTTCATTAAATTTATTTATATCTAAATTTATAAAAGAGGATTTTCCTGAATTACCTCCAACAGCATTTATTAAAATATCAACTTTTTTAAAATGTTGAATTGTTTTAGAAAGTGCTATTTTAACATTTTGTTCTGAAGATGTATCAACTGCAATACCCATACATTTATGATGATATTTATTAGGTATTTTATCGAAGGCTTTGTCAATTGATTCTTTTTTTCTACTCCAAATCATTAAATTAGCTCCTGCTCTTAATAAAGCATCACTCATTGATAATCCAATTGCACCGGCTCCGCCAGTAATTACAACAGTTTTATTGTTCAAACCAAAAATATCATTTAAATAATTCATTTTTAATTAAAATCTATCACAGCTTTACATATATCATTATATGGTGTTAGCAAAATCGATATCGCATCATTTATATCAGTATAATGAAACCTATGAGTTACAAATCCATCTAAATTAATTTTTGAATTTTCTACCCATTTTAAAACAGTTTCAAACTTATTATTATGTAATCTTGAACCAACGATATTTAATTCATTTTTTGTTATATAGTATTGTGATATTTTAGATATTTGTTTTGTAAAACCTAATGTAACTACTGTACCTCCCTTAGCACAAAACTGAATGGACTTTTCGAAAGTTTCTGATGTGCAAGCTGCGTCAATAACTACATCAAAACCATGATTATTAGTAAATTCATTTGAGATGTTATTTTTGTTAATATCTATTTCCAAATTACTAGCACCAAAAGATTTTGCTCTATCAAGCCTTCTTTCATCAATATCAAAGACTACAGTTTTGGCTCCAATCATTTTGCAAACTTTTAAAATTGAAAGTCCAATAGCTCCTGCACCAATAATACATACTAAATTTTCTTTTTTAACTCCACCCCTACTTGTTGCTTGCGCAGCAATAGTAAATGGCTCAATAAGAGTAGCATTCTCATTTGATAGGCTATTTGGGATTTTGAATAATTGATTAGAATTTACCAATGCAAATTCTTGCATTCCTCCATCAATATGCACACCAAAAACTTTCAAGTCATTACATATATTATTTTTATTATTTAAACACGAATAACAATTACCACAACTATTAACCGGATCTATTACAACTCTATCACCTTCTTTGAATAATTCATTGCTTCCAGGATCAACAATTTCTCCAAAACATTCATGTCCTATTATTCTTGGATAAGTAACGAAAGGGTTTGAACCTTTAATTATATGCATATCTGATCCACATATTCCAATTGATTTAATCTTAACTAAAAGTTTATTTGAAGAAATTTTTGGAAAATCTTTTTCCTTTATTTTAATTGAATTGGGCTCTGATATAACAACTGCTTTCATTGTAGAATTTATATCTTTTTTAATATCTTACTTATAAAAAGAATTTACTAAAAATAATGAAATTTCAGGAAAATATGTAACAACAAATAAAACAACTAAACTCCCAAATAAGAAAGGAAGTATAGCTTTCGTAATCTGTTCCAAAGAAACTTTTCCAATTGAAGAAGTTACAAAAAGACAAATTCCAACTGGAGGTGTAGATAACCCTATCATTAAGTTTAATACAGCTATTACAGCAAAATGAATTGGGTCTACTCCAACAGAAACTGATACCTTTAATAATATTGGAAATAAAATGACTAAAGCTGCAATTGTTTCCATAAATGTCCCAACAAAAAGCAAAAGTATATTTATTAAAAAAAGCATTATATATTTATTATTTGTAATTGATAAAAAGAAATTTGCTATTTGTTGAGGAATTTGTTCACTTGCTAAGATCCAACCAAAAACATTAGCAAAAGCTACTAAAATCATTATTGATGAAGTTGATATCATAGTTTCAATTAAAATTTTGTATAAGTCTTTTATTTTAAGGCCAAGAAAAAAAATTCCAATAAAAAAAATATAAAGAGAAGCTATTATTGAAGCTTCTGTTGGAGTAAAAACTCCAGCTAAAATACCAAAAAGAATCAAGGGTATAGTAAATAAAGAGAGAATTGATTTTTTAAAAATTAAAAATATTGTTTTAAATGATGATTTATTACCTTTTGGATAATTATTTTTTTTTGATATAAAATAAGAAATACACATTAAAACAATAGCTAAAATCAATCCAGGGATTGCTCCTGCAATAAATAGTTTTGTAACTGACATACCAGTTAAAGTTCCTACAATAATCATCGGTAAACTTGGAGGAATGATTGGTCCAATTGTTGATGAAATAGAAGTTATAGCTGATGAAAAAGCAGCATCATAACCTTCTTTTTTCATTGCAGGAATCATGACTCCTCCTATACTAGCTGAATCAGCAACTGCAGTTCCTGAAATTCCAGAAAAAACCATAGAAGAGCCAATATTTGCAAGTGATAACCCACCAGTAATATGTCCAAATAATGAATTTGAAAAATCAATTATTTTATCAGTTGCACCTGATTTATTCATCAAATTTCCAGCTAATATAAATCCTGGAATACATAATAATACAAATACATCCAGCCCAGCAAAAAGTTTTTGAGGAAAAACAACCAAAGGAATATCATAAGCCAACAAATAAAGTAGGCTTGAAATACCTAAAGAAAAAGAAATTGGAAAACCAATAAGTAATAAAATTAAAAAGGATGTAAATAAGATTAACATTATAACTTAATCTATATTTTTCTAAAAAGTTGAAATATATAAAAACACATAATTGATAAAGGTATAATAAATATAGGAAAATAAAACCATAACATATTAACACCCAATGATGGGGATGTCTGCAATGAACCAACTTGAAGAAATTTGATTGATTGAAATTGGATCAAAATCATAAAAATAATTATTGAATATTGGATAAATTTTTGAATCAAAAATTGATTTTGGTTTGAAAATTTTTTAATAATAAGATTGATAGAAATATAAGAATTTTCAAGTACACAAAGACCACATGAAAAACTAATAGAATATATAAAAAAAAATCTTGATAATTCTTCTGTCCAAGGAGGTGCTTGTACTAAAAAAAATCTTGAGAAAACCTGTAATAAAACTGTTAAAATAAGTAAAATAAAAAATGTTGTTGTTAGAAATTTAGATAAACGAGTAAAATAATTTTGAATATTATTTAACATTTATAATTTCATTGTAAATTTGTTTTTGTTCTTCATTAAGAGATAGAAAAATAGAATTTTTAGACTTTTCAATAAATGCGTTTTTTTCTACTTCAATAAATTTCATTCCTTTATCAATTAGTTGAGATTTTAATTGATCTTCATCTTTAAAGAAAAGTTTATGTTGATAAGACTGCATATCATCACCAGCTTTCAATATAATTTTCTGTATATCAACAGGTAATGATTTTAATTTTTTTTCACTTAAAACAACATAAATCCAACTTGTAACATGTGATGTCAAATTACAATACTTTTGAACTTCACTAAAACCTGCACTATTAATTAATGATAATGGATTTTCTTGTGCATGAATTGTATTTTGTTGAAGTGAAGTAAAAACTTCTGAAAAAGCCATTGGAGTTGGTTTTGCACCTAATGATTGCCAAAATGAAACAAAAAGAGGAACATTAGGAACCCTTAAAATAATCCCATTTAAATCATCAGGGTGAATTATTGGCCTATTAGAAGTAAGATGTCTAGGTCCTCTTATAAACCATGAAATTGGTCTTATATTTATTTTTTCAAGTAAATCTTTTTCAATAGACTTGCCAATTTTACCATTTGCAATTTTTTGAAGATGATCAAAATCTCTTATTGCATATGGTATAGCAAGCATAGCAGCTGAGGGAACCCAATTCTGAAAAGCCTCTCCAGCAATAGTCATATCCACTGTTCCTAACTGGAGACCATTGATTAAATCAATTTCTTTTCCAAGTTGTTCATTAGGATAAATTTTAATTTTAATTTTTCCATGAGATCTTTCTTCAACAATTTTTTTAAAGTATAAAGATGATTTATTCCAAATATCTTCTTCATTAGCTAAATGACCAAGCTTTAGAACGTAATTATTATTATCAGAGCAAGAATAAGACAAAAGGATAAAAAAAAGAAAAAATATTTTATGTAGTTTTTTAATTTTATTCATTGTTCTAATTATTATTTGAGTAATGTTTAATAATTTCATTTTCACCATAATTATTGGGACCAATATCTCCCTTTTTAAATAAAAAAAACCAATAAGGAATTAATCCAATAATAGTAAATGGTAATAATATATTCCAACCAGATTTATTGATATCATGTAATCTTCTAATACTTAATGATAAAGAGGGTATAAAATTAATTAATTGAATTATTGGAGCTAGGTTATATTGACCAGAAACAATTAAAATAAAAATAAAAATTAAGTTAAAGATTAAAACATTAATTAGTTCATTTCTTGAAGATCGACCTTTAAAATTTGTTAAATTTTTAAAATATACTGACTCAATTGATTGTACAAAATTCATGATAGTTTAATTTTTAATATAATATTAAAAAATAATGATTTTCACCATTTATATAGTGATT
>Ga0066378_10000270_pt1 | contig 22529 bp, 18 predicted proteins | sample Knorr_S23_td_DCM_FD_70947 | JGI IMG/M metagenome (GOLD analysis project Ga0066378, IMG submission 70947) | Marine microbial communities from Southern Atlantic Ocean transect - Knorr_S23_td_DCM_ad_71m_LV_A | ecosystem: Environmental > Aquatic > Marine > Oceanic | place: Southern Atlantic ocean...
GCAAGCTCAGGCGGAGCGCTGGCTCGGGCGACCATTTCCACGGCCTCTTGTGAGGTCGGCTCACCGCCCATGGCAATAATCAGTTGCTGTGACACCAAATGCAGGCCAAGAGCGGGGATGACGAAGCCGATGCCGAATAGAATTGGCAGGCCCAAGGTGCGGGAACGATCGGTTATACTACCGAAGGCCGCGCTCCAGGAAATCTTGTGGTATCGCAGAAGAAAGGCGATTAGGCCCAGCGCGCTGAATTGAACAAACACGATGTTGGTGGCCAGTAGTCCAATGCGATCGCGCAGGATGCCGGGAAAAGTCACCGAGATTTCCGGGCCCTCTTCGGGAGACAACGTGAGCGCGTGGCGGTTGAGCACTGGGGCTTCGCCTCGAAACTGGTATGTGCCGTTGTGCTCGGCATGCGAGTAGCGGGCGGAATCGAGAAACTCCACGGTGAGTGTTTGGTTGCCGTCTTTCACGGTTTGTTGGCCTTCAATTTTGGGAGGAAGCAACAGGTTGAAGGCGAGTTGACCGAGCATGAGTGCGAAAATCCAAGCAAGCAGGAGTTGCATGACTTCTAATGGATTCCATGGGACGCGCGGCGTCATGCGCGGACGGTAGGAAATGCGGCCGTCGGTGACGATGAAAAACAGGCGTTCGGCATTGCCGTGCGTTGGCCGGCTGCCTACACTGCGCGGCTCATGAGCGAATCCTATCAGCGCCACGACCAACGGACTGTCGATCAACTGCGTCCAATTACTTTTCAAAACAACATAGCCCCGCATGCCACTGGCTCCACCTTGATCGAATGGGGTGACACCCGAGTCATTTGCGGGGTGAGCATCGAGGAAAGCGTCCCGCGCTGGATGCAGGCGCAGGGTGTGGAAGGCGGCTGGATCACAGCCGAGTATTCAATGCTGCCGTACTCCACGCTCGACCGGAAGCGCCGTGATGTGAGCAAGGGTAAGCTCGACGGGCGCTCAACGGAGATTCAACGACTTATTGGCCGGTCATTGCGGGCGGCGTTGGATTTGAAAAAGCTTGGCAGTCGGACGGTTTGGATCGATTGCGATGTCCTGCAGGCAGATGGCGGCACGCGCACCGCCTCGATCACCGGAGCCTATGTGGCCTTGAGCCTAGCGGTGAACAAGCTGATCAAAGAAGGTAAGCTTTTGGAAAGTCCGTTTCTTGATCCGGTAGCCGCTGTGAGTGTTGGGGTGGTGGAAGGCACGCCGTTGCTGGACTTGTGCTATGTGGAGGATGTGGCGGCCGAGGTGGATATGAACCTCGTTATGACCACGACTGGCCGATACATCGAGGTGCAAGGCACCGGCGAAGAGGCGACGTTTAGCGCAGATCAATTGAACGAAATGCTGGCTCTGGGGCGCACGGGCGTGGAGACACTGGCCAAACTGCAGCAGGAAGCGATTTCCGCCGGGTAATGAAGACTGCTTTTCGGCAGGTTTCACTCACCACCACGGCCGAGGCCGAAGAGGCTGTGGGATGGGTGCTGGAGAAGGTGTTTGAACAAACGCCTTCGGTGTTCACTCATCCGGAAAAGCTCGGGCCCATTCTGTCGGTTTATCTCGGCGAGAAACAAGCGGTCACCGAAGAGCACCGGCACGCCGTCCAGGCGGGATTGAAGGCCGTGGCCGAATGCGGTTTGTCAGTGGGAGCCGGACAGTTGGAGGTCAAACGCTTGCGGCGGGAGGACTGGGTAGATTCCTGGAAAAGGCATTTTAAACCGATCGACATCCAGGGGAAACTGCTGCTGAAACCCAGTTGGCGCAAAGAGAAGGCCAAGCCGGGACAGAAAGTGGTGATCCTCGATCCGGGACTGAGCTTCGGGACGGGCCAACACGCCACCACCAAGTTTTGCCTGCGCCAATTGGTGGCCCTGCGGAAGGTCGGACAGGAGCAGAGTTTTTTGGATGTAGGGACTGGGTCAGGAATCCTCTCGATAGCGGCGGCAAAATTGGGGTATCGGCCGGTCCAAGCGTTTGATTATGATTCCGAAGCTGTGCGCGTGGCTCGCCGGAATGCAGTGAAAAATCGCGTGTCGGATCGGTTGCAACTCAAGATCGGGGACGTGACTCGGCTTTCGTTGAATGCCCGGGTGAAAAACGATGTGGTGTGTGCAAACCTCTTTTATGATCTGCTGATTGCCAATGCGGAACGATTGATTGCCCGCGTGAAACCGGGCGGGGCACTGGTGTTGGCGGGCATTTTGGATACACAATTTGCTGAAGTGCAGGCGGCATTTGAGGCGCGAGGGATGCGTTTGCACCGTACGCAACGCCAAGGTGAGTGGCGTAGTGGCCGGTTTGTTCAGGCGGACTGACAATCCGATGGCGGTCGGGTTAAGTGTTGCCTTTTACTCATTGAGCATATGGATAGAGAGGCAAACTCCCAGTGCAGCTAATCTGGTGCTCAAGGTGACTGAATACATGCCAATTTTGTGAGGGACACGGTGATAATGATCATCACCGAATGCTTGATGTATGAGGTGTAAATTGATCAGCGCGATGAGGTAAGCGCTGGTAAATGCGGTCGCAAACTTTAGCCGTCGCAGTTCATCGACCTAAAATTACGAGACCCTTAGTACTTCAGCGGCAATGCTCTAATGAGCGTGCCCAAAATCACTTTTGAAGACAATTTGCAAAAATCGTCGAAAATGTAGGTCCGACCGGAGATTTCCTGTGGGCCTTTCGAAAATTATTTCATTAACAGCATTTGACGCGCGCGTTTGATGGCGCGGGTGAGCTGGCGCTGATGTCTGGCGGGGAACCCAGTGTATTTGCGCGGCAGGATGCGACCTTGGTCGGTGACATAGCGGCGCAGGAGATCCACGTTTTTGGGTTCGAGATCGGCAATGTTCACGTCCACTTCCGGCTTGGGGCGGGGTGTGCGACGGGTGGTGGAGTTATTATTTTTGCGAGGGGGCATGGTTACTTGATTTCGCGGTGGAGAGTGTGGCGGCGCAGGTTGGGGTTGTATTTCTTTTTCTCAACTCGCTCGGTTTGGAGCTTCTTGTTGCGGGTGCTCATGTAGCGGGAGACTGGTTTGCCTTCCGCCTTGGCTTCGGTGCATTCGAGAATGACAATTTCGCGTGGCATGATGGTTTAAATTACTTGATGGATTTGGCTCCGGAATCAGCGGATTCGGAAACGGTGGTTTTGCTTGCACCGGCGCCATCAATGGTGCCGAGGCTGCCGAGTTTGTTGCGTTGCCGTACGGCGCCGTCTTTTTCTAAACGGGCCTGAGCTTCCACGGTGTAGCGGGCCCAAGGAACAGCGGTGAGGCGGGTTTTGGAGATTTTTTTGCCAGTAAGCTCGCAAACACCATAGGTGTTTTTCTCGATGCGCTTCAGGGCTTCATCGATTTCATAAACGGCATCCTGATCGGAAGAGAGCAGGCTGAGTGCGTTGTCGCGGTCAAAATTGTCTGTACCGGAATCCGCCATATGCATTGAGTAGCTGCTCATTTCCTCAGCGGATTCCTTCTTGAGGTCATCCATCTGGTGGGTGAGGCGATTGCGCAACTCAAGTAGGACTTCGTAGAATTTTTTCCACTCGGCCTTGACGCGAATCTTCGACACGGGCGCCTTGGCCTTGGGCAGTTTCTTGATGGGGGTATTCTTGGAGCTGGCAATGCCAAGGATGGAGGCAGCGGAAGCGGCGGCAATATTTTTGCCCTTCTTCTTGGTGGCCTTTTTCTTGGCAGGAGCCTTAGCGGGTGCAGCCTTCTTGGCTTTCGGAGCGGCTTTCTTTGCAGCCCTGGGTGCGACTTTTTTGGCCGCCTTTTTCGCTGTTTTCTTCTTTGCTGCCACGATTTAAAAGTGTCTGGTTTATTGGTTTTTACGCAAAAGGGTTGGGGAATCTATCAAAAGATTACCGGATTGCCACAAAAAAGTGATCTTTTTTGCCAGTGAATTTCCGGCTTTTTAGCCCTTTTCTATGCAGGCGTAGGCGTTGTGGTTGTGGATGCTCTCGAAGTTTTCAACCTCCACTTTGTACCAGGTCACGTGTGGATGGGCGTTTAGGCGAGTGGCAACGTTGCGGACCAAGTCCTCCACAAACACGGGATTCTCGTAGGCGCGCTCTGTGACGTGTTTTTCATCCGGCCGTTTCAGAAGGGAATACAGTTCACTGCTGGCGCTGGCTTCGGCCAGTTCGATGACATCTTCTATCCAAATTGTTTCGCTGCTGCGCAGTTGGACGGTGACTTCGCCACGTTGATTATGGGCGCCGTGCACGCTGATTGCCTTGGAGCAGGGACACAAGGTGGTTACTTGGGTGCGGACTTCGAGCACAAAATCAATCTCCGAACCATTGGCGGTGGCATCAAACTTGGCGTTGTAATCGAGTAGACCGGTTTTTCCGGTGACGGGAGCGGCTTTTTCAAGAAAAAATGGGAAATCCATCTCTAGATGCGCGGTTTTGGCATCGAGACGTTCTTGCATGGCGGCCAGGATTTCCGGGATGTTTTCCACGTGGACGACGTTGCCGTGGGTATTGAGCACTTCGATGAATCGGCTCATGTGCGTACCCTTAAAGTGATGAGGCAAATCCACAAACATGCCGATGGTGGCAATTGTGTCTTGATGGGCATTGGCCTTGTCGCGAATGCGAATTGGGAAACGCAGGTTGCGCACACCTACCTTGTCGATGCGGAGTTCGCGATGGTCGCGTTCCTTCTGGGTATCAGTTAGTTCTGTTGGCTTGTCGCTTTCCATGAGCGGGCGCGGAATGTACCACGAAAACCGATGTCGGCAAATGTCTTTCCGTTTAGATGCTTTTTGGGGTAAGCTTGGTCATGTTTTGGAGATGGTTGTTTACCCTGTATGTAACGGTGTGGGTGCTGCACGGAACGGAGACCTTCACGGTGGTGACGTATAACGTGGAGAATTATTTCCTGGAAGATTTTGGCACTCGCAAAGCCAAGTCGGAGGCGTCGCGAATGAAGGTGGTGGAGTTTCTTGAAGCGATTGATGCCGATGTGATTGCGTTACAGGAAATGGGGAGGCGGGCGGCGTTGACAGAATTGCGGGGTCGTCTGAAGGCCAAGGGATTGGATTATCCGCATGAAGCTTGGGTTGTGGGACCGGATCCGGCCATTCATTTGGCTGTGCTCAGTCGATTTCCAATCGCCAAGAATCGATCGCATAAACAGGTGTCTTATCTGCTGGACCGTAAACGTTTTCAAGTAAGTCGAGGGATAGGTGAGGTGGAAGTTCAGGTAAACTCACGGTATCGGTTTGTGTTGTTCAATGCCCATTTGAAATCCAAGCGGCCGGTTGGGTTTGCAGATCAGGCCGCCATGCGGTTGGAGGAGGCGCGGGCGTTGCGGCGGTTGGTGGTAAAGCGTTTGAATGCCAATCCGGATGAAAACCTACTTGTTGTTGGTGATTTGAATGACACGCCTAATACGGATCCGGTCAAAGACTTGATCGGGCGCAGAGCGCCTCGGTTGGTTGATTTGCGGCCAGTGGAGCACAATGGGGATCAAGCACCGCATCCGACCAATCAAAGCTATGGGCCGCGCCGTGTGGCGTGGACTCACTTTTACTGGGCGAAAGATGAGTACTCGCGGTTGGATTATCAATTAGCAAGTAAGGGTATGGCGCGTGAGCTGGATCGTTCGGGCACGCGGGTTCAGGCTATGGCCGATTGGGGTACGGCCTCAGATCATCGCCCGGTGGTGGCGCGGTTTTTCGCCAACGATCGTTAGTCGAATCCGGGTTTGCGCGGGAACGCCTTGAGCGAATAATTGAAGGAAAGGGCCATCTCGTTATCGCGTCGGCCGGTGTCTTTCCGGAAAGAAAGATCCAGGAAAAAGGTCCAGCTGCGCATGTCCCGGTGCAGGATGTAATCGTGTTGCGTCAATTCACCGGCTTTGGCATCAAAATATTGGCGGGTGCTGAAGGACCAGTTTTCGTTCAAGCGTAGTCCGGCTCCGCTGTAGTAGACATCAGTGCGGTCGGCCGTGCTGGTGCTTGGATGGGCGAGGTAATAATACTGGCCGGCGGTCAGGCTCCAGCGATGGTTTTGGGGATGGAGATTGATGCCTTGGTTGAAGGCGCGCCATAGGGAGTTGTCGACGTCATATCGCAGGTTAGAGTATAGGCTAATCCAATCGCGCGGCTGGATTTGGGCGTCGGAGAAGAGATCAGCGAAAGTGGCTTGGTTGCTGTTTGGATCCATACGCCAATCGGTGTACACATCCCAGTCCACCACATCGACCACGGCCTCATTGCGCTTGGTTTGAAGACGGTTGCGGAGGCTGAGGCGGACGACGTTTTGGCTGTCGATATTATCGATGGCGTTATATTCGGGCAGTTCCAGTGGTAATAGGCGTGGGCTGGTGATTTCGTAATCAAACTTATCCAGTTCATCAGGTACGCGATTTGGGCGGGGGATGAAGGCAAAGTTGATGGAGGGCTGAATGATGTGTCGTGCGCCGGTATCTATGCCCAGCAGGCGGCTGTTCAACTCCGGCATCATTTTTGAGAGCTTGGTGGAAACCTCCACGCCCGTGTGGACCACGTAGCGTTCGCTGCTCGGCTTGGTGCTGCCCAAGCCGTTGCTTTCTCCGTAATGCGTGAAACGTGCGCCCACGCGCGGGGTGACATTCAGCCAGCCGCCGATGGTCTTGGGCATGTAAATCTGATGCAAGGTGTCGGCCCGAAGCAGGCCGTAGTCTTCACTGGAGCTGGCGTAGTCGTAGCGGCGTTGGAAGTAGCCCACGCTGGATTCGGTGTCGTAAAAGAATGGGGTGTCGCCCAGTTGATGTCGCGTGCCAGTGAATTGAATGTCCGGCGTGCGCTGGATGCCTTCATAGAAGGCATTGATTCGCGGTTGCATTAGCACACTGAGGTTGTAGTTGTCCCAATGATTGGCGACCTCCAAGAAACTGTTGGGTTGAACATTTTGTCGGTAACGATTTTCGAAGAAATCGCGTCGCATGTATTCGTCGGATTCATATTCTAGCGCGCCAATGGCACTGAATTGATCCTTGGTGTAGCGGTGGTTCCATTGGGCGAGATTGCGTTCACGCGAGATGGCCAGTCCGCGGGAGTCGGTTAATGGATCGTCGTCGGAGGCGTGGTACAGGTTCAGGTTGCCTTCGCCCCATTCGGGGGTTTTATATTCCAGCGTGGGGCCAAGGCCAAAGCCGCGATCGGCGCGATAGTCCAGGTTGAACTCACCGCCTAAGTATTCATTGGAAGGCCACCTGACGGCGCTCAGCAGGAACGCACCCCATTCGCTCTTGAAGCCGGGTTCCAAGTGGATGTTCCACGGGTGGCGTTTGAAGCTGCGGCGGTAGTAAGGTAAGTAGAAGACTGGCACCTTACCCACGTGCACCACCGCGCCACGGAAGATGGCGTGTTCGCCGGGGACTACCTCTACCTCCTTGGCTTTGATGAAGAAGTCTGGGTTCTTGGTGTCGTCAGTGGTAAGAATGGTATTGTGCGCGCGATAGACGCCATTCGTTTGGTCGCCTGTCATCGCTTCGCCTTTCATAAACACCGCTAATGAGCCAGATCGGAACCGGGCGGACTCAATGGTCTTGGTGCGGAAGTTGTAGGTGAGCTGTTCAGATTTCCAGATCGTGCCATCGCGTCGTAATGTTACCTTGCCGTTGGCTGCGGCCGTGCCAGCCTTTTGATTGATGGTCGCCGCGTTGGCGGTAAGCTCCGCCTCATCGGGCGTACCGGCTTTATATGTTACACGTACGCCGTTGGTGGCGGTCATATTGCCGGAGATCACATCGTACTGGATTTGGCCTTCCTTGCTCAGGGCTTCCACTTTCCATGGCGATGCCACGGGTGCGTCCTGAGCTTGTAAACCTCCTCCGAAGATAACCTCCCCGGCCAATGCCAAAATAAGCAGTGGCTTCCTCATCAGCGAGGAAACTAGACCAGACTGTGTCGAATCTTCCAAACTGGACTTATCCCCATTTCCGAGGGATTGACGGGGTTTGATACTTGCTGGAAACTCAGCACATGAAGTTTTCGGCCGCAAAGGCGCTAATTCAAAACGGCAACTAGTTTGATGGCTCAGATTGCGTCCGGAATCAATATCCCAGCTATGGGTAGATCAATTTTTTAACATGAAAATCACAGCACTTTTGATCGTCTTTAATCTGCTTATGCTTGATACTATTCGAGCGGCAGAAACCAAACCCGCGATTGATAATTCCGTGCGCGGTACAGGGCCGGCCAACGATCCAACGCGTCAGACTGATGCGGATTGGATGGATGATCGCTTTGCGAAAACCAAGTTTGGCTCGTTTGTTTCCGGGCATATCGCAACACCGAAAGGGAGCACGCACAAAGGCATCGCCGTGCGGGTGGGGTCGAAGGGCGAGGGCACAATGGTTTTCGATACCGATCTCTGCGTGTGGCGTGCCGGTTGGATGGGCGGTTTCCTGAAGCCCCATCCGCGTCGGTATGGTTTGATCAATCCGCTGACGCCGGAAGGAACGATGGTTTTTTCCAGTCTGGCCAGTCCGGGTGTGGCGAATGAGGCCGGCTCCTTTGCTGATCCTCGTAATCCCAAGAACGGCCCGTTGCCTCGGGGGCATGTGCGTTACAAGGGCATCTATCTGGCCGACGACCGTGCGGTGTTGCGTTATGACGTTGGTAAGACGGAGATTTACGATGCCCCATGGATTCGTGCCAGGGCGGATGGGTCCTTGCAGTTTGAGCGTGTGGTGATGGTGAAGTCGGCGAATGGGAAATGGTTCACCATGAAACTCACGGATGTGACGGCGAAGATTAACCTGAAGGAATTACAGGTGGCCGGCGGAGCTGAGAACCAAGGCATTACTCTGGAGCCGGGAGGGCTTCGCTGGGGCGCACCGATTGTTACTCAAGGCGTGGTGGATCGGCGCAAAACGCCGTTTGCCATCGATACCATCACGGTACCCTACAAAAATCCGCATCAAGCGCTGATGTTTGCCGCCGGACATGATTTCACAGTCAACGGCGATTGCTATGTGGCGATGGCGCACGGGGATGTTTGGAAGGTCAGAGGCATTGATGCGGAATTGAAGGCTGTGAAATGGCAGCGGTTTGCCACGGGGTTGTATCAGCCGTTGGGACTGCGGGTGATAAAGGATCAGGTGTATGTATTAGGCCGCGACCAAATCACGCGGCTGCATGATCGTAATCAGGACGGTGAGGCGGATTTTTATGAGACGTTCAACAACGACATCATGATCGGCGGCGGCGGCCATTCGTATGCCACCTGTCTGGAGTCCGATCCGGAAGGGAATTTGTATTTCATTCGCTGCGCTGAGGACACGCCGCATGGTGGGGTGTTGTTGAAGGTGTCGGCCGATGGTGGTCGGCTCTCGGTTGTGGCCACTGGTTTTCGCAATCCGAATGGGCTAGGCGTGAGCCCCAGCGGAGTCATCACCGCCGCGGATCAACAGGGCACGTGGGTGCCAGAGACGCGATTGGATGTGATTAAGCCCGGAGGGTTTTACGGCTACATGCCGATGCATAAACGGGCTACGGAACCGACGACCTACGATCCGCCCCTCATGTGGATTCCACGGGTGCTGGACAACTCGGCCGGCGGTCAGGTGTGGGTGCCTAAGAATCAGTGGGATGAATTCGGTGGCCAGTTGATCCACTTCTCTTACGGTCGCTGCACGATGTTGCATGTGATCAGTGATGGTGGAAATAACGGTGGTGCCGTGGCCTTGCCGGGGCGCTTTCTCTCCGGCGCCTGTCGCGGGCGGTTTAATTCCAAGGACGGCCATTTATATGTGTCCGGTCTGCGCGGATGGCAAACGGCTGCTGTGCGTGATGGTTGTCTCCAGCGCGTGCGTTATACCGGTGAACCGTTTCCTCGCCCGGTGGGGTTTAAGGTGCATTCCACCGGCGTTCAGCTGGCTTTCAGTGAACGCCTCGACAAGCAGATTGCCGAGGATGTCGACAGCTACGCGGCCGAACAGTGGAATTATAAGTGGTCCGGAACCTACGGGTCCAAAGACTGGTCGGTGAAAAATTCCTCAAAACTCGGTAGAGATGCGGTGGAAATTCTGGAAGCGCGCTTGATGCCGGACGGGCGTTCGGTGTTTCTACGGATGAAAGAAGTGAAACCGGTGCACTCGATGGCAATTCGCTACAATCTGGACACGGCCGCTGGAAAGATTTTCAAGGATACGTTCAATCTGACGATCAACAAAGTACCGCCGGCTTCGCAATAAGTCGGCTTTGCCAAATACGCGGAAGGGGTTACAGTGAGGTGTGCGCTTAATTTTTCTAACGTTGGTTCTGGTGGGATTTTCGTGGAATGCGCCGGGAACGGGCCGATCCCTGTTGGTCTTTGAATCTTGGTCGCGAGCGAAAACAGCCCAGCCTTTGGGCTTTGAACAGCGTATTGAGTTGCTGATCTGCCGTGCTGACCTCACGGGCAAGGGTAAAGACAAGGGGGTAGGGCAGTGAAAGCGATTTTAGCATTGGGTCTGCTGGTTGCCGGCTTGGAGGCGGCGCCGCGCACGGGCGTGTTTACGATGACCGATGGTGGCCGGTTTGAGGCGAAGTTTCTCGGGGTTGAAAAAGGGAAAGGGATGGCATGGCAGCATCCTGCCTTTGAAGGGGTTCGTTACATTTCTCCGAAGGGATTGCGGCAGTTGCGATTGAGTGCCGCCGATGCGCCGGGGCGCCGGGCGCATTCGGCTCGTGTGCGTTTTCGGAATGGCGATGAGTTGGCTATCAATTTGAACGGCCTCAATGCCAATGCGATGCAGATGGAAACGTGGTTTGCCGGGAAGTTATCGGTTCCTCGCCAGCATTTGACTTGGCTGGTTCCGGGCGGGGAAGGGGAATTGGTGTACCACGGGCCGAGAAGCCTCCGCGGCTGGGGAGCTGCTTTGATGGGGGTGATTTTGGGTGATGATGGCGAGGATGTGGGAGGCGTGGTGATTACGGAAGTAATGGCAGATAGTCCGGCCTTGCGAGGCGGTCTCAAGGTCGGCGACTTAATCACACACGTGAACGGCAAAGCGTTTTTGGACCGGACGCAACTGATTCAGGCGGTTAAAAAACATTTGGTGGGCGATACGCTGGAGGTTCGTGTGCGGCGCGGGGAAAAGCCTGTGGATTTAAAGATCGGATTGGAGGCTCTGCACTGGCGGTTCGAGGAAGGGGCACTGGTTACGGATCAAGTTGGTAGCATGATTGGGCGCGAGTTTGAATGGCCAGCACTGTCAGAGTTATCGTTTGATTTGGACTGGAAAAGCATGCCGGGCATGGATGTGGTGATTTGTGGAGATCGCGTTCGTGAATACAACGCCGTGAATGGATACAAGCTCCGCTTGTACCAGAATTACGCCCACCTGTATCGTAATACGTCGGCGGATGGGTTGACCTATAATTCCACGAGCATCGGTACCGTGTCCGTTAAATGGCCCGCAAACAAAAAGGCTGAGATCAAAGTATTAGTCGACCAGAAGAATGCGACGATTTCCTTATTGGTAAGCGGCAAACTGTTGAAGACGTGGAAGGATCCCAACGGCTTTGCCGGTCGTGGTGGAGCGCTTGGGTTCAACCCGCAGCTGGCTGATCGCATGCGGATTTCCGAGATTCGTTTACGCCAATGGAATGGGCAATTGCCAAATGGACGGGATCCACAGGCGGCCGGTGGCACGGAGGATCATGTGCATTTTTCCAACGGGAACAATCTCAAAGGTAAGGTTGGAAGCATGGCGGAAGGTAAGTTGATGGTGAAAACTTCCTTTGCGGAAGTGCCCGTGCCGCTTGAGAAGGTGGCTACAGTTGTGTTTGCGGCGCCGAAGGTTCAGCCGGATGAAGAAAAGTTGGCGTGGATCACGCTTGGCGGAGAGGGTCGAATCACTGGCGAGATTTTGGAGTGGAACGCGAAAGGTGTGCTCGTTCGCACTTCCTTATTCGGTGAAGTCACGTTGGACCCCGCGGTGGTTAGTTCGGTTCAGTTTCGCTGAAGTTTTTGGCCGTGCGTTGTGCCAGCACCTGCAGCCAACGGGCGGGCTGGGTCAGGGATTCAGCGCTGGAGGTAACCTCAGCCAAGCTTCGGCAATGTTCAAAATCACTTTCGAGATGGGCTGCATCATCAACAGTTCCAGCGAAAGCCAGACAACGACAATCGTGTTGACGTGCCAGCTTGGCTAATTCACCTACGCCTTTGCCCATGACGGTCTGGCGATCCATGCCGCCTTCGCCGGTGATTACGATATCGGCTTCGGTCAATTTCTCCGTTAATCGGACCGTACGAGCGAATAGCGCGAAGCCGGATTGTAGATCGGCCTTGAGGAAACAATACAGGCCGAAACCCAAACCACCGGCGGCGCCGGCTCCGGGAAGTTGGTCTGCGGCTTCACCCATCTGATTTTCCCAGGTTCGAGCGAGGGTTTTCAAGGCGTCCTCGGCCGGCGATATATCGGTTTCGTTGAAACCCTTTTGTGGCCCATAGACTCGAGTGCAGCCGTCGGGCCCCAGCAATGGGTTTTGGACATCCACTGCAACAGTGACCGGAGGTAGCGAAAAATTCAGGGGTTTTTTAATGGAACGAAGTTGGCGCAGTGCGGCCCATTGGGTGATGGGCTTGTTTGTAGAATCCAGGAATTTCCAACCCAAGGCGCGAGCCATGCCGAAGCCGCCATCATTGGTGGCGCTGCCGCCAATCCCAATGACCAGACGTTTCGCGCCGTTGGCTGTTGCGTGAAGAATAATTTGTCCCAAGCCGGTGGAGTCATTTTCAAACGGCGCGCGCTGGGAGGGTTCCAGCATGGCTAGTCCAATAACATTGGCGCTCTCGATTATCGCCGTATGATCGGCAGTCAGCCAGTAAGAGGTGGAGGTCGGTTGGCCCGCGGCGTTGGAGGCATCGCATGTGATGGTTTTTCCGTCTAGCGCTTCGGCCATTAGAGGGCCAAAGCCATCGCCGCCGTCGCTGATGGGTTGGAGAATAAGGGCATCCTCGGGCCGGGCCTGGCGCCAGCCCGTGGCGATGGCCTGGGCCGCTTCGGGGGCGGTCAGGGTTCCTTTAAATTTATCCGGGGCAATGAGAACAAGTCGTGCCACGGGTCCAGTGTGCTTGTAATAATGCTATCAATCCAGTGCGAGGTTTACATTTTCGTCATCTTAGGCTAGAATAAACACCTATGGAACAACCGAAAATCACCTGCTATTTGAAGCCCACCTGTGGCTGGAGTGAAGGCGTGCGTGCCGTCTTGCGCAAGTATGGGCTTGAGTGGGAGGAGAAGGACGTGATTAATAATCCGGAGCACCGCGCCGAAATGATTGAGCGTAGCGGTCAGATGCTGCAGCCGTGCGTTGAGGTCAACGGTAACATGTTGGCGGACGTCAGCGGCGACGAGGTTGAGGCCTGGATGCTGGCCAACAATGTGGTGTCGGCCACTGAGGCGGAGGCTGATGCGCCGACGGATCAGCCGTGTGCCCACGAGATACCGCAGGCGCAGTCCATGCAGTTTAAGAACTGAGCTGCCGGCAACAGATTCGCGGGGCCGGTTCGCCGGCCCTTTTTATTTGCCATGAAAACCCTCGCCAGTCCACAGGTCATGCAGCGGCAATCGCGGCGTTGGCTGCGGGAAGGGCGGCGCGTGGTGTTGGTGCCCACGATGGGTGCGCTGCATGAGGGACATTTGAGCCTCATTCGCCGCGCTCGCAAACGAGCCGGTGAGGAGGGGCTGGTGGTGGTGAGCATTTATGTGAACCCTACGCAGTTCAATGATCCGAAAGATTTGAAGGCGTACCCGCGCACGTTGAAGGCCGATCAACAATTGTGTCGCGCGGAAGGCGTGGATGCGGTTTTTGCTCCGGAGACTTTATACCCGGAGGGTGCAAGCGTGGAGATCTCAGAAAATGAATTAGCGCTAAGTCTCGAAGGCGAACATCGGCCGGGACATTTTGCGGGAGTGATGACGGTGGTGGCAAAGTTATTTCATCTCGTGCAGCCAACCGAAGCGGTCTTTGGCGAAAAGGATTTCCAGCAGGCGGCAGTGATCCGACGGATGATTCGGGATTTGGATTTTCCCGTGCGGCTTATTTTGGGGCCGACGGTGCGCGAATCTGATGGGTTGGCTATGAGTTCCCGTAATGTTCGGCTGAAGGGACGCTTGCGCGAACAGGCGGCAGTTTTGCCGGCCGCCTTGCGGCTAGTGAAAGAATTCGGTGATGGTCCTGTTGCGAATTTGAAACGACGCTTGAAGCGTTTGATGGAAGCGCAGCCGGATGTGTCGGTTGACTATATAGAGGTGGTTGACGCAGAATCGTTTCGACCCGTTCGGAAAGCCATGCGTGGCACGCGTTTGTTGCTGGCTGCGCAGGTGGGGCCGGTGCGATTGATTGATAACACCGGCCTGTGAGCATGAAGGAATTTGATTACATTGTCATTGGCAGCGGCATCGCGGGTCTGACATTCGCCCTCAAGGTGGCACCGCACGGGCGCGTCGCGATCATCACCAAGAAACATCTAGCTGAGGCGAACACCCAGTACGCGCAGGGCGGCATCGCGGCAGTAACTAAGCCGACGGACTCGGTGGATTTGCATGTGGCCGACACGTTGCGGGCGGGTGCTGGGTTATGCAGCGAGGAGGTGGTGCGCACTATTGTTGAGGAAGGGCCGGCGCGAGTGCAGGAGTTAATTGATCTCGGGATGGATTTTACCCGTGGCGAAAGCATCTCTGCGGACGGGGAACGATTTTATTCGCTCGGCAAAGAGGGTGGGCATTCCAAACGGCGCGTGTTGCATGCCAAGGACGCTACCGGCCGTGAAATTATGCGCGCCTTGTTGGCAGCATTGGAGCGTGCGCCCAATGTAAGTGTATTTGAGGATCATTTCGCTATCGACCTGATCACTTCGGCTAAGCTGGAATTGTCCGGCGAAAATCGGTGCGTGGGGACTTATGTGCTGGATCGGAACTCAGGTGAGGTGGAAACCTTTTGCGCGCCGCACGTGGTGCTCGCCACGGGCGGGTGCGGCAAGGTGTACCTGTACACGACCAATCCGGATATTGCCACCGGGGACGGCGTGGCGATGGCCTACCGCGCAGGTGTGCCGGTGGCCAACATGGAGTTTACGCAATTTCATCCCACCTGCCTGTATCACCCCAAGGCCAAATCCTACCTCGTCAGCGAGGCACTGCGTGGGGAAGGTGCGGTGTTGAAGGATTTGTCCGGGCGCGAGTTTATGGATGCCGCGCATCCGATGGCCAGTCTGGCGCCGCGGGATATTGTGGCGCGCGCAATTGACAGTGAAATGAAACGCACCGGCGCGGATCATATGCTGCTGGATATCACCCACAAACCGGCGCCATTCATAATCGACCGTTTTCCAAACATTTATCGCAAGTGCCTTGAGTTCGGTATCGATATCACCAAGCAACCCATCCCGGTTGTGCCCGCGGCGCATTATCAGTGCGGGGGAGTGCAAACCGATGTGGACGGCCGGACGGAATTGCCGGGCCTGTATGCCGTGGGTGAAGTGGCCAGCACGGGCCTACATGGTGCGAACCGGTTGGCCAGTAATTCGTTATTGGAGGGGCTAGTCTGTGCCCATCGTGCGGCGCAGTCGGTCTTGGCCGAGCCGCAACCGCCGGCGGACCTGACGTTGCCTGGCTGGCATTCCGGCGCGGCGGAAGACCCTGATGAACTCGTGGTGGTGAGCCATAACTGGGATGAAATCCGCAGGTGCATGTGGGATTACGTGAGCATCGTTCGTACGCGCAAACGCCTGTTGCGCGCCCAGTCGCGCATTGAAAATCTGCTCGAGGAAATTCGTCAATACTACTGGGATTTCAAGGTGACCGCTGATCTTCTTGAGCTTCGCAACATTGCGCAGGTGGCCGAGTTGATAATCCAGTGTGCCTTGCAACGCCCTGAAAGCCGTGGTCTCCACTATAACCTCGATTGCCCTAGTCACGATGAAGCTTGGGGGCAGCGGGATACGGTGGCGCAACGTGAAGGACGCCGCAAATCCGCCGTAAGAAACGCTTGAAACTTTTTCGGGAAGCGTTAGCTTTCCGCTCTCCAAAGCGCGCTTAGCTCAGTGGTAGAGCACATCGTTCACACCGATGGGGTCGTTGGTTCGAATCCAGCAGTGCGCACCATTTCTTTCCTGATCAGGGTTTCCTGAGCTTCACGTAGTCAAACAAGCGGTTATCCACTGTATACGCTTTAAGCTCCAGCGTGCCTCCATTGATGTGAACCATCACATAGTGATGGCCATGGCGGACGTTGTTTTGAAAGAACGGCCGAGTGGGCGCGGAATCCTCGAGGCCGCCACCACCACCGCCGGTGATCATGTAGAACGGTGCGTTTTCCTCTACGGCTTTGCCGTCGCGGATCGGCCAGGTGCGTTCGTAGGAATGAATGTGGCCGTTCCAGACGATGTCCACCTTGTGCTTTTCGTACAGGGCCACGAGCTGGCGCGCGCGCCGGTCGCCATGGGTACCGTTATTGGTTTTCCATAGATCTCCGTAATCATTGGAATCGGAAGAATAGGGTGGATGATGGTGGCATACGAATTTCCATTTTGCCTTTGATGCTGCCAAAGTCTTGCTGAGCCAGTGATATTGGCTGGAGTCGGGGTCGACATTTTGGTTGGTGTCCAACATGAAAAACTGCGCGTTGCCGAAAGTGAAGGTATAGAAGTATTCCGGCTCCGGCAGCGCGGTGTAGTTGTAGTAATGGCGGGCGTTTTGTTCGTGATTGCCGAGCACGGGATAAAAGGGCACATGATTGATCAACGGCCGCATGCCAGGGAAGAAATGCTCCGTCCAATGATTGTGGTTGCTGCCGGTGGACACTAGATCTCCTGCGTGCAGGGCAAAACTTGGGCGCTGCATCCAGGCGGCGGTGGCGATGGTGCTGGAGACTTTTGGGTTGCCTTGGGTGTCACTGATCACTGCGAAAGCAAATGGTGTGTCAGGGCGAATCGCGGTCTTGAAGGTGGCCAATTCGCTTTCGTAGCGTTCGCCTTTGGCGGACACTGATTCCACCCGGTAGAAGTATTGCGTTTCCGGCTTCAGTCCGGTGAGTGTCACCTCATGGATGCGAGCCTTGTCGGCGTTCACGCGTTGTTTGCATTCGGAAGTGGAGCCGTAACGGACGATAGAACTGGCCGTGGCGGCGGTGTGCCACATGACCGTCATGGTTGTCTGGGTGGCAAATTGCAGGTAGGGCGCCACCAATAATTTAAACTCCGGCTCCTGCAAATTGGCCGGGGCTTCCGCGAGGGCTTTGTCCTTGTCGAATTCCTGTGCAACCCAATCGGCCTTGGCAGCTTCACCGTATAGTTTGATCTCACGGATGCGCCCGTGGTGCGGATGAAATTCATCCGAATCCCGATAGGCGCCAATGACATACGGTGCCGACTTGGGATACAGAATGGCGCCGGTTTGAACGTCGCTGGTGGTTTCCCGTTTGCCGTTGATGTAAAGCTCCATGGTTTTGCCGTCGTAAACGGCGGTGACGTGGTACAGCTTGCCAGGACTATAACGTGTTTTGGCCTTAAGATAGGTCATTAGGCCATTGCCGTCATCGGCCCCTTTAGTCGCCAGCGCAAAATAGAAGGTGTGATCGTCATAGCCGAGCACCCAGCCTTGTTCCGAGTGGCCGTTATCCTGAATGGTGCCAATGATGCCGCCCCATTGGCGCGGGGTATCTACACTCACCCAGGCGGAAACGGTCATGGCCTCGGTGGGTAAACTTTGCCGGGTCGTGGCAAAATTGTCGGCCAGCATGCATTGAGCCTGTTTCCCTTCGAACACCAGTGCCGTGCCTGCGGGATCTTTAACGAAACGTGCAGGGATATTGAGTTTGCCATTTGGTCCAATCCGCGCGCGCCATTGGCCGTCTTGAACATTCTCCGGTTGGCCAATCCAATGGCCCAGCGGGTCAGGGCCTTTATGGGCTCGGATCGATTGGCACATGGCGAGGGTGATTAAGGCTATGTGGAAGAGGCGGAACGTCATTGAGGCGATGCTAGATAGCTGAGGGAATGTTGCCAGTGAAATCGTTGTCATTCTTGTGATCGGGTTTGTGGGCTTGACCGCTCGGAAGCTTGTTAGGCATGATGGGCCTATGCGTTCAGCTTTATTTATCGCCCTATTTGGATTTGCTCTGACCACCGTCGCGGAAAAGTCCGTGTATGAGATTCCGCTCAAGGATATCGGCAACAAGGCCACCAGCCTGAAGCCTCATCAAGGCAAGGTTGTGCTCGTGGTCAACGTGGCCTCGCAGTGCGGGTTGACCTCGCAATACCGTGCGCTACAGGCCGTGCATACGAAATACAATGCCAAGGGTTTTGCCGTGCTGGGATTCCCCTGTAATCAGTTTGGTAAACAGGAACCGGGCACACTGACGGAGATCAAAGAATTTTGCTCCAAGAATTATCAGGTGACCTTTCCGATGTTTGCCAAGATCGAGGTAAACGGCGATGGCGCGCATCCGCTGTATCAAAACCTGAAAAAGCAGGCCGGACTTAAGAAGATCGGCTGGAATTTCGAAAAGTTCTTGGTGGGGAAGGACGGCAAGGTGCTGAAGCGGTTTTCTCCCGGCACCAAACCCGATGCACCGGAAGTCATCTCGGCAATCGAGGCGGCCTTGAAATAGGGTGTTTTCGTTATTTGAGGAATTTAGGACTGTTACTAAAATCGTTAGCTTGACGCTTTAGCGTGAGAGCTCACCATAACAACACAGTGTTAAGACAGACATTCATTCTCATTCTGGCGGGAGCGTTTACTGCGAATGCTCAAACGTTGGTGGGCTCTTTAGGCGCGATGGGTATCGCCGGAACGCTCCAGTCGATTAATAGCACGGCCGCGATCAACGGTTTAAACGCGGCCAATGGTTTAACTGGGATTAATTCCCAGCAGAATGCAGCGGTGAATCAAGCCCTCAATGGCACCCCTCCTCAAGGGGCGGCAGCGACATCCCCTGTGATGCCTGCGACCGGCGGCGGTGCAGGCGGTTCAGTGGTACCTCCGCAAGTTCAGCCGGTTAATCCAACTCCGTTGCCGGTAAGTCCTCCTGCGCCGGGAAATCATCATCCCATGTTGGCGGGAAACATTCGTGTATTAACCGTGCCGGTTCAGGGGGATTTTTCCAATGGCCGGCTGCGGGGAGGGATTTTGCGGATGGTGGGAGGTTATGGTGGGTTCCGGCTTTCACCGCGTTTTGGCCGTCCGGCGCCGGCATCACGTGCGGTTGCAAATCTGGCAATAAGTACAGCGAGTGTGCGTACTCAAAGTTCGAGTGTTTCAATCAGCTCGTTGCGGGTTAATCCTAGCCGAACCTATCGGCGGAATGTTCGGATGGGATTCCGGTTGCAGTAACGGCGACGGTTCTTTTCAAGTTCTCCCAATTTTACCACGGCAGGAAAAACCGATTGGCCTTCAGGGTTTGCCAGAAGGAATCGTGTTCGAGTTTTGAGTAGATCAACTCGAGAATAATCAGACTGCTACATAGAATTCCAAACAAGGCGTAGTCGCGTTTGCGGGTGTCTGCCACGCGCCACCAGCCTGTGACGGGTTGAGGAAGGTTTTCCTCTAGGAATTGCCGGGTATGTTGGAGGGGCTCGCTGAGGATGGATTCCATTTCCTCAATTTCCTCCGGGGCAGGCGCTGGAGGTGGCGGTGGGGGAGCTTCGCCGGGGTGCAGGAGATCAGCCAAATCCTTGGCGGATGCAGGGCGTTCTTCAGGATTTTTGGCGAGGCATAGCATTATGGCTTGTTCCGCATGCGGTGGAAGGTGGTTTTCCAGATTGTAATCAGCCATGCGCTGGGAAATGGTGGGAGGCGGCACGTCCTGAACGAGCTGGAAAATATCGCCGGTGTAGAAGGGCGGCCGCGTGGTGATAAGATCGTACAGGGTGGCTCCGAGTGCGTAAATGTCATCAGCCGGTTCCGGGCGCAGACCGCGCATTTGCTGGGGGCTCATGTACACGGTGGTGCCGCTGGCGTCGCCTTCCATTTCGGCTTTGGGATTGCTATCTGAGACACTGGCGGCAATGCCAAAATCCGCGAGCTTCAGGTTGCCTTCGCGGGTTATCATCATATTCGCGGGTTTTAAGTCGCGATGGATGATTTTTTGTTCGTGCGCGTACTGAAGGGCTTCGCACATTTGAATAGCGAGACCTTCTAACCGGCTCCACGTGAAACAACCGTTGGACTGCTGGTTTCTTAATGAACCAAGATCAGTGCCGTCAACATGCTCCATGGTAATGAAGGAAAGCTCGTCTGGAAGTTTAACAAAATCGTGAATGCGGATGATGTTTGGATGGCTGAGCAGTCTGGCCTTCTGTACTTCACCAATAAGATCACCGAGGGCAACGGTGTCATTGGCAAGCTCGGGAGGAAGGCGCTTGATGGCAACGGCCTGTTGCAGGTGCTCATCTTGGGCTAGCCAGACCACACCACCACCGCCCCGGCCTAATTCCTGTTTGAGCGTGTAGCGGCCATTGCCGATCACGTCGCCAGGGACATAGAGACGGGCGGCATGGTCGGTGGTTGATGGGCTGGTGATAGTGAGATACAGATCGCCAATCTGCACGGCTTGATCACGGGGTGCCGCGGTGGGCTCGGTGAGACGGGCCCCATTGAGGAAAGTGCCGTGGGTGCTTTGGTTGTCTTCAATCCAGCACTGATCCGGCGCCAGAGTTAGGGTGGCATGTTGGCGTGAGAGATATTCGCTGTCACAGTACAGCGCGTTTCCGGGATCCCGGCCAATGCCGTAAGTGCCGTGGGCAAGATTATGATCAGCGAGGACTTCGCCGTTTTGCCGCTGAATGATGACTCTTGCCGTGCCGGTGCTCATTGCCGAGGAAGGGAAGATGCAGGACAAGGGTGGGCGTGCTCAAGCTTCGTTTGTCGATGAAGATTGACGGAAGGCCCTGCCTCTCGCCAAGCTGATGTCCAATGATCGAGGTGGAGATCAAACAAGGCGGCGAGGTGCGCACTGTGATGCTGGAGCATGACGAGATCATAATTGGTCGCCGCAACGAAATGCGCGAGGTGCAGTTGGATCTGACGCCGGATGAATCGGTGTCGCGAGTGCATGCGCGGGCCTGGCTGGCTGGAGACAAGGTGTTTCTGGAAGACTTGGGCAGTAGCGGAGGATCGCACGTAAATGGCGAACGTTTATTGGCGGCCATGGAAATTTTGCCCGATGCGGAAGTGATATTGGGAGGTACGAAACTCACGTTGCGCAAACCACTTTCGGCGCATCGAAGAGGTGGGGCACCACAGAATAAACCGAATTCGGGCCGACCCCAACCGAGGGGGCGTCCAGATCGGACTACAGGTTCTGATCCTTCTGAACCCAAAGTGGATGCCGTAAACGATGGTCGGCCGGTAAAAGGGATTCATATTGATTTGACCACCGATGCAGGAAAGGAGGAACTGGTGTATGATCTCGATGAAATCTTTGTCGGGCGAAAACATCCCGAACAGGAAATTCATGTGGACCTGAGTTCGGATCTCAAGGTTTCACGAGCCCATGCCCGAATATGGCGGACCCGTGGTATTTGTTGGGTGGAAGATTTAAGCAGCACTCATGGCACTTTGGTGAACGGCGAGGCGCTGTCCGGAGCGCGTGTAGTGAAGCCCGAGGATGAAGTGCGCATAGGCGGAGCAATGATGCGGTTCCGTTATGATAATGGGCACATGGCAATGCCGAAACGGAAATCGGAAATGCCAACCGTGCCGGCAACCCAAGAGCAGGATGATTGTGCGTTCGAAGCGCTGGATTCCTATCCGGTTTACAAAGACGAAAGTTATCGGTATTTTGAACCGGGTCAGCGGAAAAAATCGGATCTGGATGCGGTCCTGAAAAGCCGCAAGAGTCCCATGGGCCGAATTCGGCCCAACGGTCAATTGGCTTTGTCTGAGGCGGGTCAGGCCGGTTCCGGTTCCACGGAATTTCTGAAACTCTTGCCTGAATTGGTGGGGCAAATACATCGGGCCAAGAACAATAAAGCGCTGGCCGACTGGTTTGTGAACGGGGTCTCCAAGTGGTTGACCACGGCGAAGCGGGCCGCTTTTTTTGTGGTCGATCATGAGGCGGGCCGCATTCGATTGCAGGCGCATCGCCCAGCATTGAAACCTATTTTAAGCGATACACTCGCGCATCGAGCCCTTGAGATTCGCACGGGCTATTCCTGGCAACAGGTGGGCAAGGAAGAATGTGTGCGGCGCCTTTCTATGAACGCGGGGCTTTATGTGCCGATGATTTGGGGAGGGGAAGAGCTGGGCCTTTTATGCGTGGAAGACACTGACGAGGGGGCGGAATTTTCCGAAAAAGATTTGGCGGCCCTAATGGTGGTGGGCCAGTTGTTGAGTCTGGCTGTGCGCCATCATTTGGCGGCCGAAGCTTTTGCCGCCGACTAACTGCCGGGCGTGGTTGGCGCTGGTGTTGGCGTCAGGGATGAGGAGCCGTCATCCGGATCCACTGTCGGCGGGGCCAAGATCGCCGGGGGCGGGATGCGCTGATAGGTGAAATTTTCAATCATGGGCGGGAAGAAATT
>Ga0066378_10000272_pt1 | contig 22432 bp, 14 predicted proteins | sample Knorr_S23_td_DCM_FD_70947 | JGI IMG/M metagenome (GOLD analysis project Ga0066378, IMG submission 70947) | Marine microbial communities from Southern Atlantic Ocean transect - Knorr_S23_td_DCM_ad_71m_LV_A | ecosystem: Environmental > Aquatic > Marine > Oceanic | place: Southern Atlantic ocean...
TCCACAGGATCTTGCCGGAATGGGCGTGGACTGCGACGGCACTGCGGGCACCGGTTTCTTCATCGGCGCACAGGAGAAAGACGTTGTCGCCCCAAACAATTGGAGATCCGTGTCCGGTGGCCGGCAGTGGGGTTTTCCATTTGAACTGGGCATCAGTCCATTTTACGGGGATGGCCGCCGCGCTGACGCCATGACCTTGCGGGCCGCGGAATCGGGGCCATTGTTCTCCGGCGAACACCGGAAGAGCGCTGAAGGCAAGGAGGTGCAGGATGACGTATCGGATCATGTGAGGAATCTATAGCCAGAGATTGGGCCTGCCAAGTGACAATGATTCGGCTTGCGCCTTGCCTCAGGGTGCGGATGATGGAGGCATGAAATTCATGGTCGCCATGGTGGCCTGTGTGATGCTCACGTGCATTCTGCAGGCGGATGAAAAGAACCGGGACGCGCAGTTGGAAGCGCAGTTGACCGGCACGGTTTTTAAGGGGGTGTTCACCATTGACGGGCGTCCCGGTCAACCGGCTGAGGAGGAGTACACGATTCTGAAAGTCAAGAAGGCCGGCGAAGGCGATCTTTGGTTTTTCACTGCCCGCATCAAGTATGGAAACAAGGACGTGACCTTGCCGGTGCCGGTGCCGATCAAGTGGGCGGGCAAGACGCCGGTGATCGAAATGGACAATCTCAAGATCCCATTGCTTGGAACATTCAGTGCTCACATCGTGATCGATGACGGTAAATACGCCGGAACCTGGAAACACGGCAAAGTGGGCGGACACATGTACGGCAAGATTTTGAAGATCAAAAAGTAGCCGGACGTCACATTTTCAAAGCATGAAATCACATATCATTCTGGCGGGCCTGTTGGGCCTGAGTTGGTTTAATATTGCCTCCGCGGAGAACGATAAAGGCGAGGATCAATATTTGTCCCGCGTGCGACAGTTAACATTTGAAGGGCGCCGAAGCGGGGAAGGGTATTATTCGCCGGATGGTAAAAACATCATCTTCCAAAGCGAACGGGAGAAGGGAAACCCGTTTTATCAGATTTATACCATGAGCCTGGAGTCCGGCGATGTGTCACGTGTGTCGCCCGGCACAGGCAAGACGACGTGCGCCTTTTTTCGTCCGGGCAGTGATGAGATGTTGTTTGCCAGCACGCATGTGGATCCGGAGTCAGTAAATAAGCAAAAGGCCGAGTTGGATTTTCGGGCCTCCGGGAAGACTCGGCGTTACTCGTGGGATTACGATGAGCGCATGGACATTTTCAGTACTGGTCCGGACGGCAAAAAGCTGAAGCGCCTAACCACCGCGCTCGGGTACGATGCTGAAGGTGCGTATTCGCCTGATGGCAGTAAGATTGTGTTTTGCTCCATTCGGGATGCGTATGGTCGCGAGGATTTCACGGACAAGGAGAAGGTGAAGTTGAAGTACGACATCGCGTACTTTGGCGAGATCTACATCATGAATGCCGATGGCACGGGCCAAAAGCGACTGACCTTTATGCCGGGATATGACGGGGGACCGTTTTTCTCGCCGGATGGCAAGCGGATCATTTGGCGGCACTTTTCTGAGAAAGGCGACACCGCTGATGTGTACACGATGAATCTGGACGGTGGCGATGTCCGACGTCTGACTGATTTCAAGGCCATGTCTTGGGCGCCGTATTATCATCCGAGTGGCGAGTATGTGGCCTTTGCTTCCAATAAATTGGGATTCTCAAATTTCGAAGTGTATTTGGTGGATGTCTTAGGCACGCGGGAACCGGTTCGTGCTACCTTTACCGATGGTTTTGATGGATTGCCGGTGTTTTCCCCGGACGGCAAACAGTTGTTGTGGACCTCCAATCGAACGGAGACTGGTAAGTCGCAACTCTTTATCGGTCGTTGGAATCATGAGGCAGCGTTGATCGCATTAGGTAAGGCGAAGAAAATTGATGTGCCCCAGCCTGATCTGCCGCCCGCTCAAAAGAAACTAGATCAAGCCAAGTTAAGCCATGAAATCACCGAGGCTGATATTAGGGCACAGGTGGAGTTTCTTGCTTCGGACGAATTTGAAGGACGTCTTACTAGTTCCCCAGGTATCCGGAAGGCGGCTGATTACATTGTTTCTCAGATGAAAGTCCAAGGCCTAAAGCCCGCAGACAAAGAGGGTACATTCTTAAATCCGATGTCGTTCAAATTCGGCGTCGAGGTGGAAAAGGATAAGAACGAACTGGTAATAATTGGAAAGGACGGAAAAGAGACGTCTTTGGTAGTCGGGAAAGATTTCAGCCCGCTTTCTTTTTCGGTCAATAATACCGTGGAAGCTGATGTGGTTTTCGGGGGATACGGACTTGCTGTCGCAGGGGACCTTGGGGAAGGCTATGACTCCTACGCGGGGCTGAACTGCACCAATAAATTCGTTCTAATGTTGCGATATGTTCCTGAAGATGTTTCTGAAGAACGCCGCCAAAAACTCATGCGCAGTGCAGCTCTTCAGTATAAGGCAAAGGTAGCTGGCACTCAGGGTGCCAAGGGCGTCATCATTGTGGCTGGCCCGAAATCAAACAATTCCAACAAGTTGATCCCCGTGAATCTGGATCGGGGAGCTGCAAGTACGGGAGTGGTGGCGCTCTCCGGTACGCATAAGCTGGCCAATGCCCTGTTGTCCGCTGGCGGAAAGGATGACCTCGCTAAGGTTCAGGCAGAGCTTGATAAGGAAAACCCACACAAGCCGTTTAGCTTTGATTTGCCCGGTGTTAAATTACGAGTCACCACCGCTGTGAAGCAGGTCCAACGAGAGGACAATAATGTGATCGCTTTACTGCCGCCTGGTGTGCCAACTGATAATCCGGAGTATGTGATGATCGGCGCACACTATGATCATCTTGGTTACAATGACGGCTCACTTCAGCCTAAGGGCGGGGATCCTGGCCTGATTCACAATGGAGCAGATGACAACACTTCCGGAACGGTGGTCTTGCTTGAACTGGCTGCCTGGATGGCTGAGGCCCGAAAGCATAACCCGGAGAAATTCAAACGCGGTGTGATCTTTTGTTGGTGGACCGGTGAAGAACTCGGATTGCTCGGGTCTGCCCAATACGCAAAGAATCCATTAATTCCGTTCAAACAGGTTGTTTCCTACATCAATCTGGACATGGTGGGGCGTATGAAAAACAATCAGCTAATCATGCAGGGCATGGGTTCATCTAGTGTCTGGAAGAAGATGGTTGAGAAACGCAATGTGGCGGCCGGGTTCAGCCTGAAGTTGAACAATGATCCCTATCAACCTACTGACATCACTTCGATTTATCCGAAAGGTGTGCCATCCATCGCGCTCTTTACGGGTTTGCACAAGGATTACCATAAGCCAACTGATGATCCGGACACGCTGAACTATGAGGGATTGGAACGGATCACCAAGTTTACCGGGCGTCTGATGATGGATTTGGTTGGTGACATGGAGCGTCCTGATTACGTGAAAGTGGAGCGCGGAAATCGCGGCACGGGCACACGTAATTCTATGAAGGCTTACACGGGGGTCATCCCCGATTATGCTTCCGAGGTGAAAGGGTTGCTGATCAATGACGTGCGGCCCGGTGGACCAGCCGCCAAGGCCGGTATTAAGGGTGGCGACATCGTGATCCAGCTGGGCGCCAAGAAGATCAATAACATTTACGACTACACCGCAGCGCTCAACGACATCAAGATCGGTCAGGCAACCAAGGTGGTGGTGCAGCGCAAGGATAAGAAGGTTGAGCTGACCATCACGCCCGAGGCGCGCAAATAATCAAAGTCGGCGGAACAAGTCCAGCAGACGTTCGCGGTTTAAACCGGGTGGATTGTTTTCCAGTAGCCACCGCACGTCTTCCTTGGCCTTGACGTTCTTCTTTTGCTTCATGTGCATCAACGCACGGTTGAGGCGTTCCTGCGGGGAATTGGGCTCGAGTAAAAGCAGCGTATCCAGATAACGGATCACTGTGGCCGGTTCTTCAGTGGCATTGCTAATGCCAATCAAGTTGCGCAGCATGCGCACAATCATGTCCTGCTTGGTGGCAGGTTGAAAATGTTCGTCACGCAGTCGGACGCCCGAAGTGTTGAACACCAATTCCTCGGCCTCTTTACGGGAGATCACTTTGGCTCCGTCATAAACATCAATGATCGAAGTGGGTTTGCCATCGTCAATTTTACCCACGGCAAAATGGCCGGGCAGGGGGAGGCCTTGCAAAGGAATGCCAAGGCGATTGGCGATTTCCATATACAACACAGCGAGCGTGATGGGGATGCCTTCGCGGTCATCGATCACCTCGTTTAGGTAGCTGTTGGCCCGATTGTAGTAATCGCCCCGGCTGCCATGGAAACCGCTTTGTTCGAACATATACCGGCCAACCGCTTCGAGTTTATCCTTTTCAGTGGCCTTGGGTTTGAGGGCTGATTGAATGGTGGCGGCCATGCTGTCGACAGTTTTCAGGTAATGCTCAATCTCGATCTCCCCGTTGTCGAGTCGGGCAATTAAGAGGGCGGCTCGGAGAAGATCGATCTTCGGCTCATCTTGGTCGAGTTCCTTGGTGAGGGCATCCTGCGTGGCGCGCTCATGGACAGTGGCGGCCAGCCAGCGCAGTTGGCGGGCTTGGGCCTCGAGCATTTCGGCTCGTTTGCGCAGTAGGTTTTGATTGATGCCGGCATGTGGCTTGAGCCGGTTGATTTCCTCCTTGGAGAAATCATCGGAGGGTTTCAGGGTTTTGATTTCCTGTTCCAGTTTTTCAAGTAGTTCGGCCGGAGGCGTGAGGCTGGCCAGTTTGGCGCCGTGACGGAACTTGCGAAATTCTGCTTCGGTTTCCCGGAATTTAGTCAGGCCCACACGGCCATCTTTTAGGCCGTCATCCTTGACCGTGAAGACTTTCTGATCGTTGACAAAGCAGTGGATGGTGCTGGGTTCATGGCGGACCTTGAGTGTGTTCCATTCGCCGGGTTTGTAATGTGGACTGTCGGCGTCCTTGAGAATTGTCCAAGTAAACACAGAGGGTCCATCAAAGCGGGTAAGCCGCAACTTGCCGCCGGTGGGATAAAACCCGTAATGCTTCTCTTTGCCATCAGCGCTGAATGCCAGTCCGGCTGCGCCAGCCTCATCATTAAGTTTGACCATCACTTCCAGTTCGTAGGGCAACGTGAGCGCCTTGAGGTTGGAGAGGCACAGGGAGCGTCCGCCAAACCCAGAGCCACTCTCCTTCACGGTGATCCGCCCGGCGCGTTGGCGCCATTGGGCGCCCATCAAAGGTTCCCATTCCTTGCCGTTCAGCGCGCCTATGGTTAGCCAACGATCCATCGGGACAGGGTTCGGTGTGGTGATCAATGGTTTCAGGAGATTCACCGGCATGGCAAAGCCGAGGTTGGCGGTGACGGTGGATTTCATCGTCATGATGCCATGCACACGGCCTTGGCGGTCGAGGATGGGGCCGCCGCTGTTGCCGGGCTCCACGGGAATGGCAAGCTGAAGCATTTCGCCCAACTCCATTTCACGTCGGGCGGAAAGGACGCCTTCCACCACACTGCCGGTCAGGCCCATGGGGTTGCCCAATGCGATGACCGATTCGCCTTGGAGCAGCTTTGCGGAATCCCCGAGCGGAAGCGGGGTGAGATTGCCGTCCTTGATCTTGAGGATTGCGAGATCGCGTTTGCGGTCGGAGGCGTGCACGGCAAGCACAGTCAATTTCTTGCCGTCCCAAGTGCGGGCCTTGATGGCGCGCGCTTCGCCGATGACGTGCAGGCAGGTGGCAATTAAATCCTTACTGATGGCGAACCCCGTGCCGGTGCCCTCACGTGTGTTCCCGCGTCCGCCGTGACTGACGGTGACCAGTGATTTACGGGCCTCGGCAGTCAGATCGCGGACGGATTTTGCCGGTGGCGGTTTGGCCGGAGTATCCTGGGAAAAGGCCGAGGGGCAGAAGATGAGGGTGAGGGTTAATATGAGTCGCAGCATGATGGAAATTGGCTCGTCGGAACTGAAGTGGAATGCTAGTTTTCAAGGGTCTGCTGGCGAGCGTTATTTATTCATGGTCCACGTCCGAATCATGTTGGTTTTGCTTTCTCTCGCGCCGTTTGTGCGCGCGGATGGGCCCTCGTTTCGCAATGAAGTGATGGCTGTGCTGGCCAAGGCTGGTTGCAATCAGGGGACGTGCCACGGCAATGCCAAGGGGAAGGGCGGATTCCAGCTTTCGCTGCGCGGCGAGGATCTTTGGGGTGATTATGCCGTGCTGTCCAAAGATCAACTGGGGCGCCGCACTAATTTGTTGGAACCGGAAAAGAGCCTGATGCTACGCAAGGCCACACAGCAGATCGCGCACAAAGGCGGGAAACGTTTCGCGACGGGGTCGGCCGAATACAACGTGCTTCGAGATTGGATCGCCGCGGGTATGCCGGAGGATATTGAGGAGGCGCCAGCTGTGGCGGGGTTGAAGGTGTCCCCAGTGAGGCAGGTCATTCGGTCTCCGGAATCCACAGTCCAGATTCGGGTGAAGGCTACGTTTTCTGATGGGAGTGTACAGGATGTGACGTCGCGTGCGGTTTATTTTCCATCGAATGAAAATGCTAAGGTGACGGCGGCGGGTAAAGTGGAGCGGCTTGAATTTGGAGAGGTCACGGTGTTGGTGCGCTTTCTGGAACGGCAGGTGCCGGTGACGTTGGCGTTTATTCCGGATCGGAATGATTTCGAATGGTCGAATCCGCCAGAGGTTAACTTTGTGGATCGGCATGTTTTCCGGAAACTGCAGGACTTGCGTTTGAACCCCTCCGGCTTGTGCAGTGATAACGCCTTTATTCGGCGTGCGTATCTGGATTTGCTCGGATTCATTCCGCCGCCGGAAGCCGTGGAGGCGTTTGTGAAGAGTAACGCAGCCGAAAAACGGATGCGGTTGGTGGACCAATTGTTGGCGCGGCCTGAGTTTGCGGATTTCTGGGCATTGAAATGGGGTGATCTGCTTCGGAGTGAAGAAAAGCAACTCGATCGCAAGGGTGTGCATGTCTTTCACGAATGGATCCGCCGGTCGCTGATTGAGAATCGGCCGTTAAATGAATTTGCTGCGGACATTGTCCGAGCTCGTGGGAGCACCTACCGTAATCCGCCGGCCAATTTTTATCGGGCCAACCGCTCGCCAGTGATCCGGGCCGAGAACGCCGCGCAGGTATTTCTTGGCGTTCGGCTCAAGTGCGCGCAGTGCCACAATCATCCGTTTGATCGCTGGACGCAGGGGGATTACTACGATTGGACCGCCATGTTTGCCGGGGTGAATTACGAGATGATTCAGGAAGAACGGGTGGATCGTTTGGATAAAAATGAGTTTATCGGGGAGCAAATTGTGACAGCGAAGACGGACACTGTGACAAATCCCCGCAGTGGGAAATCGGCCCGGCATCGACTGTTGGGTGGAGAGACTGTGCCGGCGCAGGCGGATCAATTGGATGCTCTGGCGGAATGGTTGACTTCGGGGGATAATCCGTTCTTTGCCCGAGTCCAAGTGAATCGTGTGTGGTATCACCTCAAGGGGCGAGGGTTGGTGAATCCGGTTGACGATTTACGGCCGACCAATCCGGCCAGTCACCCGGAGTTGCTCGAGGATCTCGCGGACGACTTTGCCGGTGGTGGGTTTGATCTGCGGCAATTGATCCGTCGCATCATGGCCTCGCACACCTATCAACTGACGCATTTGCCAAATTCGGGAAATGTGGATGACGAGGCGAACTATGCTCGGACCATTCCCCGGCGGATTGAGGCTGAACAGCTACTCGATTCCATTGCCATGAGTGTTGGCGCATGGCCGAAATATTCCAATCACCCGCTGGGCACACGCGCCGGTCAAATTGCCGGCGGACTGGCACCGGGCCGACGGCGCGGCGATAAGCCGACATCGGCGGATGTGTTACTGGGCACATTTGGGAAGCCCGAGCGCCTGATCGCCTGCGACTGCGAACGCAGCAAGGCGAATACGTTGCGGCAATCATTCGTCATGTGGTCCAGTCCGGTGATGAATGATTTGATCACTGAAACGAGTAATCATGTTGCTGTGCTCATGAAATCAGATCGACCGGTCGAAGGACGGATTCGCGAATCGTTTATGCGCATTATTTCCCGTGAACCAAAGCCGGTGGAGATGAAACAGGTGAAGGATTTTTTGAAAGGAAAAGACGGCGATCGGGAGGCTTGGGAGGATGTTGTGTGGTCGCTGCTGAACACGAAGGAGTTTTTGTTCCGATGGTAGGATTGAATTCAAATCGTCGAACTCTGCTGAGAGTGGGCGGGCTGGGATTGCTTGGGTTGACTATGCCCAATGTGTTGCGGGCGGTGGAAAAGGCTACGAAAGGCCCCAAGGCCCGGGCTAAATCGGTGATCTTTCTGTTTCAATATGGCGGCCCGAGCCATATCGACATGTTCGACATGAAACCTGATGCGCCGAGCAGCATTCGTGGGCCGTTCAATCCGATTTCCTCCAGTGCGGACGGCATTCAGGTATGTGAGAAACTGCCGAAGACGGCGAAGATCATGGATAAGGTGTCTGTGATTCGGTCGGTACATCATACCATGAAAAATCATAACTCGGCCGGTTACTACGCCCTAACTGGGCATGCGCCGCCGAGTGATGATCAGCGCCTGCGTGAGTCGTTGGCCTTGTATCCGGCGTATGGTTCGGTGGTTGATAAATTAGCTCCCTCGGACGGTGCGATGCCAACCTTTATATCGTATCCGCACGTTATCGCCGATGGCTCGATTACTCCCGGACAGGGTGCCAGTTTTCTGGGGAAGCGGCATGATCCGTTTTTCTTTCAGGCAGATCCAAATGCGAATGATTTCGCGCTGCCGGAATTAACCCTGCCCAATAATCTTTCACTGGATCGCTTGGCGGATCGACGTGGACTACAGAGCCTGATTGATCGACAGGCCGGCATTCTTGAGGCCTCTGTGGAAGCGCGAGGTGTGGATGCGCTGTATCAAAAATCATTGTCCATGTTGTCGTCGCCCAAATTGAAAGCGGCCTTCGACTTGTCACGCGAAGCCGCGCCGGTTCGGGAGGCGTATGGCCGGAGCACCTATGGGCAGGGTTGCCTGTTGGCCCGGCGGTTGGTGGAGCACGGGGCGAAGTTTGTGACGGTATATTTTTCCAAATCCATCGGCGGTCGTAGCACAACCGAAGGCGGGTGGGATACGCACGGGTTCGATAACACGCGGATGTTTCCCATCGTTGAAAAATATCATTTCCCGATCACCGAACAGACACTGCCGACGTTCCTGAACGATCTTGATGACCGCGGCCTGCTCAAGGAAACGTTAGTGGTCTGGATGGGGGAATTTGGCCGGACCCCGAAAATCAACGCCAACAAAAGCCGGGATCATTGGCCTCAGTGTTACTCCGTGCTGCTCGCGGGCGGCGGGGTTAAGGGTGGGTATGTCTACGGGGCGTCGGATAAACACGCGATGTATCCGGACGATAAACCGGTCACTCTCGGGGATCTTTCCGCTACCATGTATCATTTGCTGGGCATCGATCCGGCTACGGAAGTGCATGATACGCAGGATCGACCGTTGCCCATTGCCACCGGGGAGCCGATTCTGGACGTAATCGGCTGATAAAATCGCATTGCCACGGGCGGCGGTCGGCGTAGGGTCTTCCCATGAGTGCACACCCCCGTATTGAGGTGCTCGATTGTTGCGAGACCTCCCGACGCGAATTCCTCAAGGCTGCCGGTTTGGGCGCAGCTGCAGTGGTCGCGGCCCCGTCCGTGTTCGCCAAAACGAAGGCCTCCGAACCGGAGACGCTGGTCACACAGCTGTACAAGAGCCTGAATGACAAGCAGCGCAAAGGAATTTGTTTTCCGTGGGAACATCCCCTGCGGAACGCCATTGACAACAACTGGCACATCACCAAGTCCGCCGTTGGCGATATGGAGGATGACCAGGTTGACCTCTGTAAACAGATTTTCAACGGCCTGCACAGCGACGAGTATCGCGATGCCGTTTACAAGCAGGTGAAGGAAGATTCGCCCGGTGGTTTCGAGGACAGTGCAATTGCTATCTTTGGTGAACCCGGTACGGGCAAATTCGAATTCGTGTTAACCGGCCGGCATGTGACCCGGCGTTGCGATGGCGATTCCCTTGAGGGTGCTGCATTTGGCGGGCCGATTTTTTACGGCCACGCCGCGGATGGCTTCAATGAAAAGGCTGATCACAAGGGCAATGCCTACTGGTTTCAGGCCAAACGCCCGAACGAGTTGTTCCAAGCGCTCGATGACAAGCAGCGGAAGACCGCTTTGCTTGGCCGTTCACGCGGCGAGAAGGGCGCTAAGACGGTTCAGTTGACCGGCAAGAAAGAAGGTTTGCCCGGCTTGCGCACGGCGGACATGAGCAAGGACCAGCAGGGTCTCATGCGCGAAGTGATGAAAGACATGCTCGCGCCGTTCCGTAAGAAGGATGCGGACGAGTCGTTGAAGCTCATCGATAAGGCCGGTTTCGAGAATCTTCACATCGCCTATTATCAGGGCGAAAACATTGGCAACGATGAGGTCTGGGATGTGTGGCAGGTGGAAGGACCATCCATGCTTTGGTACTTCCGGGGTAAACCCCACGTGCACACGTGGTTGCACATTCGCGACGAAGCTTAAATCGTCAAAACAACAGAGTTTTCACCAAGGCCTGGCAGCAGTCGGGCCTTGTTTTTTTGTTTCATTGCGCCAAGCTGAACAGATGAATGGAGTACGCTTCATTGCGTTGCTGAGTGCGGTGTGGGTGCCGCTGCTTGGGGCGGGTGATTATTCCAAGCAGGTGCTGGCTGATAAGCCGGCATTGTATTTCCGTTTTGATCAGGTCGAGGGCAGTGTCATCACGCCGGAGGTGGGCGGTCTTGAAGGTGCATTAGCCGGTAACGCATCGATCACCGAGCACGGCCCGCGCGGCAAAGCGTATCCCGATTTTACCGCAAAGAATGTTGCTCTCAATTTGAGTGGCGCGGGACAGTTTTTGCGAATCAAGGATCCCGGTGCCGAGAGCATTCTCGATTTTGCTCAGGGCGATTCCATTACCATGGAAGCGTGGGTGAATCCTCAAACGATGGGCAAGTACTCCTACGTCATCGGCAAGGGGCGTACGGGCAATCCCGGTCAGAAAGCTGACAATCAAAACTACTCACTGCGTTTGGCTCAGCTCGGAAGTTCAGCCGGCATTACGTTTTTATTTCGGGACGCCAAAAATTCTGGTGACAATAGTTGGCATCGGTGGACATCCAAAACCGGATTCGCACTGGGCGGTTGGCATCACGTGGCGATTTCCTACACTTTTGGCAAACCTGAAACGATTCGTGGGTATATTGACGGTGAACCAGTTAAGGGTGTTTGGGATAAAGGCGGCGCCACCGATCAGGCTCCCTGGGTGGATGACGATGAATTATGGGTTGGCGCCGCGCTGGGCGGACAGATCGGCAGTACGTTGATTGGTGGTGTTGATGAGGTTGCCCTCTATCGTCATGCAGTGAGCGCGGAGCGTATGAAGAAACGGTATCGCTTTAATGCGCCGCGCTTCACCTTGCAGCCGGGGAAAGCGCCGCGAGATCATGTGCGGGTTGATTTGCATGAAGGCGTCAGTGAAAGTTGGAACCTGATCGCAAATGACCCTGTGGTGAGCTTTCGGGGGCCGTCTTTTGCCATCCCGTTCCTGCCGAAGAAATACAACGCTCGAGGCATCATCGAAGATCGGCCCGACGTGTTTCTCCTGCGGGCGGAATCTTCGGTGGAAATACCGAAAGGCAAAGTGCGGGTGCTATTGCGCTCGCGCACCACGTCACGCCTTTGGCTGGGCGGGAAAGTGGTGGCGACCTTGGGTAAAGCGTTAACCAGGACAAGTGCGCACGGCAAGGTCTCCGCAGAGCCGGCCGATCTGGGGCCGGTGACGCGGTTGTTGCGGCCGGGCACTCAGGAAACGGTTGTGGAAGTGGATTCCGCAGGTGGGGTTCAGCATCTGTTATTGGAGGCCTTTGTCGGTGGCGCAGGAAAGCGACGTCCAGAAACAGGCGAATTGTGCGTCGCTGTTTCGGTCGACGGGAAACCATTTCAGATAATCTCCCCCGAGGGCTCTTGGCAGCTAACGGATTCCAACTGGCGCCAGCAATATTTGGTCGCGCAAGAGCGGATGCGGTTGTTTAACAGCGAACGTCGGGCGTCGCTTGGGCAAAAGGAAAATGAACGATGGACGGCTCGTCACCAGATCGTTCGTGGATGGACCGCTAAACGCCTTCAAGTTGCGGTCCCGGCGGCGATCGAGGGCTTTCCGGCCCAGAATCCCATTGATCATTTTATCAATGCCAAGCTGAAGCAGGCCGGGCGTGACCCGATGCCATTGACGAATGATGACGCCTTTTTGCGGCGAGCATCGCTTGATGCCAATGGAATTGGCCCATGCGAATCGTCTCAAAATCAACTCATGGAAGATCAAGGCCCGAACCGGCGCGCCAAAGCGATTGATCGCCTCTTGGACAATGAACTCGCTTGGGCGGATCACTGGACGAGCTACTGGCAGGATGTGTTGGCGGAGAATCCAAACATTCTGAAGCCGAAGCTGAACAACACCGGCCCGTTCCGGTTCTGGATCCATGAATCCCTACAGGACAACAAGCCGATGGATCGGTTCGTTACGGAGCTAATTATGATGGAGGGCAGTCAATACTACGGCGGCCCACGTGGTTTTGGGGTGGCCACGCAGAATGATGTGCCAATGGCGGCCAAGGCGCAGGTCGTAGGGCAGGCGTTTCTCGGGATGCAAATGAAATGCGCACGCTGCCATGACGCGCCGTTTCATTCCTACAACCAAAAGGATCTCTTCAGCATGGCCGCCATGCTGAGCCGTAAGCCCGTGGCCGTCCCCAAGACCAGCAGTGTGCCGGTGGTGCCCGGACATAAATCGCGTGTGGAGGTGAGCTTGGTTCCAGGGACGGCGGTGAAGCCCGATTGGCCGTTTAAAGCTGATGTACTCAGTGAGCCGATCTCCAATGATTCACGGGCGCAACTGGCAGCCATGATTACGCATGGTCACGGGGAACGGTTTGCGGAAGTGATCGTGAATCGAGTCTGGCAGCGCTATCTGGGTTGGGGATTGATGGAGCCGGCGGATGACTGGGAGAATGCCGTGGCATCTCATCCACAGTTATTGAAATGGCTCGCTCGCGAGTTCCTTGTGAGCGGTTATGATCTGAAACATGTGGCGCGGTTGATCATGAATTCGCACGTCTATCAAAGGCAGGTGGATCCATCGTTCACTGCAGCCGGGGAGGCTAGAGAACGGGTATATGCCGGCCCGGCCCGTCGACGTCTCACGGCCGAGCAGGTGGTGGATTCGCTTTTCGCCGTGGCAGGCAAGGAGATGGGCGTGGAACCGCTCACCTTGGATATCAATGGTCGCGGCACGGTCGCGACATTCCTGAATCTCGGAACGCCCCGCCGCGCTTGGCAATTTACATCGCTTTCAAATGAGCGCGACCGACCGTCACTCGCCATTCCTAAGGCGCAATCGGTGGTGGATGTACTGCAAACCTTCGGCTGGCGTGATGCTAGGCAAGATGCGCTGACACGTCGGGACCATGAACCCAATGTCCTCCAACCCTCGGCACTGGCCAACGGCATTGTGGGGCGCCGCATCGCGCAGTTGTCCGATGACAGTGCCTTCACGGAATTGGCTTTGCGATCGGTGGATTGCCGGGTGTTGGTGCGTTTGATTTACCAACGTGTGCTGGGACGCACCCCATCAGAGGAAGAACTCATCACCATGGATCAATATCTTTGCGTCACCTACGCCAATCGCATTGTAAAGAACGCGCCGCAATTGATTCGTCAGGAAAAGGTGCTGGATGTTTCCTGGAATAATCATCTCTCAGAGGAAGCCAATCGGATCAAGGTGGAACTGGAGAAACGCGTGCTGGCGGGCGATCCGCCGACCAATCGATTGCGGCCTGAATGGCGCGAGCGACTGGAAGATGTAGTGTACGCGTTGGTGAATTCACCAGAGTTTATTTTTGTGCCATGATCGATCGTCGACAATTTCTCGCCGGAACAGCCGCCGCGGCCGTAATGCCCTCAGTGTTGCATTCTGCGCCGCGGCCGGATTTTGCGCCGGGCAACGTGGAGCACTGCATCCATATCTGGCTCGGTGGCGGTGCGTGCCATGTGGACACTTGGGATCCGAAAATTAAAGGCGATCCCAAGCTTAAAAAGCCGGGCTCCTATTATGATGCCATCAATACCTCGGTGCCCGGCTTGCAGGTCTGCGAGCATCTCAGTAATTGCGCGAAGGTGATGGAGCATTTCTCGTTGTTGCGATCGGTGCATCATGAGGCCGTGGATGAACATGCGGCTGCCACCAATGAGATGCACACCGGCCGACCGGTTAGTGGGACCATCGTGTACCCCTCCATCGGCTCGGCGGTAGCGCATGAACGGGGCAAAGCCACCGACGGCGCACCGGCTTATGTGGTAATGGGGTATCCGAATCTTACTCGCGGTCCGGGCTTTCTGGGGGCCAAGCATGGGTTTGTCTACCTCACGAATACGGAAAATGGACCGGCAGGTTTGACGCGTCCGGCGAATATCTCCACCTCGCGACAGGATGCGCGGGATCGCCTGTTGGGTGTGGCGCGGGAATCGTTTGTGGAACGCAATCCGAAAGACACGGTGATTCGCCAATACAATGACGCGATCGGGGAATCGCAGGAGTTGATGAGCGGCGAGTTCATGGGAGCCTTTAACCTGAAATCTGAGCCGGGCTCATTGCGTAACGCGTACGGTGGCGAATTCGGCCAGCGTTGCCTATTGGCGCGTCGATTGATTCAGCGGGGTGTTCGCTTTCAGGAAGTGTCCTTCAATTTGAATTTCGTCAATGGCACGGGCTGGGATACGCATAATGCTGGCCAATTAAAACAGCACTTAATTATCCAGCAACTGGATCAGGCGTTGGCGACGTTGGTGACGGATCTGAAGACCCATAAGCTGCTCGATAAGACATTGATCGTGGTGTCCACAGAATTTGGGCGTCCGCCGGAATTCGATGGCGGTGGCGGGCGCGGACACCAATCGCGAGCGTTTACCGTTGCTCTGGCCGGTGGCGGATTGAAGAACGGCCAGGCGATTGGCGTGACTGATGAGATTGGCAAGAAAGTGGTCGAGCGTCCGATATCTGTGCCGGACCTGTTTGCCACCATCCACTGGGCCATGGGCGTGAACCCTAGTAAAAACCTGTATGACGGCGATCGCCCTGTCCCGATTACCGATCACGGCAAGCCCGTGAAGGAGTTGTTTGTTTAGTGTTTGAATATGGTGCGGCAAAAGGAGGTCTAGTGCAGTGCATGGGTTGGTTTCGGGTAATTTTGTGTTTAGTGGCCGGTAGCATAACTGTGACTGCGGCGGTGGATCCGGCCAAAGTTTCGTTTGCCAAGGATATTCTCCCGTTGCTGGAAGATCATTGTTATGCCTGCCACGGCGACGGCGAGACAAAGGGAGGGTTGGCGCTGGACGTATTCCAAACGGAAAAAGACGTCCACCACGGCTACAAGATTTGGGAGCAAATTCGTAAGTTGGTGGCCGCCGGGGAAATGCCGCCGGAAGGCCGGAAGAAACGTCCCAATGGTGAAGAGCGGGACTTGCTGGCAGATTGGTCGCGCCATTCGCTGGATACCTTTTACCGAACAGCTCCGCCGGATCCTGGTCGGGTGACGGTTCGGCGGCTGAACCGGAGTGAATACAATAATGTTGTACGCGATTTGTTATTTGTGGATTTCAAGCCGGCCAAAGATTTTCCAGCGGACGATACGGGATATGGATTTGATAATATTGGTGATGTGCTTTCGATGTCGCCGTTACTGATGGAGAAATATCTGGATGCCGCGGAAACCATTGCCGCGGCGGCTGTCGTGATTCGGCCGAAGGAAAAGGAGCCCACTGAATTTCAAAAAGAGTACTTCAAATTACCGGTCGCAAAGGATGCCGAAGCGGTTGCCTTCGGTGAGTTTGTGGCAAAATTTATGAGGCGCGCTTATCGGCGTGAGATTCGGGATGCTGAGATAACTCGCATGCTTGCGGTGAGCAAGGCGGCGGCCGGCGAAGGGGTGCCACTTGAGATGCGTGTTCAAGTGGTGATTCAGGCGGTCATGGTTTCCCCGCATTTTCTTTTTCGCTGGGAACTGGATGGGGCGCCATCAAATCCCAAGGCAATCCGGCGTCTGAATGAATACGAACTAGCTTCTCGACTGGCATTTTTCATTTGGAGCAGTGTGCCGGATGATCGCTTGTTGGATTTGGCGGCCAAAGGGGCGCTGCGTAAGCAGCTCGAATCTGAAGTGCAGCGAATGTTGGCTGATTCCAGGGCGGAAGCGTTGGTGGAGAATTTTGCCGGTCAATGGCTGCAGTTGCGCAATTTGGATATCGTGCGACCTGATAAAAATCTGTTCCCGGTTTACACCCCGGAATTACGTGAGGATATGCGTCGGGAAACCGAGTTGCTCTTCGTTGATGTTTTGCGAGGGAACCGGCCGCTCACCGAATTATTGACTGCGCGTTATTCGTTTGTGAACGAACGTTTGGCTGCCTTGTATGGCTTGCCAAATATTCAGGGAGAGGCGTTTCGTAAAGTGGCGTTACGCGGAAACACACGAGCCGGAGTCTTGGGGCATGCCAGTGTGCTGACTCTAACCAGTGACCCGGACCGCACATCGCCGGTAAAGCGGGGTAAATACGTGCTCGATAATATCTTGGGCACACCACCACCGCCACCGCCGCCAAATGTTCCGGAATTGGAAGAGGCCGGTGAGATTAAGGGCACCATGCGCGAACAAATGGCCAAGCACAGCACCAACGCCGTATGCGCCTCTTGCCATAAGAAAATGGATCCGATTGGGTTTGCGTTTGAAAACTTTGACGCCATCGGGCGTTACCGAACGGAGGACAATGGCGCGCCTGTGGATGCGGGCGGGCAACTTGATAGTGGCGAGCCTTTCAGAAATGCAGCGGAGCTGCGGGCGATTTTTGCGACTAAGAAATCGGATTTGTTCATCCGCTGCGTCACGGAGAAGATGCTGACTTATGCTCTGGGGCGCGGGCTTGAATATTACGATAAAAGGCCGGTTGATAAAATTGTTGAGCGGCTGAAGGGCAATGAGGATCGATCGTTTCACTTGGTGATGGGTATCGTGGGAAGCCTGCCATTTGATATGAAACGTGGCGAAGCAGCCCCATAATGTCGGCTTGTTTATTGAACGAATTCAGGTTAGATTACCTCTAAGTAACGCGTAGGAACAATGAAGCAACTTTCACGGAGAACATTTTTGCGGGGTGCTGGAACGGCTATTGCTTTGCCGGCACTGGAGGCCATGATCCCGGGCAAGGCTTTGGCTGCGGGGAATGTGAAATTTCCAACGCGCATGGCGTTCGTGTACATTCCCAATGGCGTCATTCAAAAGGACTGGAACGTCAAAGGCGAAGGCACCGGATACCGGATGTCCCGCACGTTGCAGCCCTTGGAAAAACATCGGGAAGATTTGCTGGTCTTTAGCGGCTTGGCGCATGAAAAGGCGGAGGCCAACGGTGATGGTGCCGGGGATCATGCACGGGCCAATGCTACTTTTCTGACGGGCTGTCAGGCGCGCAAAACCAGCGGGGCTGATATTCGGCTGGGTGTCTCAGTCGATCAAGTGGCGGCACAGCGATTGGCGGGCAAAACCCGGCTGCCTTCACTGGAGTTGAGCAGTGAAGGCGTGCGATTGAGTGGGCGATGTGATTCCGGTTACAGTTGTGCGTACCAGTTTAATTTGGCGTGGAAAAATGAAACCACGCCTGTGCCGCCGGAATCCAATCCCAAGAAGGTGTTCGACCGCCTGTTTGCGGGCGGTTCAGCTAAAGAGGCTTCGCAGGAGCGCAAGCGACGCATGGCGTTGCGGAAAAGCATTCTCGATTTCGCGATGGACGATGCGAAGCAATTGGAGAAGCGCCTTGGTTATACGGACAAGCGAAAGCTCGATGAGTATCTGGAATCTGTGCGGGAAATGGAGCGCCGCGTGGAGGCTATGGCGGAGTCCCCGGTGGATTTGCCGAAGGGTTTTTCTGTCCCTGCTGGCAAGCCCAACGATTACGGGGAGCATGTTCGGCTTATGGCGGACATGATGGCCTTGGCGTTTCAAACAGATTCAACGCGTGTAATTTCCTATCTCATGGCGCACGATGGATCGAACCGGAGCTATCCGGTGGTTGGCGTGAAAAGCGGACACCACAGTCTGTCCCATCACCGCGACAATGCCGAGAAGGTGAAGTCGTTGGCTAAGATCGATCGTTATCATGTGACGCTGTTTGCTCATCTCGTGGAACGTTTGAAAACCATTCCTGAAGGGGAAGGCACTTTGCTGGATCATTCCATGGTCGTATATGGCGGTGCAATTGGGGATGGGAATCGTCACACTCATTATGATTTACCCGTTCTGATGGCCGGTAAGGGCAATGGCGCGATTAAGCCGGGGCGGCATGTGGTCTATCCCAAGATGACACCGATGGCTAACCTGTTCCTCAACATGCTCGATATAATGGGTACGTCAACCGATCAATTGGGTGACAGCACGGGCCGCTTGAAGGACTTGGCTTAGTCACTTCTCGGCTATTGCGAGCAGTGTGGTGAAATGCGGTGGTTCTTCTTCTCGGGCGGCTTCGGTGATTTCCGCCTGCTTAAAGCCAGCTTCAGTGATCCATTGGTGCAGCGTATTTTTCGGGAAGCCGAGCCAACGATCTCCGTATAAATCCCGAGCCTGTTCGAATTGGTGTTCGAGCAAATCCAGAATGATCAAGCGTCCGCCCGGACGCAGGATTCGGTAGGCTGAGGCCAGTGCCGCTTCGGGGTTCTCGGCGTGATGTAAGGCTTGGCTGAACAGAGCCACATCCACTGTCTTGGCTCGGAGGGGAGGGTTTTCGATGTCGCCATGGCGAAACTCGAGGTTCTTGAGGCCGTTTTTTTCTGCTTTGCGCTGGCCGAAATCCACGATGTGCTTGGAGTTATCCACGCAAATGACCTTGCGGGCATTACGGGCGAGGAGTTCCCCGACCAAACCCTCACCGGAACCAAGATCCGCGATATCAAGCGGAGGCACAAGCTGCAGGAGTAGTTGGCCGAAGGCCTGCCAGGAACGGCCGGGACCATATTTTTGATCAAACCGGCCGGCGACTTGATTGAAATACACTTGGGCCTGCTCACTGCGTTGCTCGAGCACGCGCTTGAGATTGCGGCCGTCCTGTTCGTGTTCCCCTCCTTCGCTGGCTATTTGCCGGGCCAATTCAAGGCATTCGTGGGCTTGACGGGTGGTCTTTGGATTAATGCGGTACAGCGAGCGCTTGCCGTCTTTTCGAAACGTGAGCAGGCCGTTTTCCTGAAGCACACCAAGATGGGTTGAGATACGAGATTGGCCCAATTCGGTGATTTCCTGAAGTTCATTGACTGAGAGCTCCTCGCGGCTCAGTAAAGCGACCAGTCTAAGTCGGGTGGCGTCGGTAAGCGCTTTCAGAATTTTCAGGGATTGGCTCATGGTGGAGAAAATTGGTTTGACGCTCCTTCAAAATTTAATATCTTTTAATCCGGATACGTCAATATGTAAATTGACATCCCTTGAAATCTCATGGCTAAAAGTTACATATTTTCCTCTGAATCCGTTGGTGAAGGTCATCCGGACAAGGTGTCGGACACCATCAGCGATGCAATCCTAGATGCGTGTATGGCGCAGGACAAGAACAGCCGCGTGGCTTGCGAGACCTTTGTTAAAAGCAATGTCGTCTGCGTAGGGGGCGAGATCACTACCAAGGCAAAGTTTGATTATGAGCAGGTGATCCGAAAGGCCATCCGCGACATTGGTTACGTGAATGACGATGATGTGTTTCATGCGGACAAGGTGTTCATCAATAATTACCTCACAGCGCAAAGCCCGGATATTGCGCAGGGCGTGGATGCTCGCAAAGCAACGGGCAAGGCGACGGCTGAGCAGGGCGCGGGCGATCAAGGCCTCATGTTTGGATATGCCTGTGACGAAACTTCGGAGCTGATGCCGGCGCCGATTATGTATTCCCACCGATTGGGGCGTCAGCTCACCAAGCTTCGCAAAGCCGGAAAGGCTAAATGGCTGCGGCCGGATGCTAAGACGCAAGTTTCTGTTCAATATGTAGACAACAGACCAGTGAAGGTTACCAGTGTGGTGGTTTCCACACAGCATGCTGCCGATGCCAGCAACAAGGTCATTCGTGACTTCATTACACGGGAGGTCATCGAGAAATCAATTCCCAAAAAGATGCTGGCTAGGGACACGCAGATTTTAATCAATCCCACTGGACGGTTTGTTGTCGGTGGTCCAGAAGGCGATAGCGGTTTGACGGGCCGTAAGATTATCGTCGATACCTACGGCGGTATGGGACGCCATGGGGGCGGCGCTTTCAGTGGTAAGGACCCCAGCAAGGTTGATCGTAGTGCGGCATACATGGGGCGTTATGTGGCTAAGAATATTGTTGCTGCGGGACTGGCTACCCGGTGTGAAATTCAATTTGCTTATGCGATTGGCTATCCCAAACCGGTTTCGGTGCACGTAGATACATTTGGAACCAACACCGTGGCTGAAGGGAAAATTGTTCGTGCGGTTAACAAGGTTTTTCAGCTCAAACCGGCTGATATTGTGAAGCACTTGAAGCTGCTTCGACCTATTTATTCGTTGACCACGAATTATGGTCACTTTGGTAAAAACCAAAAAGATATTACCTGGGAGAAAACCGACAAAATAGCTGCCTTGCAGCGTGTGATAAAATAGGAGGAATACAAATGACGATGACGCTTGAAAAACAAAAAATGGATTATCACGTTCGTGATATGTCACTGGCTGATTTTGGCCGGAAAGAAATCGATATTGCCGAAATGGAAATGCCGGGCCTGATGGCCACTCGAGAAAAGTACGGGCCGGAAAAGCCCTTAGCCGGTGTAAAGATCATGGGCTCACTGCACATGACTATCCAGACCGCTGTGCTGATCGAGACCCTCGTGGAGTTAGGTGCTGATGTGCGCTGGTGTTCCTGCAACATATTCTCCACGCAGGATCATGCGGCTGCGGCCATTGCGGCCGCGGGCGTTCCAGTGTTTGCCTGGAAGGGGGAGACTCTGGAAGAATACTGGGATTGCACTTTTAAAGCTCTCACTTGGCCGGATGGTTCCGGGCCGGATCAAATCGTTGACGATGGCGGGGATGCAACGCTGCTGATCCACAAGGGGCTGGAGTTGGAAAACGGTAGTGATTGGGTTGATTCTAAATCTGACAGTGAGGAAGAACAGGTTATCAAAAACCTGCTTAAAAAGGTGAATGCTGACAAGCCTGGTCACTGGAGGCCGGTGGCGGAGGCGGTTGTGGGCGTGTCCGAAGAGACTACCACGGGTGTTCAACGTCTGATACAAATGGAGGAACGAGATGAGTTGTTGTTTCAAGCCGTTAATGTCAACGATTCGGTAACTAAGTCTAAATTCGACAATGTCTTTGGTTGCCGCCACTCATTAGTGGACGGCATCAAACGGGCGTTGGATGTGTTGGTCTCCGGCAAAGTAGCGATGGTGTGTGGCTACGGCGATGTAGGCAAGGGCTCGGCCGAATCGCTTGCTAATGAGCGCGCTCGGGTGATGGTGTCTGAGGTGGATCCCATCTGTGCACTGCAGGCTTGCATGGCAGGTTATCAAGTCACGACAGTTGAGGATGCGCTTACTGAGGCTGACATTTTCGTTACCACCACGGGAAACAAGGACATTATCACTGCGGACCATATGGCTCGCATGAAGGATCAGGCGATCGTCTGCAACATTGGCCATTTTGATAATGAAATTCAGGTGGCTGGTTTGGAGGCAATGGAAGGGGTCACGCGGGAAGTCATCAAAGACGATTCCATTCCTGGCGGTCCTGTGGATCGGTATACATTCTCGGATGGTCATTCAATTTATTTATTGGCTGAAGGGCGTCTCATTAATCTAGCCTGCGCGACTGGGCACCCGAGTTTTGTTATGTCCAATAGTTTTACGAACCAAACGATCGCGCAGATCGATATTCGTAAGAATCCTGATCGTAAAGTTGGTGTGTACCGCCTTGATAAACAACTCGATGAAGAGGTGGCACGACTGCACTTGGGTAAGTTGGGTGCGAATTTAACCGAGCTTACGCCTGAACAGGCGGATTATATTAGCGTCCCGGTTGAGGGGCCGTATAAGCCTGAGCATTATCGCTACTAAAAAGCGGGGTATTTCACGGCGGGCTTCGGCCCGCCTTTTTTGTGGGCAGATTGTACCCTTAGGCGCATGATGCGCGTGTGGCGCAACTAACGATGAATCCTCCTTGCGGCGGGCAATGGGTTCGACATGTGGGGGATGTGATGGAGTTTTCACTACA
>Ga0066378_10000273_pt1 | contig 22383 bp, 22 predicted proteins | sample Knorr_S23_td_DCM_FD_70947 | JGI IMG/M metagenome (GOLD analysis project Ga0066378, IMG submission 70947) | Marine microbial communities from Southern Atlantic Ocean transect - Knorr_S23_td_DCM_ad_71m_LV_A | ecosystem: Environmental > Aquatic > Marine > Oceanic | place: Southern Atlantic ocean...
CAAATATTTAAAAATAATTTTGAGTGTTTATCTTCTTTTAAAATTATTGGGTAACCATTGTCTGAACTCTCAGATATTTTTTTATTTATTGGTATTGTTCCTAATATATCAATAGATAATTTTTCACTTATTTCTTTACCACCGCCCTTTCCAAATATGTAATCTTTATCTCCATTTTCATTTAAGAAATATGACATATTTTCAATTACTCCTAAGATGGGAACTTTTGTATTTTGTTGGTTAAACATTGATATAGCTTTTTCTGCATCAATAGTAGAAATTTTTTGAGGAGTCGTAATTATAATACTACCTCCTACAAAAAAATTCTGTGATAAAGTAATATGAATATCACTTGTGCCAGGTGGTAGATCTACAATTAGATAATCAAGTTTACCCCATTCAACGTCAAGAACCATTTGCTTCATAGCTGAGCTTGCCATTGGTCCTCTCCAAATTATTGCTTTTTCTTTTGGTACAATTACACCCATTGATAATAATTTTACTCCATATTGTTCTATGGGTATTATTATATTTTTTTTATCAATTACTTTGTAGGTGGGTTGCTCATTTTCACAATTAAACATTGTTGGAATTGACGGACCAAAAATATCCGCATCAATTAATCCTACTTTATAACCTAATTTTTTTAAACCAATTGAAATATTACTAGCTATTGTTGATTTACCTACTCCTCCTTTTCCTGAAGTTACTGCAATTATATTTTTAATATTTTCTGTTTTAAATTTTTTATTAATTTGATCTGGTTGTTTATTTATTTTTTCAGGAGGTTCATCATTTAAGATAAACTTAATATCATATTCAATATCACTAAATACTTTATTTAGATTTGAAATACAATTTCTTCTAATTACTTCTTTAAGTTTAAATGATGATGGTGATACTGATAGTTGAATTGATATTGTATTATTATTAATCTTTATATCTTTTAAAGATTTTAAAGTAATAATATCCATTTTTTTTATTGGATCTATAACATTTTTTAATGCTTCCTTAATTATTTTTTCCTTATTCATATTTTATTTAGGTAATTTATCTAATTAAAAAATTAAAAAAATAATAAATTGATCATATTTGTAATATATGATTGATGACTCAACTATTCAAGAAATTAAAGACAGATTAGATATTGTAGAAGTAGTAGGTGACTTTGTTTCCTTAAAAAGGTCTGGATCAAGCTATAAAGCATTGAGTCCCTTTTCATCTGAGAAAACTCCATCTTTTTTTGTATCTCCTTCTAAGCAAATATTTAAATGTTTTAGCTCAGGGAAAGGAGGTGATGCTATTGAGTTTTTAAAAGAGGTTGAAAGTTTAAGCTACATAGAAGCAATTAAATATTTAGGTGAAAAGTATGGTATTGAAATCAATGAAACCGATAATGATTATAATACAAATAATGATAAAGAAAGTCTATTAATAATTTTAAATAAATCAAAATCTTTTTTTATACAGAACCTAAATTCTAAGGAAGGTAAAAGTATAGCACAAACTTATTTAGATCATCGAGAGGTAGATATTAAAATGATTGAAAAATTTGAATTGGGTTATAGTTTAGATAAATGGGATTCATTACATAAATATCTATTGAATAGTAAATATAATGAAGAACATATACTTAAAGCTGGTCTTATTTTGGATAATAACAATAAGAAATACGATAGGTTTAGAGGTAGATTAATGTTCCCTATTCATAATATAAGTGGTAAAGTTATCGCCTTTGGTGCTAGACTAATTAAAGATGAAAAAAATCAACCAAAGTATGTAAACTCTCCTGAAACAGAATTATATATAAAAAGTAAAGTTTTATATGGTTTATATCAATCGAAAAATTATATAAGAAAGCTTGATAAATGTTATTTAGTTGAGGGTTATACTGATGTAATTTCATTGTTTCAAATTGGGATTGAAAATGTTGTATCCTCCTCAGGAACCTCATTAACAAATGATCAGATTAGACTTATTTCTAGATACACTAAAAATATTACAATTTTATTTGATGGAGATAAGGCTGGTGTCAATGCATCTTTAAGGGGTATGGATCTCATCCTTGAAAATGATATGAATGTTAATATTGTTTCATTTCCTAAAAATGAAGATCCAGATAGTTTATCTAAAAGGTTGGGAAAGGAAAAGTTTCTTAAATATTTAAGTAATAATGAGATTAATTTAATAAGATATAAAGTTGATATTTTAAATAGTGATTTTAAAAATGATCCTATTAAAAAATCAGAAATGATATTTGATATAGTTAGATCAATAGCAAAAATACCTAACTCAATTAAAAGATCAGTATTTATTAAGGAAACAAGTTCTTCTTTGAATATAAACGAAGAATCGTTAATAACAGAATTGAATAAACTTTTGATTAATAATAAGGTTTCTAAACCATTAATAGATATAGAAAAATCAACAGATGAAAATACTGATGAAATTAATAAAATACACGGAGCTATTAATTTTCATGAAAAGGAATGTATTAGAATGCTAGTAAATTATGGTACAAAGGATTTTGAAGTTGTTGGATTAAATAGAAAATCTTTCATAAAATATTTTTTGAATGAAATTGAGGATGTAGAATTTAATAATAAAAACTATCTAAAAATTATAAAAATTTTTAAAGAGGAGTTTGAGAATAATAATGTAATAGATATTAATTACTTCTTAAATGAAAATTTTAGAGATATAAAGGATGATATTATTGATTTATCAACATCTAAATATGAAATAAGTGATAAATGGAAAAATAAATATAATATTCATGTTACTGAAGAGACAGACACTTTAAAAAAAACTACGTATACGAATATACTAAGGCTAAAATTCCGTCTTATTAAGAAAATGATAAAAGATAATCTCAAAAATTTAAATAATATAAATGATTCAAATCTTGAAAAAGAAATTCTTGCTATACATAATAAGTTGAAATCTGCTGAGATTGAAATTGCTGATAAGCTTGGTAATGTAACATCAATATGAAAAATAAACTAAACACTATTCCTGAGGCAATAAATGCAATAAAAAATGGAGAAATAATTATTGTTGTGGATGATGAAAATAGAGAGAATGAAGGAGATTTTGTTTGTGCTTCTTCAAAAATTACTTCTGATAAAATAAACTTTATGTCTAAGGAGGGTAGAGGACTTATCTGTTGTTCATTAGAATCTGAAAGATGTGAAGAATTGAATCTAGACCTAATGGTAGGAAAAAATACTGATATTTTTGGAACATCATTCACAGTTTCTGTAGACTTAAAAGGTAAAGGAGTTTCAACCGGAATATCAGCTTCTGATAGATCTAAAACCATTAAAGCTTTGGTTGATACAAAAACTAAACCAACAGATTTTACTAAACCTGGGCATATTTTTCCTTTAAGATCTATTAATGGGGGAGTTCTAAGAAGAGCAGGTCACACAGAAGCATCAGTTGATTTACCAAAGTTAGCAGGTTTGTTTCCCTCAGGAGTAATTTGTGAGATTTTAAACGAAGATGGTTCAATGGCTAGACTTAATGATCTTTTTAAAGTTGCAGATAAACATGGACTGTTAATTATTTCAATTAAGGATTTAATCAAATATAAAATTGAAAAAGAATCTTTAATTGAAGAGAAAGAAACTGTTGATTTACCATCAAAATATGGAAATTTTAAATTAATTTCTTTCGAACAAAAAGACACTAAAGATATTCATATTGCTCTAAAAAAAGGAGAATGGAAAGAAGATGAAGAAGTATTAGTCAGAGTTCACTCTTCTTGTGTTACCGGAGATATTTTGGGTTCGTTAAGATGTGATTGTGGATCTCAATTACAAAAAGCATTAAAAATGATTGACAAAAATGGACAAGGTTTATTACTTTATATGAATCAAGAGGGTAGAGGAATTGGTTTAATTAACAAACTAAAAGCATATGTTCTTCAAGAGAAGGGTTATGATACTGTTGAAGCTAATCATAAGCTTGGTTTTAAGATGGATCATAGAGATTATGGTGTAGGTGCTCAAATTTTGAAAAGTTTAAAAATTAAAAAAATTAATTTATTAACAAATAATCCTAAAAAAAGAGTCGGATTAATTGGTTATGGACTAAAAATAACTAATAATACTAAAATAGAAATCAAACCTAACTCGTTTAATAGAAAATATTTAGAAACAAAAAGAGATAAAATGGGACACGAAATTCTTAAACAAAGAAATAAAGAATGAAATATATAGTTTTTATTTTTTTTGTAAATATCACATATGCTCAACAATTTCCAAGTGATTTATGGCATCCTGGTTTGTTAGTTACAAATCAAGGAGATTCAATAAAAGGGAATTTAAAATATGATTTTGAAAATCAGTCTATTCAATTGGATGATGGTGAAACCTTAAAAGCATTTAATGTTAATAATCTATTTTTTTTTGAAATATATGATGAAACAATTAAGGACCATAGACAATTTTACTCTCTAATGTATGAGGTAGGATATGAATACAGTATTCCTGTTCTTTTTGAAATGGTTATAAATGGAAAATTAAGTCTTCTATTGAGAGAAAGAATAGTTTCTGAGTCAACGCAATCTTCTTTTCCTTCATATTATGCTTACAGTATGATGCCAAGATTTAGTAATAATAGTGGATATGTAAATAAAATAAAATATGATTATTTTTTTTTAGACAATGAGGGTAATATTTTAAAATTTAAAGGGAAGAAAAAAGAATTATATAATCTAATGAATGATCAATATCAGAAGGTTAAAAGCTATATTTCTAATAATAAAATAAATCTTAAAAGAATGAGTGATCTTGCAAGAGTCGTTAGTTTTTATAATCAAATTTAAAATGACAAAACCTTTAATTTTAGTAACAAATGATGATGGTATTGAAGCAAGAGGTATAAAATATTTAGTTTCAATAATGAATAATTTTGGTGAAGTTGTAGTAGTGGCTCCAGACAGTCCACAATCTGGAATGGGACATGCAATAACTGTCGGAGATAAGCTTAGTCTAGTTAAATCTAATCTATTTGGTGATATTGCATCCTATAAATGTAGTGGTACCCCTGCAGATTGCGTAAAAATTGCAAAACATCATATTTTAAAAAATAAAAAAATTGATTTAATTGTTAGTGGTATTAATCATGGAAGTAATTCATCAATAAGCGTTTTATATTCAGGCACAATGTCAGCTGCTATAGAAGGTGCAATTGAAAATATACCATCAATTGGATTTTCTCTTTGTGATTATGACCCTAACGCATACTTAAAACATTCGGAGCCATTTATAAAAATTGTTGTGGAAAATGCTTTAAAAAGCGGTATTCCAGAGTCTATAGCATTAAATGTAAATATTCCCTCAATATCAAGTGAAGGAATAAAAGGTTTTAAGATATGTAAACAAGCAAATGCTGTTTGGGAAGAAAAATTTGATAAAAGGATTGATCCTTACGGGAGAGAATATTTTTGGATGTTTGGCAATTTAGTTAATAACGATAAAGGAAAAGATAATGATGAATGGGCTATAAAAAATAATTATGTTTCAATAGTTCCATGTAAATTTAATTTAAGCTCTATCAAAGGCACAAAATATTTAAAAGAGAAATGGAAATTTTAGGGATCAACATCCATTGTAAATAAATAATTGCTTAATTGATTTATTTTAGTAATCTGATCAACTTCTTCAAATATTGATTTCTTATTTTTACTATAATCCTTATTATTATTAATTTTAAAAAAAATTTCATAGAAAAATCTATCCCCTCTATTTTTTAGACCTGAATTTGAAATAATTATATTCTTTAATTTTAATTTTAATTTTTTAAATATGCTATTTCCAATTTCATCGAGTTTTTTATTATTTTTTTCAGATATTTCAATTTTAATAACCTTATAGAAGGGAGAGTATTGAAAAGTTTTTCTTTCTATCATTTCATCTTTTATAAAACCTTTATAATCTAGGTAAATTCCATATTTAAGTGTTTTGTTATTTACATCTTTTAATTGAATTATTAAATTTTTTCTTTGATTTGTGCTAATGATTTGAACTGCTTTATAAATTATTTGAAAATACGCTTCGTTAGACTTAAAACTTGTCTTTCTTGATATCTTATCAGGATCTAACAATATTATTATTTCGGTATCTATGTTTGATAAATTATTAAATAAGGAATGATTTCCAATGATTAAATTTTTATTTTTTAAATCTTTTATGGTACTGTAAATTTGTTTTTTTGATTCAAAATCATATTTTGTGACAGACTTTATTTTTAAATATTGATTCTTTAAAATTAATTCATCTTTAATATTCTTAATATCGGAAATGTATGGAGCAATAATTACTATTCTTTTATTCAGATTTATATAATTTTCTATTATTTCTAATAATTCATCACTAATTATACCTTGTATCTTTTTTTTAATTTTTTTTTCTAATGAGTTGATAATTCTAATGTTTTTAAGCTTTGGTTTTAAATTATTTTGGTCTATATAATTTATAAGATTATATTTTTTTGTTTTTACATTATGAATCGATTCAATTGATGGTGAATCAGAAATTAGTTCAATTTTACAGTTATGTATTTTAGATAACATTATTGAACAATCTCTAGCGTTATATCTTAAAACTCTATCATTTTCCTTATATAAATGATCGTTTTCATCAAGAATAAGAATTTTATTTAAAGAATTAAATGGTAGAAATATTGCAGATTTTACCCCTATTATTATTAATCTTTTCTCTTTAATAACCTTTGACCATGCTCTCTTTTTTTCATTATCAGATAATTTAGAGTTATATAGTAAGCATATTTTCCCATATTTTTTTTCTAAAAAATCTATAATTGTAAATGATTTATAAAGATTTGGTGTCAGTATAAGTATTACTGAATCTTTATCCTTGAAAGGTTTTATATTATTAATTAAAAGTTGTAAATATTTATCAGATCTTTCAAGATTTAGCCTTGGTTTTAATTCTTCATTAACTTTTTTATTTTTAAAAAGAATTTCTTTTGATCCTTTTTTTATTTCAAAAATTTTATTTGGTATTATACTATTAATTATTTTTGGTAGTGGAACCAAATAATATTTACTTGCCCATTTTAAAAATCTTATTTGATTTGCAGAAAATAAACTATTACTACTTGAAATAGAAATGACATTTTTTATAGGAAAATTTAGTCTTTTCTTATAAGTATCAGTTATTGTTATGGCATAAACTTCTTCATTATTATATCCAAAAGGAACAATGATAATAGTACCAATACTAATCTTTTTTTCTATTCTATATGTATATATTTTATTTACAGGAAGGTTTATAATAACATCAACTAGTATTGATTCTTTCATAAGTTATATGAGATTCAATATAGTAATATTGATTTATTTAATAGGGGATATTATTTTTTTTTGGATGAAGTTTCTTTTTTAGTCTTTTTGGATTTTTCTTTATCCTTTGGAGGTTCAACTTCTTTCAATTCTTTAGTTTCTGGAGATTTTTCCTCAGATTGATTCAATTTTTTTGTATCAGATTCAGAATTTTCATTATCCAAAATCTTTTTAGGCTTTTTTCCTTTGTTTGGTTTAACAGATCCTGAAATAGTTACTTTAATATCGTGTGTTAGATCTTTATGGATTTTAAGACTTATATCATATTCTCCAACTGAGTTTATTTTATTATTTATTGAAATATTCCTTTTATCAATTTCAAACCCCTTTTCAGATAATAGTTTAGATATTTGAGTAGTAGTGACTGAACCAAATAATTTATCTTCGTCTCCACTTTTCATTTTAATTTCTAAATTTAAATCACCGATTTTTTTTGCTAAGTCATTTGCATTTTTAAGTAGCTCTTCTTGTTTCTTAATTGTTTGCTTCAAATTCTCTTCAAGAATTTTTTTGTTAGTGCCATTTGAGAGAACACCATAACCCTTAGGTATGATATAATTTCTTCCATATCCATTTTTAACTTTGACTATTTCGTCTTTAAATCCTAGTCCAGGTACATCTTTTGTTAGTATTATATCCATCTTATTGAGTATCAGTTGTATAAGGTAGAATAGCTAAATGTCTTGCTCTTTTTATAGCTTGAGATACCTTTTTTTGGTATTTTAAACTTGTCCCAGTGATCCTTCTTGGAAGAATTTTACCTTGATCATTAATAAATTGTTTTAGAAACGAAGGATCTTTATAATCAATGTATTTTATACCACTTTTTTTAAACCTACAAAATTTCTTTTTTTTCGATGATCTATCAATAGATTCATTTTGTAAAGCAGAATTAAATTGGCTTCTCATTTCTTTTTATTTTTAAATTCACCTTTGGCTCTTCTAGCATTAAATTCAATACCATCTTTGCATAAAGAAACTGTTAAGTATCTTAAAATAGATCTATCTCTTTTTAACTCAGTTTCAAATTTTTTAATAATTTCAATGTTGTCTGATTCGTACTGAAATAAGTGATAAAAGCCAGAGTTTTTATTATTTATAGGATAAGAAAGCTCTTTGAAACCAAGGCTTTCATTACAGATGAAATTAGCCTTTAGTGATTCAACTTGTTTAGTATATTTCTTAACAGTATCCTCTACCTGCTTTTCAGATAGAACGGGATTAATTATGAATACTGTCTCATAATTCTTTTTCATATAAATAACTTAAATGACTGCAAAAGTAATATTTTGATGTTAAAAAACAATTATTTTATTAAAAATTCACCCTGACCAATGAGATAATCTTTTGTATAAATCAAGACATTGTGAACCCCTTTTTTTAGTTCTTCATTTTTAATATAATCTATGGATAATTGTTTTGCAGATTTATCTATTAGTATTTCTTCTTTTAGAGTATATATTAATTCTCTTTTCTCAAATGTAAATGAGCCAGAACCTCTAGAAATATCAAAAATTATTTCTCCATCTGGCTTTTTAATTAATATAAAAATATTAATTACTTCGATCTTAGCTAAATCATTTTCTGATAAACTAAAATCAATTTTAATTTTTTCAAGTGATCTATTTTTGAAATTATTTTTTTTTGTTGATCCATTTTTAAAAATACCAGACACTGCAAAATCTTTCAATTCTAATCTTGCTGCTACTTTAATTTTTTCTTCAAGTATTTGGTTAGATTGATTAATATTTGATATTGTACTATTCAAATTATTAATTTCAACTTTTTGTTCTTTATTTTCTTCATATAACTGTTCATTAATTTCTCTAAGTCTTTCTATTTCCTCATCTTGAGCAAGTAATAATTCTCTATATCCATCAACTTTACCTTGAAGTCTATTAATTTGAGCATAGGCTCTACTCCTAAATTCTCTCTTTTCTTTTTCTATATTTTCTTTTAAAATAAGTAATGAGTCAATATCACCTCCTAGTTGAGAAATTATAAGAATCTTATCATTCATCACATTGGATATGGAATCAAGCTCTAAATAGACATTTTCCAATTCATTTTCCTGAATAAGTCTGATTTCCTCTGATTTTTTATTTTTATAGATGAAGAAAACTAATACAAATAAAAAAATTGCAGAAATGCTTGATAAGAGGTATATAATTTTTTTTTCTTTCATACAGAATATAAATTGTACACAAAAATAGATAATTAGATTTGAAGGTAAAAATTGAAAATTCTTGGAAGCATGAGTTAAAAAAAATATTCGATAGTCGTTTTTTTTATACTATTACTAAAGCTATTAAAAAAGAATATAAATCTAATGAAGTATATCCAAAGGGATCAGATATATTTAATGCGTTTAATTTATGTCCATTTGACAAATTAAAGGTTGTTATTATTGGTCAAGATCCATATCATGGTTATGGCCAAGCAAATGGATTATGTTTTTCAGTAAATTCAAATATTAAAATACCACCATCATTAAAAAATATTTATAAAGAATTAAAATATAATTATAGTGATTTTACTTTTAAGGATGGTGATTTATCTAATTGGGCAAATCAGGGTGTGTTATTATTAAATTCAATACTCACAGTTAGAAAAGGTCAGCCTGGCTCTCATAAGCAAATAGGTTGGGAAATTTTTACAGATTCCGTAATAAAAACAATTTCAAAAAGAAAAAAAAAAATTGTCTTTATTTTGTGGGGAGCCTTTGCTAAATCAAAAAGTAAATTAATTGATAAGAATAAACATTTAATTCTTGAATCATCTCATCCATCTCCATTTTCTGCTTACAGCGGGTTTTTTCATCAAAACCACTTTATTAAAACAAATAATTATTTATCTAAAAATGGATATAAAAAAATTGATTGGTAATCTATCTTATAATATTGAAAAATCTTTCCCACCTAATTGCTTTGAAGATATTTGATTCATTGTAGTCATATGAGAACCAAATAAAGGAAGCTTCTCCAAGTACATGGTCATAAGGTACAAATCCCCAAAATCTTGAATCCTCTGAGTTATGTCTATTATCTCCCATCATAAAGTAATAATCTTGTTTGAATGTATAATACTCAACTTTTTTATTATTTATGAAAATATTATTATCTTCAACCTTTACATTATCATTACCTTCAAAATCCTTTATTACAGAACTATATTTTATGATATTTTCTTCATTTAAATTTATTTTTAGTCCTTTATAAGGAACTAATAATGGTCCAAAGTAATCAGTATTCCATGGAAATTTATTTTTGTCAGGAAAAATTCTAATACTTGACATGGATTTATCCATTCTATATAATTCAACATCATCGATAAATGATTCTTTTTCAATTGCATCAGCATTTTCTTGTTTAGTATTCATATAATAACCATTAGAAACTTTAGTGTATTCCCAGATATCATATTTTTTAAAAATTCTTGGATTAATATTCGTTTTGGTTCTAACAAAGTACCTATTTTGTTGATTTGTGAGTCTATCTTTTAAATTATTATTTATGAAAATATCACCATTTACAATTTTTATAGTATCACCTGGAAGAGCTACACACCTTTTAACATAATAAGTTTTTAAATCTATGGGTTTTTCAATCTCTGACGGATAATTAAAAACTACAATATCATCTCTATTAATTTCACTAAAACCAGGTAATCTAAACTGAGGAAGTTTAATCCAATCCAAGTATGATGGGATATTAGTTCCCCATATTTTTTGATGTGTTAGAGGTACCTGCAGTGGGGTCATAGGTGTTCTTGGACCATAATTAAGTTTATTAACAAAAAGAAAATCACCAACTAGTAATGTATTTTCCATTGATGGAGTTGGAATTGTGAAAGCTTCGAAAGTTGCCCATCTAATTAGGGTTGCAGCAATTACAGCAAAAAACAACGCATCAAACCATTCTCTTATGGGTCCTTTTTTCATTTTTCAAATTTATTAATACTACAGTTTAAAAATTAGATAATAATGTTAAAATTTAAAAATATATATTGATTCCTAATCCTATAACATTTGAATGGTTAATTTTATCAAAAGATGGTTCAATTTTAAATGTTATATCATTATTGGTATTAAAATCTTTTAAATGTGAAAATATATGAGCATCAGCTATATTAAGAAGATAATATACTCCTGTGAATATTATAAGAAGATCTCTATTCCTTCTCCAGAAATTCATATTCCTTTCTAATGAATTTCGATTAAAATTAGGGAAGGGGTTTACTGTTGATTCAATATCATCAGTTTCATAAATTAAAGCCCTATTAAATTCTTTATACATTTCATTGTTGAATTTTATATAGTGACCTATAACAGTAAATCCGCCATATATCACGGGCACTTTCCAATATTGTTTATTATAGACTTGTCCAAGCCCAGGAATGATGGCTGATAGTCTAGATGCTTTGCTGTGATTAGATCTTTTTAATTTTTCATCTAATGTGATATCCTGTGCTAGTAAACTATTACCTAATAAAAATAAAGTAATGAAAATCTTATTCATTTATATAATATCTAAAAGCTCTAAAATTCTATTAAGATCACTAGTTGATTTATAAGGTATTATGATTTTACCTTTTAAAGTGTCTCCTTGAGTATTTATTTTAGTTCCAAAAAAAGATGAAAGTTTAGATTCTAATTTTTCAATATCTTTTGATTTTTTATAAATTTTTTGAGAAACTTTTTCTTTTTTATTTTTAAGATTTCTAACTAATTCTTCTGTTTTTCTAACAGAAAGATTGTTTTTAATTATAGAATTAAATATTTCTATTTGTATTTCACTAATATCAATTGAAATCAACGCTCTTGCATGACCCATTTGAATTTTATTTTTTATTAATCCATTTTGAATTGATGGAGGGAGCTTTAATAATCTTAGATAGTTATTAATTGTAGATCTATCTTTTCCAACTCTTTTTCCTAATTCCTCATGATTAATTTTTAAATCATCCACAAGTTTTTTATAAGATATTGCTATTTCTAGAGAGTTTAAATTTTCTCTTTGAATGTTTTCAATTAAAGCAAGTTCAAGCATTTCGTTATCACCTGCTTTTCTTATAAATGCTGGTATTAGCTTTAAATTACTAATCTTTGAAGCTCGGAACCTTCTTTCACCAGAAATTAGTTGATACTTATTTTTATTAAGTTTTCTTACAGTTATCGGTTGAATAATACCATGATTACTTATTGATTTAGATAATTCTTTTAAGTTTTCTTCTTTAAATTCCTTTCGAGGTTGGTTTGGATTTATTTCAATATTATTTATATCTATTTCATCAAAAATTTTATTAGATGAAGCTTCACTTTTACTACCAAGTAATGAGCCAAGACCTCTTCCTAATGTATTTCGTTTGTTCACCATGATATTTTTACCATATTATTATTTTCAACTAACTCTTTAGCTAAATTTAAATAGCTTATAGATCCTTTACAATTTGCGTCGTAGGAAATGGCAGGAATTCCAAAAGAGGGTGCTTCACTTAGTTTTACATTTCTTGGAATAATTGTTTTAAAAACAAGTGATTTAAAATGTAGCTGAACTTCTTCAACAACTTGGTTACTTAATCTTAATCTTACATCGTACATACTCATTAAAATACCCTCAATATTTAAATTTTTATTTAGGTTGGATTGAATAAGTTTTATGGTCTCTAAAAGTTTACCTAAACCCTCTAAAGCAAAATATTCACATTGTACTGGAATAATAACTGAGTCTGAAGCAACTAAAGAATTTACAGTAACTATTCCTAGTGATGGTGAGCAATCAATAATAATAAAGTCATATTGGTTTTTTATTTTTGTAAGACATTTTTTCATTCTCATATCTCTTTCTTCAATTTCAACCATTTCTACTTCAGCACCAACCAAATCAATATCTGAAGGTATTAAATCAAGAAAGTCAATATCAGTGTTAATAATATCTTTTCTATTGATTTTTTGGTTTATCATACACTCATAAATAGTTTTTTTAATAATATCTTTTGTAATACCTAAACCAGATGTTGTATTAGCCTGAGGATCGGCATCTACAAGTAAAGTTTTATATTCTAGTGCAGCAAGACTTGCAGCTAAATTAATGGATGTTGTAGTTTTACCAACTCCACCTTTTTGATTAGCAACAGATATAATTTTTCCCATTTTCTTTGAAAGATATAACTAAAAAGTTAGTTATTTATTTTTATTATTTTTCTGTCTAGCTTTCATAGCTTCATCTAACCTAATTTGAAAACTTGACTTCTTTGTGTTTTGTCTTCTTTTTTTGTTTAGCTCAATTTCTTCTCTGATTTTTTCCTCATCCACAAAACGTTTGAATATATTTATTTGAGCATAAGATGCAATGTTCGATAAAAAATAATAATATGTTAATCCAGAGGAAAAATTATTAAAAATAAATAAAAACATAATTGGTAGAACATACTGTAATGTTTTCATAGGGCCCTCCATTGTCTGCATTTGTGAATTTGCTTTATTTATTAAAATAGTAGACACTGTCATTAATATGGTAAATAAGCTAACATGATCACCATAGAACGGAATATTAAAAGGTAAATTAAGAATAGAATCATAATTAGAAAGATCATTTGCCCACAAAAATGATTTTCCCCTTAATTCTATCATATTTGGCAATAACCAAAACATTCCGATTAAAACAGGCATTTGAAATAATATTGGAAGACAACCACCTAATGGACTCACACCAGTTTTTTGATATAAATTCATTAGTTCAGATTGTGACTTTTGCATATCACCTTCATATTTTTTTCTTATTTCAACAACTTCAGGGTTTAAAACCTTCATCTTAGCCATTGATAAATGAGATTTTATTGTTAATGGAGTTACAGCTAATCTGATTAATATAACAAGTAGCAGAATAATCAAGCCGTAACTATTAGTTATATTTTCTAAAAAATTAAAAATAGGAATCATTAAATATTTATTAAATGCCCTTACTCCCATCCACTCGTATCCTAGATATAAATTTTTATCAAAATCTTTAGCTATATTTTCGAGATCTGATAATTTATTAGGTCCAAAAAAATATTTTATATTCGAAGAATTATTTATAATTGGAATATTTGAGCTTATTGTAAATTTCCTTACAAAATTTTCATCATCTAATATTTCCGAATTGAGAACAGAATTGTATAAACCATTATCACTTAATATTGATGAATTAAAGAATTGTTGGTTTTGTGATATCCATAAAATTTTATCTTTAACTTCAATTTTTTCATCACTAGTAGAATAATACGATGAATAATTTAAATCTTCATTCTCATCATAATAATTTAAAACAGTATTATTATTTTCATTAACTAGGTTCGATTCCTGATAGGATAATTTGTTTTCCCATACGATATCTAAGTTTTTATAATTAATAAACTTTTCATTAAAAAAAAGTGATGAGTTAATTAAATATCCATAATTATCAATTTCATAACTTATACTGATTTTTTTATTTTTTGTAGATGTTGAAGTGAATAAAACTGATTTTTTATCACCGTTATTCCTTAGCTGGTATTCAAAATTTATGTTATTTAAATCAATATTTTCTTCACCATTAAGACTAATAAAAATGTTTCCATTAGATCCGTTATAAAGATTCACATAATCATTTTCTTTATTTAAATATTTTTTCAAAAAAACATTTTGAATTTTACCTCCTTTGGTGGAGAATTCAATTTTTAAATCATCGTTTTCTAAAATAATTATTTCCTCATTTTTATTATTAATGAACTCTTGAGGTGGAATTTTAATATTATTAATTTTGTCAATTTTTTCAACTTGAGTTGGTATTTCATCTGCTTCATCAACGTATTCATTATTATCAATTTGACCTGGTGGGAAGAATGTATAATACGTAAGTATCAATAACATAATAAGTGTGAAACCTATAAATTTATTATTGTCCATTTTTAATTTTTTTTATTTTATCAACAAAGCTAACAAAAAGAGGGTGAGGCTTTAATACTCTACTTTTATATTCTGGGTGATATTGTGTTGCAAGAAACCAAGGATGATTTTCTAACTCAATTATTTCAACAAGATTAAGTTTTTTATTTATACCAGTTGGCTTCATTCCATTATCTATAAAAATTTTCTTAAATTTATTATTAAATTCATATCTGTGTCTATGTCTTTCTTTAATTAATTTATCCTTATAAGCTTCTTTTGCGATAGATTTTTCAGATAATTCACAGTTATATGATCCGAGTCTCATAGTACCACCCTTGTTTTTTATCATTTTTTGTTTTTCCATTAAATCAATAACAGGTGTACTAGTTTTTTCATTAAACTCGGTTGAATTTGCATCTTGAATTCCTAATTTATTTCTTGTAAACTCAATACATGCACACTGCATACCAAGACAAATTCCAAAAAATGGAATGTTATTTTCTCTAACAAATTTAATAGAAGCTATCTTTCCTTCTATACCCCTTTTACCAAATCCAGGTGCAACAATAACTCCATTAGTATTTTTTAGTTTAGTTCTAATATTAGATGAATTAACACTTTCTGATAATACCCACTTTATTTCAACCCTAGAATTTAAATTAGCACCAGCATGAATTAATGATTCGGATATTGATTTATATGCGTCATGAAGTTCAACGTATTTTCCTACTATTGCAATCTTTAAAATATTTGAGGTAGAATGTAAATTTTTTAAAAAATTATTCCATCTGCTTAATCTTAGTGGTTTCTTTTTTTTAAGATTTAATCTATCAAGTACAATGGAATGTAACCTTTCATCCCTCATTAATACAGGAACATCATATATTGACTTAGCATCAATAGATTCAATCACTGAATCTTTTTGTACATTGCAAAACAGAGCTAACTTATTTTTTAATTCTTTATTTATATGATGTTCACTTCTACAAACTAAAATATCGGGTTGAATTCCGGCTTCTAGTAATTTTTTAACAGAATGCTGAGTTGGTTTAGTCTTTAATTCTCCAGAAGTTGATAGATAGGGAATTAATGTAAGGTGAATATTTAAAAAATCATTTGTTTTTAAATCTAACTTTGCTTGTCTAACAGCTTCAAAAAAAGGAAGAGATTCAATGTCTCCAATACAACCACCTATTTCAGTAATTATAATTTCAAAAGAATTATTTTTCCCAATTTTATAAAAGCTGTTTTTAATTTCATCAGTAATGTGTGGTATCACTTGAACTGTTTTTCCTAAAAATTCTCCTTTTCTCTCTTTAGAAATTACATTATTATAAATTCTCCCTGTAGTTACATTATTATCTTGAGAAGTGGTAATTCCCAAAAATCTTTCGTAATGTCCAAGATCCAAATCTGTTTCAGCTCCATCCTCAGTTACATAACATTCACCGTGCTCATAGGGACTCATTGTACCTGGATCAATATTTAAATACGGATCAAATTTTTGGATTGTTACTTTGTAACCAACAGCTTTTAGAAGTAATCCCAGAGATGCAGAAATTATTCCTTTTCCTAGTGAAGAGGTTACTCCACCCGTTACGAAGATGTATTTTTTTTTCATAATTACTTATATACTGTAACGGGAATCAAATTTACGTTAAATAATTATATTCTTTTATAAAATTCAATTTTATTCAAAACCAAAAACTAATAATTTAAATTTGCATCAAATTATGAATTTTAAGGAGCATATAGAAAGAGATAAAAATTTAAATCTAATTAAGGATCAAACTATTAATTTAGAAATAGAATCTTATTTAGTTGGTGGATATGTTAGAGACCTTCTAATTAGCAGAAATTGTAAGGATATTGATATTATGACTATCGGTGAACCCTATAAATTAGTTGAAAATATTTCTAAAAAGAAAGGGTTTTCTAATTATAAAATTTTTAAAAACTTCGGTACTGCTGCTCTAAATTTTAAAAAATTTAATTACGAGTTTGTTGGTGCTAGAAAAGAATCATATAATAAAAGTTCAAGAAATCCAGAAGTTTTACCCGGTCTATTTCAAGATGATATGAAAAGAAGAGATTTCACAATTAATGCTCTAGCAGTTTCGATGAATCAAGACTATGGGGAATTAATTGATACTTTTAATGGTCTTGAGGATTTGAAAAAAAAAATTATTAGGACTTGTGATGATCCTCATAAGACATTTGATGATGATCCTCTAAGAATGATAAGAGCTATTAGGTTTGCATCACAACTATGCTTTGATATAGAAGAATATACTTTTAGTTCAATAATTAAAAATTCAAAAAGAATCGAAATAGTAAGTCAAGAAAGAATTTCAGATGAATTAAATAAAATTATTTTATCTAAAAAACCATCCTATGGCTTTAAGCTCCTTATGGCCTCTGGATTGTTAAAACATATTTTTCCAGAAATGTATAATTTAAAAGGTATTGAGAAAGTTAATAATCATTCACATAAGGATAATTTTTATCATACTCTTGAGGTTTTAGATAATACTTCTATTGTATCTAAGTCATTATGGCTGAGGTGGGCTGCAATTCTTCATGATATAGCAAAACCTCATACTAAAAGATATAATGAAAAAATAGGTTGGACTTTTCATGGTCATGAGGATTTAGGTTCAAAACTTGTTCCAAAAATTTTTAAAAAATTAAAAATGCCTCTTAACAATAATATGAAATATGTCCAAAAATTAGTTAGGCTTCATTTGAGACCCATTGCTCTTGTTAAAGATAATATTACAGATTCTGCTATTAGAAGATTGCTTTTTGAGGCTGGAGATGACATTGATGATTTAATGAAATTATGTAGAGCAGATATTACCACAAAAAACCCTGATAAAGCTAAAAGATATATAAAGAATTTTGATATTGTTGAAAATAAATTGGTTGAAGTTGAGAAAAATGATAAAGTAAAAAATTTCCAACCACCTATTACCGGAGAAGAAATAATTGATATTTTTGCAATTAAACCATCTAAAGTAATAGGTGAAATAAAAAATGAAATAAAAAATCAAATATTAGATGGTAAAATTAAAAACACAAAAGAGGATGCACATAAATTATTAATTAAAATAGCTAAAAAATATGGTTTAAATCCGAAAAATTAATCTTATGAAAAAAAATATATTTTATATCTTTCTCTTATCGCTAATATCATATAATTCTTATTCTCAAACTGATAATTTTGAAATTCAAAAATCAATTTATGAAAAAGCAAAAGCTTATAATGATCCTAATGTTGCAATAAATGCTCTATATAATATGGTTGCTATCCAACCAGAAAACTTACTTTTAAAAGATTCTTTAATGAGAGAATATTTAGCTCTATCTCAATGGGCTCCAACATATATGATATCAAGAGAAATTTTATCAAAAGATCCTAGTAACCTGATTGCTCTTGAAGTTTCATGTGTTAGTCTTCAAAACTTAGGTTTGAAACAACAGGCATTGAATGAATATGAATCATTATACTTAAAGACTGAAAGAGTAGATGTTTTATATACAATATCATTTCTTCAATTTGAACTTTCTAACTTTAATGAAAGTTTAAATAATTTAAATATTTTAATTAGTAGTGACAAAACTGTGGATATGTCAGTAAGTGTGACTAAAGATGAAACCTCTAGACAAGAAATTCCAATTAGAGCTCAACTACATTATCTCAAATCATTAATCTATATTGAACAGAAAAATAATGATTTAGCAAAAGTTTCATTAAATGAAGCCATTAAGATTTCTCCAGATTTTCAAAATGCAATAAATAAACTTAATACGTTATAAATTATTTTTGAAAAATTTTCCATTCTCACAAGAATAGATAGTTTTATTATACTTTTTTATTAGGTTATAATTATGTGTTGTCATTATTATACTAGTACCATTAGAATTTATATCTAATAATAATTTTAAAATATTTTCTGCTACTTCTGGGTCTAAATTACCTGTAGGTTCATCAGCTATAATTAACTTGGGGTTATTAACAATAGCTCTTGCAATAACTAATCTCTGTTGTTCACCTCCTGATAACTCATAAGGATAGTTTTTAGATTTATCTTGAAGACCAACTTTTATAAGTAATTCATTAATTTTTTCATCAATTTTTTTTTTATCTTTCCAACCAGTGGAGGTCATTATAAATTTTATATTTTCATATGAGTTTCTATCGTGAAATAATTGAAAATCTTGAAATATAATTCCTATTTTTCTTCTTAAATAGGGTAATTGGTTTCTTTTTATTTCTGAAATATTTTCACCATCAACAATTATTTTACCCATTTTAAGTGGTATGTCACAATAAATTGTTCTTAGAAGCGAACTTTTTCCACTCCCTGTTTTTCCAATTATATATATAAACTCACCTTTATTTAAATTAAGATTAACATCGTTTAAAATTGTTTTATAATGGTGAAAAATAGTAGCTTCTTTAATACTTAATATTTTTTCTTTATTCATTTTAAGTCTAGTTTTTGGAGTTTACCATATTTTAAATTATTGACATAAGATATAATTTCTTCATCTGATGATTTTAAACCATAATTTCTAAGTTTATTTAAAGGTCTTGCAGCGCTAAAATATTCTAAAAGAATCATATCATCATTTCTTAGCTGAATGAAGTCTGGTATTTTTGCTTTTCCTTTTATTTTTATTATATACATATTTAAAAAAAATGGCAAACCAGAGTCGCACCGCTACAACCACTTACCCTTGCTTCCTTCCAGACCTGGGGGATTCAGTAGGAGCTGGTCGTACTAGCTTGCCACTATAAAATTAATAAAAACACATTTGATTTCTTTTTTTTAATAATTTTATATTTCAGTTACTTTTAATCATGAATAATATAATTTTAATTTTAATATTTTTTTTATTTAATACATCTTTAATATATTCTCAGAATACTATTTCAGTTGGTTTAAAAAGTTCATATAATTCCTCAAATATTAATTTTTATAACAACTTTTTTCCTCAGAATATTAAGACTTCTTCTTTTTTTGATTATAATTTTTCATTTATTACTGAAATTAAAAATAAAAAAAATACAGGGGTCAGAATAGAATTTTCAAAAATGAATAAGGGATGGGTCAGAGATACTAACAATAATAATTATACATCAGAAATCTCTTACTTAAATGTACCTATTATGATGTCGACATATTTTGGTAATAAAAAAACAAAAATAAATTTTTTACTGGGTCCATTTTTTGAATATCAATTATCAAATAATACTGATTATCTTCTTGTTGAAATTTCTGATTTAGATATTTATTTTGATGATTCAAGGGATAATAATTGGGGTTACGGATTAATTGCATCTGCTGGTTTATCATTTGATCATAATAAAAATTGTTTTCAAATTTTAGTGTCTTATCAATATAATTTTGATAATTTGATAGATGTTAATATAAAAAACGCATTGATCCCAGATATTTCAAACTTTAACACTTTATCAATCTCTTTCGTATATTTGTTTAACTTTAATAAAAATGAAATATAAGTTTTTAAAATACTTTCTAACTCTTTCAATACCGTTCTTGGCATATATATCTTTTAATTCAAATGGTATTTTGACTTATGCTCCAATTTTGGAGGCTTTTTTATTAATACCTCTTCTTGAATTATTTTTTAAACCGTCAACTAAAAATATTTCTGATGCTGAGGAGGAGATGGCTAAAGATGATATATCATATGATATTATTTTATACTCATTTGTTCCAATAATATACTTTCTAATATGGGAGTTTTTGGTATCTATGGGTGATTCTATTTCAACCTTTGATAGGATTGGAAGAATTTTATCAATGGGACTAATATGTGGAGGTTTTGGTATAAATATTGCTCACGAATTAGGACATAGAAGAACTAAATATGAAAAACTATTCTCAAAGATATTACTACTTCCTTCACTATATATGCATTTTTTTATAGAACACAACAGGGGACACCATAAAAGAGTATCAACCAAAGAAGATCCATCATCAGCACGTTTTGGTGAAAATATTTTTTCTTTTTGGTTTAGGGCAGTTTCATTTGGTTACTTATCTGCTTGGAACTTAGAAAATAATAGACTTAAGAGAAATGGAGCTAAAATTATTTCTTTGAAAAACGAAATGATTATATATCAAATAATTCAAATTACTTTTTTGTCTCTAATCTATTTTATTTTTGGACTTCAGATTATGCTATATTTTATTTGTTGCTCAATTTTTGGTTTTCTACTTTTAGAAACAGTTAATTATATCGAACATTATGGTCTTGAAAGAAATAAAAATGAAAGCGGAAAGTATGAAAGAGTTCAACCATTTCATTCCTGGAATTCCAATCATCCAATAGGCAGAATTATGTTATTCGAATTATCAAGACACTCAGATCATCATTATAATGCTTCCAGAAAATATCAAATTTTGAAAAATCATGAAAACACTCCAGAAATGCCAACCGGATATCCTGGAATGATGATTTTATCTCTTATACCTCCATTATGGTTTTATATAATGAATAATAGGGTTAAAAAATTTATTCATTGACTTTGTAATTTAATTTCTAGGATATAATTTAGTTATATGTTTAAAATAAATACTTGGTGGTCTAATTTATAAATCTATGTAAAGCAGATAGCTGAAAGTATTATATAATCTAAAACCCAAGCTCTAAGCTTGGGTTTTTTTGTTATGAGAGTTAAAACAAAATATTTAAAGATAATATCAGATATACATACGCCAGTTGAATTATATCTTAAGATTAGAGATTTATACTCTAAAGTTTTTCTTTTAGAAAGCTCTGATTATAAAGGTTCTGAAAATAGTTTGTCATTTATTTGTTTTGACTCTAAAGCTCAAATTTCAGTCCATAATGATATTGTGAAAATGACTTTTGATAGTAAGGAAGTAAATAAAAAAATAGAAAATGATAAAGGCGTAACTTATTATTTAAATAATTTCATTAATCAATTTAAAGTTGAAAAAAATGAATTCGGATATCCATCAAATGGTTTATTTGGGTACATATCTTATGATTCTATAAAGTATTCGAATAATATTTCGATTTCTAATCCTAAAGAGATTAATAT
>Ga0066378_10000275_pt1 | contig 22314 bp, 15 predicted proteins | sample Knorr_S23_td_DCM_FD_70947 | JGI IMG/M metagenome (GOLD analysis project Ga0066378, IMG submission 70947) | Marine microbial communities from Southern Atlantic Ocean transect - Knorr_S23_td_DCM_ad_71m_LV_A | ecosystem: Environmental > Aquatic > Marine > Oceanic | place: Southern Atlantic ocean...
TAGTTTTCGATCCGTGCGTCCAGCTCTGGTGACTCTCCGCGTTGCTCTCGATGAATTTCGTTAAGACGTTTTAATGCATTCAGCTGTTGCCGTTGTTGATTTAGAGGAATGTCGGAGTTGCGAATGTTAGCAATCAGTTTTTCCACATCGCGATGCTTGCTGTCGATGTACGTGCCCTGATAGATGCCAGGCAAGAATGCAGATTGCCAATTCTGTGCCCCTTTAATGGGATAGCCTCCCGGAGACATGGCAATGAACGAAGGGAGGTTTTGATTCTCCGTTCCCAGTCCATACGAAATCCATGACCCAACACTGGGACGAATCAATGTTGATTCCCCGCAATTCATGAGCAACAACGAGGGCTCGTGGTTAGGTACATCCGCATGCATACTACGGACGATGCACATGTCATCGATATGGGCAGCTGCCGTTTTTGCGTATAGTTCACTGACTTCAATGCCGGATTCCCCATATTGCTTCCAGCTAAAAGGAGTCCCGAAGCAATGGCCTGTTTTGCGTTCTGTTTTTAAATTACTGAATGGAAGAGGCTTACCATGATGCTTGGTCAATTCAGGCTTGTTGTCGAATGTATCGACGTGCGACGGTCCGCCGTTGCAGAAGATGTGAATGACATGTTTCGCCTTGCCTTCAAAGTGAGGTTGTTTGGGCGCTAGTGGGCTGACAGCATCGGCGGCCTGAGAAGTCGACAGCAATGAGTCATCCCCAAGCAATCCGGCGAGCCCCATCATGCCCAATCCCGTCCCCGATCGAGCCAGTAACTCGCGGCGACTGAAGCCCGTTAATGCAGCAGGGCTACTGTGAAATATTCCTTCGTTTGGTTTCTTCATTGTTTTAGTCCACGAACATGAATTCGTTGGTCATCAATAACAGATGGGCGTATTGTTGCCAGGCATCCATTTTTGAGGTTTCACTCGATTCAATCCAGCCAGCAAAAAACTGCTTAGCGACTTTCTCTTCGGTTGAAGATGGAGAGCGTTGGAAGAATCTTTGGTACAAGTAAGAGAGTCGTTCAGATTCGGCGGTGGTTTGAAATTCAGAACTGAGAACGAAACGTTTTGCACGCTCCAAAATGACCGGCGAATTCATAATGAATAAGGCCTGTTGAGGAACGGTGGTAACCGGACGTTGAGCGCTATGACTATCGGGATTAGGGAAATCAAACACCCGAAGCAGTCCTGCCAGATCCTGTCTGTCGATAAACGAATAGATCGCTCGACGGTGATTCGTGGGGGAATTAGTTAGGTCTTCTGAGAGTCCTCCCATGCGGAAGTCCAATTCGTTGGTGACATACATCACTGAATCCCGAAATGCTTCGTATTCGAGTCGCTGACGGTTCTTCCTCCAGAATAATTCGTTTTCAGGATCCACGGATCTGGCTTGAGGTCGGTCGACAGATGCTTGACGAAACGTTGCCGAAAGTAAAATTTCGCGATGCACTTCTTTGATGGACCAGTCGTTTTCCAACAAAACATTTGCCAGATAATCCATAAGATCAAGTTGGATGGGTTTGTCACAGCGTATTCCAAAGTCGCTGGGCGACGTCACCAAGGACTTGCCAAAATGATGTGACCAGATTCGATTGATCAACACTCGCCTGGTAAGTGGGTTGTCTGGGTGGGCGATCTTTTCCGCCAACTCCAGTCGACCACCACCATTCTTAAAAGGCTCCTGCTGATCGCCATCTAGCGCATATAGGAATTGCCTCTTGACGGGTTCACCACGTCTTCCGGAATTACCTCGGATGAAGACCACGGGATTATAAGGATTTGGTTTCTCTTCCATGACCATCGCTCGTGGCGGATTGCCCGGTGTCGTCGATTTGTAGAGGTCGATTTTTCTGACCAGACCGTTACGCGTATTCCCATCCGCCCGATTGTAAAACTGATTGACGTTTTCCAATGTGACATGGGTGGGTGAGTTTTCACTGATCAGGTGCTGGTAGACCTGTTGCTGAGCGGGAGTAAGTTGCGTCCCGAGCTTCTTGGTTTCATTTCGTACGTCCTGCAGGATGTTGGCGTAGATTATTGATAGTTCCAAGACAGACTTTGGTGGATTCTCCAGATAAGCTCGTTTAAGAAGCGGGTTAACCTGGCCACTCTCAATTCCTTCTTCGAGCGTCATTAGTTTTTCCCTTGCTGCTGATTCGACTTCTACGAATTTGTCAGCCTGGGTAGCTCCAAGTATTTTTAGCAATGAGAAGAACGGGTCATCATTGGCTACGGTTTTAAGGACGTAGGATTGCCATTGAGTGACTTGTGCGTTTCGGATATCCGTATCGCGAACAGAAAGTGCCTCAATTGACTTAATTTGCGTTTCATCTGGACGGCCAGCGGCTCGAACAAAATAGTCAAACACCTTATCACGAAATAACTCAGTGAATTCGCCGGCACGTTTGGTGTCATATTCGTCTAATTCACCCTGAACGACCGCCAACCCTTCTGCGAACTGGGTATAGCCAATTGTCTCTTCCGGCGTCTGAATCGTTGGAAGCTCGGCAGGGACGCGAGCACTGGCGAAAACTCCGTAAAGCGAATAATAATCCTCTGTGGGAATGGCATCATATTTATGATCATGGCAACGGGCACAGGCAACGGTCAGTCCCATGAATCCCCGAGTCACAGTATCGATGCGGTCGTCAGTGTCGAGTTGCTCACGCCGATACTGTCGACCAACAGTGAGTAATCCCATACCGGCTAGATCACGTTGGTCTTCAAGTGTCATTAGGTCAGCCGCAAGTTGATGACGGATAAAATCATCATACGGAATGTCCTGATTGAAGGCCCGGACGACGTAGTCTCGATAGGTATAGGAAAAGGGGAATCTGCGCTCACGCTGGAAGTTGTATCCTAGTGTATCGCTGTAGCGAGCGACATCGAGCCAATGTCTCCCCCAACGCTCTCCGAATTGGGGTGCACTGAGGACTTGATCTACCAGTTGCTCATAGGCATCGGGTTCCGGATTATCAACAAATGACTGGGCTTGTTGAGGAGTTGGAGGAATGCCCAGAAGATTGAAATAGACTCGACGAATCAGCGTTCGGCGATCGGCTTCAGGGGAAGGCTTAATTTCAGCAGATTCAAGCTTGGCCAGCACAAGCGTATCTAGTGGACTGCGAGCCCAGGTAATGTCATTGACCGCTGGCAACTGCACGGGCTCGATAGGCTGAAATGCCCAGTGTTCACGTCGCATGGTGTCATACGAATCGTATTTTGTAATTTTTCCCTGATCACCTGGCGGCCAAGGAAGTCGCAACTCGATCCAGGCTTTGATCGCAGCAATTTCCTTATCCGCCAATTTGTCGTCCGGCGGCATCTGGATATCCTGTTGATGACTTAGCACTTGAAGCAGCAAGCTCTTTTCGGGTGCCTTCAAGTCGACGATGCTGCCGGAAGTCGAGCCTTTGATAATGGCCTCCCTTGAATCGATTCTTAATTCAGATTCCTGAGTATCAGGCCCATGGCATTCGATGCATTTGGAAACGAGTACTGGCCGAACGTTAGTTTCAAAAAAGTCGAGCTGCTCCGTAGAGAACGCAGGCGTTGAAGCAGGTGGCTGTGCGACCCCGACCAGCACGAACGAGCTAAGTAGGCACAACGCCGAAAGCCAAAAAACAAACGATGAAAGTCGTATCCGGGACATTTTCTCTTCTGTAGAAATTCTTAAACCGAATGTAGTAATGATTCACCACGAAGGCCGAGCAGCAAGTTGTCGACACTGATTTCAGCCATTTTTCGCCGCGTTTGTATAGTCGCACTGCCGAGGTGCGGAGCGATAGTGACGTTGTTCAAGGCAAGCAAGGGATGGTCACGCGGTAAAGGTTCGGGATCGGTGACGTCCAGACCGGCAGCATAGATCTGCCCTTCCTGTAGAGCCGTGGTAAGAGCGGCCGTATCGACAACCGGCCCCCGAGCGACGTTTACGAGCACAGCAGAATTCTTCATCTTGGCAAATTCTTTAGTGCTGATAAGCCCCGTCGTTTCTTCAGTCAACGGACAAATCGTAACGACATAGTCCGATTGTTCGAGGAGCTCGTCCAATGAGACATAAGTCAGCTCTAAATTACTTGGGTTATCCTTGAGCTCCGTGCGTTTGTGGTAAAGGATTTTCATATCGAACGCCGCGCATCGCCGAGCGATTTGGTAGCCGATTCCACCTAATCCGATAATTCCAACCGTTTGATGGTGCACTTCTGTTCCCAGCATATACGCAGGGTCGAAGTAGGTGAATTCCGGGCTGCGGGCATAGATGTCCCCTTCGCGTAATCGTCTTCCTGCGGCCAGTAGTAAAGTCATGGCCTGATCAGCGGTCGTGCCATTGAGTACGTGTGGAGTATTACCTACCGGAATGTTCAGCTCGTGAGCCGCTGCGACATCAATGTGATCAACACCCACGCCATAATTGCTAACGACTTTTAGATTAGGGAATTTTGCCATATGCTCTGCCGTCACCAGCATGTGACCAAAAGTGAGCACTCCATCCACTGCGGTATCTGATTCGCCATCTAAAGTTGCCCAGGGGAGACGTTCGATTTTGCCAGCCAATAACTCGATGAGGTTGTCGGAAAGGACATCGTCTGTAATCACACGTGGAAGTGGGCTCATGTTTTTGCTCCAGATAGGTTTAGGGCAATAGGTTCAATTTCATTTTATCAGTTGAATCCACAGGCGTGGAGAGATGTGAAGTATACTGACAGAACGAACCAACAGAAAATCCACAGCAGGTCTTGATCCCATGTTTCAACCCAAGAATCAACTCAAGTTTCAGGTAATTGTATCGCGATTAATCCTTTTGCTTCCCTGTCTTTTATCAGGCCGTTTGGTGGCAGATGAGCGTCCGAATTTCATTGTCATTATTGGCGATGATATCAGTTGGAATGACTACGGAGCCTATGGTCATCCCAATATCCGAACGCCGCATGTTGACCAACTGGCTAAGCAGGGGATGCGGTTTGATCTCGCGTTTCTGACGACCAGTTCCTGTAGCCCCAGTCGCTGTAGTATTATGACCGGCCGCTATCCTCATTCGACTGGGGCGGGAGAATTACATCAGCCGCTTCCGGAAGATCAGATCACATTTGCCAAAGTGCTGAAAGAGGCTGGTTACTATACGGCAGCGGCGGGTAAATGGCATCTTGGCAATGCGCCGCGAAAACACTTCGATTCGATCAAAGGTGGACGCCCCAGTGGCTGTGAAGAATGGGTGCCTACGCTAAAAGGCCGTGATAAAGACAAGCCGTTTTTTATGTGGTTCGCATCAACCGACGCTCATCGTAGCTGGTCAAAAGATGCCGTCACTCCTCCTCACACAAACGAGGATGTGATCGTTCCTCCATTCATGCCGGATACTGAAGATGTCCGCAAAGATCTGGCGTTGTACTACGATGAAGTCAGCAGAATGGACGAGTATGTCGGAAAGGTCGTAGCTGAACTCAAGACGCAGGGAGAGTTCGACAATACGGTCATTATTGTGATGGCTGACAACGGCCGTCCATTCCCGCGATGTAAGACAACTATGTATGACAGCGGCATTCGCACTCCGTTTGTTGTAAGTTGGCCCCGTGGAATTGACCCGGGCGTCGTCAATACTAACTTAGTTAGCAGCGTGGATATCGCTCCGACATTCATTCAGCTTGCAGGCCTGGAGCCGCCATCCTCTTTCCAGGGAAAATCTTTCGCCAACGGTCTTCGGAATGCATCTTCTGTCAGTCGAGAATACATCTTTGCTGAGCATAACTGGCATGATTATGCCGCTCATGACCGAGCCGTTCGAGATGGTCGTTATCTGTATATTAGGAACTCATTTCCGGAGTATCCCGCAACTCCGCCTGCCGACGCTGTCAGGAGCCTCAGTTATGACAGCATGCAGGCGTTAGAGGCAGCAGGTATGTTGCCTGACCATCAACGCCAGTGCTTTCTCTATCCGCGAGCAGCCGAAGAATTGTACGATCTACATGCCGACCCTCACTCCTTGCGAAACCTCGCAGCCGATTCCGGATTAGCAGAAGTCAAATCCAGACTGAGTGGGGCTTTGGATGAGTGGATCGTTAGTACTCAGGATAAGATTCCAGTTCCACTAACGCCGGATCGCTTTCATCGTCGTTTAGGTACTCACTTAGGTAAGCCAATCAGTACACTGGATCGTTCCGGACTGCCAACGCTGGAAAAAATACCACATAAGATTCCGCCACAGGGAGTTGAGATAGAGAAGGGCAAACTGGATGCTCTCGGCCACCGCCTCCAAGCACTTCAGATTGCTATGGAATTACCTCAGGCCCGTGGTGCATTATCAGCCGATGTTTCTGCTCTGGTCAAAGGTGTTCAGTGGGCAGTAGATTTAGGCGAGTTTTACTCATCAAGTCATGTCGATATCGCCAAGTCTGTTCTAGGCGAGGCAGAGCGTCGAGTGGCGTTGTTGGCAGCTGGGAAAAACGACTGGACACGCTCGACCGGTCTGGTCGTTCGAGGCTATTACTCCAGCATAGATGGCAGTCCCCAGCCTTATGGTTTGGAAATTCCCGAGAACTTTGATTTTGAAAAGCCGGCACCATTGTATGTCTGGCTACATGGCCGTGGAGATAAGACGACGGACATGCATTTCATCCATCAACGCATGACTCGGAAAAGTCAGGTTGCTCCGGCGGACGCGATAGTGGTCCATCCATTTGGTCGCCATTGTATGGGCTTTAAGTCTGCAGGAGAGATCGATGTACTGGAGTGTGTTCAACACGTAAGCCAACAGTACAACATTGATCCTCGTCGCGTTGTCTTGATGGGATTCTCAATGGGCGGTGCTGGCGCCTGGCATGTTGGGGCTCATTATGCAGATCATTGGGTCGCCGTGGGGCCTGGGGCCGGGTTTGCCGAAACGAAAGAGTACAACCGCATGCAACCGGAAAACTATCCGGCGAAATATGTTCAGACATTATGGGGTATGTATGATGTGCCCAACTATGTCCGCAACTTGTTTAATTTGCCAGTGGTTGCTTATAGCGGTGAACTCGATAAGCAAATTCAAGCAGCTCGAGTGATGGAACGAGCCTTTGAAGCGGAAGGATCCAAGTTACCTCATGTTATCGGTCCGGGGATGGGACATCGGTATCACCCCGATTCCTTGGCTCAGATTCTCAAGCAAATGGATGAGGCCGTCCAGCAGGGGCAGTCAGAGATCCCCAAAAAGGTGACATTGCAGACTCAGACATTGCGTTATAACCGCATGCACTGGTTGGAAGTTACAGGATTGGCCAAGCACTGGCAGGACAGCCGAGTCGATGCAGAGATTGTCGACCCTCAGACCTATCATCTCACAACTCGGAATGTGACTGCGTTGACGTTGGATCCGGTATTATCTTTAAATGGAGCAACAATAAAAATTGATGATCAGGTCATTCAGATTCCACGTACCAAAGCATTGCAGATTTCTGAAGCAGTTTATCTAACCAAAGGGTCGGGTCAGGATGAAGCATGGAAGCGTGCTGCCTCCGGACCCAAAGGCTTAGTGAAACGCCCAGGCCTGCAAGGCCCCATCGACGACGCATTTCTTTCATCCTTTTTGGTTGTCTTGCCAAGCAAAAAATCAGCCAATCCCAACGTTGAACGCTGGGTGCACTTCGAGCTGGAGCACTTTTTACATCGCTGGAAAACACTCTATCGCGGTGTGCCTAAGGTGAAATGGGATAAAGATGTTTCTCAGGAAGATGTACGAACAAATAATCTCATAGTCTTTGGCGACACACGGTCAAACACGCTGCTACAGTTAGTCATGCAAAAGAAAGAGTCGTTGCCAATCCAATGGAATCAGGAGACACTCGTCGTAAACGGTAAGACGTATGAGTCAGATTCCCACGTGCCTGTCATGATTTACCCGAACCCCCTCAATCAACAGAAGTATATCGTCCTGAATAGTGGGCCAACTCATCGTGAAGGGCATGATCGGACTAATTCACTACAGAATCCTAAATTACCGGATTGGTCGGTGATCGATCTCTCAAGTCCACCGACCGACCTTGTACCGGGGCGTATTGTCGACACTGGGTTTTTCAATGAAGTCTGGAAATAAGAAACTTCGAATGGAGAAACCGGGCAATAGATTAAGGAAGTAGTAACGCTTTTGATGACGCTACCAAAGTTAGATTGCCACCGGGCGAGCCTAGATGAAAGGCGAGCCGCATTTACCAATGTCTATGAATTCTGGGGTAACGACTTACCCTTAGACAAGTATGTTCAATGGCGATTGAAGTCGCTTCATCATCTACGGGCGACATGGTATGTCGGTGTATTGGAAGGGCAGGTTGCTGCTTCATTGGGTGTCTTTCCAATGAGTTTGTCGCTGGATGGCACACTTGAAAAGACGATGTTCATCGGTGCCGTGCACACACACCCAGATTTCCGGCGACGTGGATTCGCCGCTGAGCTTCTTTATTTTGCAGAGCAGGATCAGGCTCAGGAGGATGTCCGATGGAGCTTTCTATTTTCAGATATTGATCCTCAGTACTATGCCCGTCTGGGGTATGTGGTGAATGACGCCCCGAATGTTTGCATTAAACCTGGAGCGACAGCAGGCTTTGAAGTTGAGCTATTCAATCCAGCAGATGCCGTAGAGAAGATGCAGCATTTTTATGACGTGAATCAACAAGATCGGACCTGCTCCTTGTTTCGTACTTTGGACTATTGGAATTTTCTCGCTCAGAAACATCGACAGGACACTTACTTGTGGCTCATCGAACAAGGTGAGTGTTGTGGTTATCTGCATCTGCGTTGTAAGGATGACTTAGCCTGCTTGGAAGATTTCGCTGTAGTCTCACATACCCCTGAACAGCTACGTCGAGTCGCCGGTTCTGTGAGCTTGTATGCTGAAAGTCAGGGAATCGGCGAGGTTCATGGCTGGTTTCCCCCCATCTCAACTGAACAACCTTGGCTCGAGATCAATGACCGTCAGATGGAAATTACGATGTGGAAGTCGTTGACTGAGAAACAGCTAACGACGGAACAGCAACGCGAGCTCGCTTATTTTCGTCATGTTGACCATGTGTAGCTTTTGATTGCTTTCAGGATAGGCCGTAGAATCAATTTCGTTAGCTTCTTCCTACTACTCCGCTAAGGTGTCCCCAAAGATGTCTCGTAATTTCACACTGTGCCTCATTGCTCTTTGTTTACTCACCCAGACTATTCAGGCTCAGCCGCTTGAGAATACGAAACCACTGACGCTCGAAGGCGACATTGCATCCCAGATTGTTACGGGTGCTGATAAATTTCTACTGCGACAACTCGACAATACAATTACTGCGCGGGAACGGTATTGGAATCGTGACTCCAGTTCAGCTGCTGCCTACGAGGCCTCTGTAGCAAACAATCGTGCACGTCTGGCCGAGATTACCGGAGTGGTGGATAAGCGTAAAACCTTTGGTGATCTCCAGATTGTGGCCGGAACAGGTGGCCCGGTGGAAGTTGCCAAGGGGGAATCGTTTCTGGCCTTTAATGTACGGTGGCCGTCGGTAAGAGATATTTCAGGGGTGGGGTTGTTACTTAAACCGAACAAGCCCAACGGCGCATATTTTATTGCCATTCCGGACGCAGATCAGACTCCAGAGATGATAAGTGGACTGGCCGATGGGTTACCTGCCGATCAGCAGTATGCGAAACGACTCGCTGAAAGTGGTTTTACGGTGATCGTGCCGGCTGTGATTAGTAGGCAGTATGAATCACGTAACAATCGAGCCAAGATGACGACACGCGAATTCCTTTATCGCAGTAGTTATGAACTAGGCCGCCACCTCATCGGGTTTGAAATTCAAAAGGTACTGGCGGTGGTGGATTGGTGTGAGTCCCGTAATGACAGCGATGTACAGATCGGTGTGGTTGGATATGGTGAAGGTGGTTTGCTTGCCTTGTATAGTGCCGCACTAGATACTCGGATCGATGCCACGTTAGTGAGTGGGTATTTTGACTCGCGGCAGGACATGTGGTCAGAACCGGTGAGCCGCAACGTGTATGGGTTGCTAGATCAGTTTGGCGACGCGGAGTTAGCTAGTCTGATTGCTCCCAGATCATTGATCATTGAAGCCGCAAAGGGTCCGGAATTTGAATTGCCAAGTGAAGGAGGCGCTCCTGCCAGCCTTGATACACCAGACCCGAAGGTGGTTAGTAGTGAAGTCGCCCGTGCGAAGAAACTAATCGGTAACGAGCAGTTAGATGCACTTTCACTGATCGTTAGTGGGGATGGCTACGGCGTCTTCGCATCTGAAAAGGCACTTCAGTCTGTGGCGGCAGCAGTACTCCCAAATTCCAAAATAGCAGCCGTTGGTTCGGCTCCGAAATTGTGTCGTGAGCTAACGGATGTTCAAGCACGGGAATCGCAACAGGCTCATGAAATCAATGCCCACACTCAGTGGTTACTGACCGAGAGCCATTTTATCCGTAAGGACTTTTTTAAGGACGTGGATACCAGCAGTGTCGAGGCATACGAAAAGACGATTGAACCCTATCGAGATTACTTCCGGGAAGAAACTATTGGGCACTTCGATCTGTCTTTTAAGGCGCTGAACCCCCGGTCTCGTCTCATCGAAGAAACAGATGCCTGGACGCGATACGAAGTCGTGCTGGATGTCTTTGATGACATTATCGCCTATGGGATTATCACAATTCCCAAAGGGATTGATGAGGGTGAACAACGTCCGGTCGTAGTTTGTCAGCACGGACTGGAAGGCCGGCCACAGGATGTGATTGGTGAACAAAATATCCAATACTATTCAGCATTTGCGACCAAGTTGGCCGAACGCGGATTCATCACATTTGCTCCTCAGAATCTCTATATCTTTAAGGATCGTTTCCGCACGCTGCAGCGAAAGAGCTACCCTCAACGAAAGACGTTGTTTTCTTTGATCGTACCGCAACATCAACAGATTGTGAATTGGCTGAAAACTCAGCCGAATGTGGATGACAAGCGGATTGCCTTTTATGGTCTATCCTATGGTGGAAAGAGTGCCATGCGAATTCCTCCGTTGGTGACTGATTACTGCTTAAGTATTTGTTCTGCCGACTTCAATGAGTGGGTGCTCAAAAATGCGACCACTCAGTACAACTTCAGTTATATGTTCACCGGAGAGTATGAGATCTTTGAGTGGAATTTGGGTGGCACATTTAACTATGCCGAAATGGCTTATTTAATCTGTCCCCGACCATTTATGGTCGAGAGAGGACACTTCGATGGAGTTGGGGAAGATCAGTGGGTAGGATATGAATTTGGTAAAGTCCGGTTTATGTATCAGGGCCGACTAAAGCTCAAAGACAAGGCCGAGATTGAATGGTTTGACGGCCCGCACACTATTAATGGTGTTGGGACATTTAAATTCTTACACAAACACTTAGACTGGCCCGAGCCAGTAGAATAAAACAAAGATATTCGCCGTTCACTTGGAACGAAGATTGAAGTTTAAATAGGAAGCAACTCATGATGAGAAAATCGATAGCACTCACGCTTGTGGTGGCATTTACGTTCGGTAGTATCGCCACTGTTACAGCTCAGGAAAAAAAAGAATGGATCGATCCGGCTGAAGCTGCCAAAGTCCTCGATTATCAAATTCAAGGTGAGTACGTTGGTGACTTCATCGAGGATGGCGAAAAGACCAAGATCGGCTTGCAGATTATTGCGTTAGGTTCTGGTAAGTTTCGTGCCGTGTCGTTTACCGGTGGATTGCCTGGAGCTGGTTGGAAACGGGGAGATAAGACCGAAGCTGTAGAAGGAGCTTTGAATGATCGGGGACAAGTTGTTTTCAAATTAGAAGATGACGAAGGAACGGCTATTGCTACGATCAAGGATGGCAAATTGATTGCTGCTGAAGGTGATAAACTCATCGCCAAACTGGAAAAGGTCAATCGTCAGAGTGAAACCATAGGAATGAAGCCTCCAAAGGGTGCTACCGTATTATTTGATGGCACAGCTAAGTCAGCAGAGAACTGGACACGAGGACAAATTGTGTTGGGGAATCTGCTTCGCCACGATGTAGAGTCAAAAGCGAAATTCCAGGATCATTCACTGCACCTCGAATTCCGAACGCCGTTTATGCCGTTTGCTCGTGGACAGGGCCGCGGTAACAGCGGGATGTACGTTCATGGGCGGTACGAATGTCAGATACTTGATTCATTCGGATTAGAAGGTAAGAACAACGAATGTGGCGGGATTTACTCTATCTCGGAACCAATCGTCAACATGGCTTTACCTCCGCTGGTATGGCAAACCTATGACGTTGATTTTACGGCGGCTCGTTACGACGACGCTGGTAAGAAAATCAAAAACGCTCGTGTCACCATCAAGCATAATGGAGTTGTGATCCATGACGATCTGGAGCTAACTCACGGTACACCTGGAAAGCACCCAGAAGGCCCAGAGCCAGGCATCCTTTATCTACAGGGCCATGGAAACCCAGTGGTATTTCGTAATGTCTGGGTGCTGGGTAAATAAGGGTTTCCATTTAGCCAATCAGTCAGTTAGCCAGTTACAAAATTAGGCAATTGGCCAGCCTGAGTTGCAGAGTAATTGATCTTCCAGTTTACTAGTCGGATCACAGGCTCTGATAAATTCCGCAGTCGTCGCACCATAGGCTGGTGTCAAAGAAACGCGTCATTTGGAATTGTTGTAATTCCGGATGCACGCGTTCCCAGGGGATGACTTTATGAATGAGCCAATCGTAGAGTTTGGCATTATCAAAGTGTTCACAACGCTTGAATTCCACACCCAGAACGCTTAGACGGCCAAGAATCTCCAACACCTTATCCTGAAGCTGGTCACGACTCATGTCTTCGACCAACGGGGTTTTAATCGGTGGTTCGAGGAGGTCGCAAATTGGGATGTTTTTTTCCTGAGTGCTGATCTCTTTCATGAACTCGATCATCCGGTGTTTGGGGCCTTCTTCAACCTTATGGACCATAGTTTGAATTTGAAATTCGGCGAGGTTTTCAAGTTGAGCATCGGAAGGCATTTTGACTGAGATCAGATACTCGCCATTGTCTTCGCTGTAAGCCTTATCAATTTGTTCAAGCCTTTGATTAATCGTCTCACGGTACTTAACCGGCAAGATTGATTCGGGGATTGTATCACTTTGCCGCAGCTCGGCATCGTTCCATTGCACATCAATTTGAGCCGGTGCAATGGCGACATCAATAATACCGTCATGCGATTCCCAGACGAGCTGAAGGCTGCATCGATAGGTGCCATCGACTTTAAGGTCGATGTTGGTGTGGTCAAACATAGGAGGCTCAACCTCCCGGATCATCAGAGAAATCAGATCACCAAACTGAATGGCCTGAATTTCGGACGGAAGCTCAGTTTCACCATCCTCTACCAGTTCGGGCTCAAAAGTAATTCGACATCCTACTAGAGGTGTGTCTTGATTGGATTCCAACTCATACCGGATGAGTGTTTCTTGTCCATAAAGCTGCAGCCAACCTTCAACTTGATTGGATTCGGTGATCGTCATTTCGCCGCGTCGTACGAGGTGTCCTAAATGATGAATCATTGACAGGTTCCTTCTTTTCTAAACGAACTGAATGAACCTTAGAGCAGGTTTGAGAGTGATTATCCCAAGTTGAGCAAGTGTGGCAAGTAAATGGTGTGACGTGCATGTCAGTGATACGACAGGGGTAATCACTAGGGTTGGGAAGGTTTGATTTTAATGTTTCGGAATTCAGCCCCGGTGTTCCAACTGACCAATCCAAATGGCATGGCCGGTTCCTGTTCCCACCAGATATCAAACTTATGCTCTTTCGTTTTCACATTGGCGTATTCTTTATTATCAATCCAGACACGAACACGTTCCTCGTCGACACTCACAGCCACCTTGTACCAGCGGTTGTTTTCGACATCCAGATAACTGGTAGTTTCATTTTCGACAGCGGCCATCGTATCAATATTGGACAGTCCCACGACACCTCCTCCCCAGCCTCCGATGATCAAAGTACAGTAGGCATCGTGGATCGGAAAGGTCATGCCACAAAAGAAGTCACTGCCTTCGACTCGTCGTGCTTCCAGCTCGACTTGATAGTTCATTTTGGGGAAATCACCTGCGACGCGAACACCTGATGCGGGGCTTCCTTTACCAAGCTTTAGTACTCCGTCCTTGCCCGTGATTGATCCATGATTCTTAAAGTCATATTTCTTGATGATCTGCCAGCCATCCAGATTGCGTCCATTGAACAAAACCTGCTGACTACCAATCTTTGACGAGCGTTTGAGCGATGTAAAATGGCTCAGTCCGTAATAGTTTTTCGGGATTATTTTTTCGCCTTGAATCCACTGAGTTGTTAGATCAGTGACGGCTTCCACGGCGCCGACCAGTTGCCCTTTGCGGAGCACTAACTGCAGCCTTAGGCGATGCTTTACCCGTGAGGTATCTGACGTTTGTAAGTCTCCATTGATGATTCCGGTCAGCAACCCGTCGTTGAACTGAGCATTGGTCACCAGAGTTACGAGCTGGCCTTCCAATCGTGCCCTGCAGGTTCCATCTTTACCAAGCCAGAGAGTCAGGTGGCGTTCGCCTTCATAGGTCTTAATCTCGCCGGTCCAGGTGCCGATCAATTCTTCGGTTGGCTTGAAGGGAGGGGGGGTCTGACGACGAGGTCGCAACAGTAAGTTGGGGTGGTCATACGGATAGTCGTCGAGACAGTCCGACAAAATCTTTTTTACAGCCTGATGAGGGAGGCTACTTTCAGTATTGCTAAGACAAATGACAGCGAGTCCCTCTTTCGGGGCCAGCGTGACCCGCGTGGCGACTCCTGGCATCCCCCCCGTGTGACTCACCAAATAATGGTCTCCATCTTCGATAAGCCAACCCATACCATATCCGGCATTCGAATTGACGGAGGCAGTGGGCTCTTTCATTTGTTCGACAAATGCAGGCGACAGGACCTCGTGAAGTCCGCTACCAATATGGAGTACGGCGAAGCGAGCTAAGTCATAGGCTGAGGCATAGATGGCGGAGCCTCCGTCATGATCGAATTCATAATGTGGAATAGCCTGACCCTGTCGGTTATATCTAACAGCGATGTTTTTTTGTTTGTCGGTTGGCAGTCCGACAAAACTGTGGGTCATGCCAAGGGGACCGAAGACATGTTTGTCCATGAACTCGGCATAAGACAGTCTCGACTGACGGGCAATGATGTAGTCCAGAATTCCGTAACCCAAATTGCAATAACGATAGGACTCTCCCGGCGGTCGGACGGCAATGCCGTAATGTTGAATGGTGGTATCGCGGTAGGGGACAGGATGATCATCGGACTGATAATAAAACTGATAATGCAAACCCAACCCCGATGTATGATTCATCAAGTGGCGTAGGGTGATGTCGTCCGCATCGCCGAATGGATTAGTAATCTTCACTTTACCGAGGTATGTATTCGCCGGCTGATCCACGTCGAGCTTCCCGGCTTCCGCCAGTCGTTGAATTGCAGTTGCTGTGAGAGGCTTGGAGACGGATGCGATCGAGTAAGCTGTATGGGCATCCGCTCTTTTCCGTCGTTGTTTGTCAGCCCACCCAAAACCTTCGGCAAAGAGTATGGTTCCATCCTTCACGACGGCGACGGAGAGACTGGGGTCTTTGGTATACTCGAGTTGTCTTTCGATCCATCCAGAGATCTCATCGAAATCAGGTTCTGTTGCCTGAGCAGTCATTAGGGACTCCATACTAAAAGACAGCAATGTCGCGATTGCCGGGAGGACAAGAAAACGCATCAGGTTACTCCATGAAAGCTGAGTCAGTGCATTGGTTATCGACGATTATACTCTTTTGAGAATATAGACGACGTCTTCGGTAGCATGATCCACTTCGATAGGTCGCTGGAGATCGTAGCTGAAGTCATACGCCGCGGTGATTTTAAATTCAGCGACTTGTCCGACTAATTGCGACTCAAACTGCTGCTTGGTGTAGGTGCGAAAATTGAATTCGTCATCGAGTACCTGATGGTTCGTAGGAGTCCAGATATCATATTGCATGTGATATCTTTCATATCGCTTAGATAAATTTCGCTCGACTAACCACATACTTGTCTGTACACACAGGTGACCGCGGCGTGCCAGCCACGACTCTTCTTCAATAGGTTGTCCTATCTCTGGACATAAGTGTAGTCCCAATACATAGACACCACCCTTACGGATCGCTCGGGCCATACACCTCAAGTGATTCAACGCTTGTTGATGTGTTTCCAAGTGACGAAAGCTATTGATAGTGTTAAAGGCTGCGCAGTATTTCTGCGAAACCTTAAAATCCGTCATGTCGCCGACCCAGGCAGACTCACGAAACCCATGTTTGCGAAGGCGACGGTTGCAATAGTCAACAGCCTTTTCGCTTAGATCGAGGCCATCGACTTCCAGCCCAGCGCGTTCCAGCCTGAACATCAAACGGCCGGTTCCACAGGCCGGTTCCAACAATCGCTTTGTCGTGCCAGTCACATGCTGATTAAAGATGCCAGTGAGAAAATCGAATTCTGCTTTCCAGTCCGAGCCGTAGACCAGATCGTAATACCGCGGATAATCGTAGAGAGACATCGCTTAGCTGAATTCTTTGATATCAAAAGCAAATTGCGTAATGTCATGCCGTTGACGAAACCCAAGGTGTTTCCAGAACTCTTTCGCAGGGCAATTATCATCGAGCGTAAAGAGTGTGACTCGTTGAATTTTTAGATCTCGCAGTTGGCCAATACAATAGTCAACCATTGTTCGGCCCACTCCTCGACCTCGAGCCAGGGCTGAAACAGCGGCATGATACATGTAGCCTCGCCTGCCATCATGACCACAGAGAATTGCGCCTAACAGTTGCCCGTTTTCTTCCGCAAGGATACTGCAGTCAGGATTCCGTGTGAGAAATCGCCCCAGTTCTTCGGCGGACTCGAGCTGACTCATGCCGTCGGTACTACGCCATAAATTGGTCACCTGTTGAAAGTCGTCCATTGTAAGAGGACGTAACTGATACGAGCGGTCAGGTGAGTTCACGACGGTGGCTCCCGTCTGATTAAAATGGCTAGCGATAGTATTCTGGAGTTAGTCGAGGAAGTTAGCTTCAGCAAGTCGTTCGGGTACGTACTCCTGAGTGACATAGCTAATATCCTTGGAAATCAATGCTTCGACCTCGAGTTTAAATCCGTTACTCAACATCTTCTTGATTTCTTTCTGCCAGCGTTTCTTTTTCTCAAACCAGGGATACTTGGCGATTTGATTGGCTCGTTTAATGTCATTATCACTGAGCTTGATTGTCACGCTGGGGTTCAATTCACAAAGTTCGTAATCCCGGCTTCGTAGTCCAATAAACTTGGCTCCCGGAATTGCCATTCGACGTGATTCATAAGCAAGATTGATGGACCCCTGCTTGATAACGCTGTAGATGTAATAGCCCCAGGGATCGTTATCGAGCAAACAGTAGATGGGCAAGCCTAACTCGTTGTGCATGCGACTGAGAAGACGTCGCACGCCGCGTGGAGGTTGTCCGTTCCCGTGCGTTAAAATGCAATTGTGCTGTTTCCAAAACTTATCTTCATTGAACCGTCGCCAGACGGTGTCTTTTTCAACATGGAGGATAAAGTCGGCATCACACTTTACAAATTGCATGACTTCTTCTTCGACAATCGATGGGATGGCATATCCGCCGGATCCCATCCTTGAACAGTCGATTTCGTCTCCTGAGTCAATCAACTGGATGTTCCCGACCATGGCACCTCGGTTAGAAGCATAGACATGCAGTTCTTCCCGTAAGGCGTTGAGCGTGACTTCCACGTCTTCAATGACGGGATCGCAATCTCCCTGATCGTTAAATGTTTCTTCCCGAGTTCCGTCGATGGTGTGTTTGAGTAAGTAGTAGAGACCACGAATGCTGGTCGTTTTACCCTGTTCGATAAGTTCTTTACATCCTCTGCCGACCAGCAAGGTTTGCATGTAAGTTCGAGCTTGAGAGAGATTAAATAGTTCACGCTTGTTCTTGGAACTCCCCATCTCAATGATCTTTTTGGTGGGGCTGTATTTCACGTTGGACAAACTACGTGATGGTACTTCAAAGTACGGAGCGCGTCCGCGGCTTGCCTGTCGCACGACACCATCGGCCATTCCGACGAGGGAATTCAGAGTCTTTTTATCTTTCGCGGTGAGCTTTGCCTTGCGAGCTTGTTGTGCTGGTGTCGGCTTTTTCGCCTTTTTCTTTGCCATCTCTTATCTCTGGTAAAGCAGGATCCTGCTGTTCTTTAGGGATTAAAACAGTTTCTTTTGCGGAGTGGTTTTATCAAGTTGTTCGGTGAGCCCTTCTTCAGGGTCATCCTTAATGATCAGTACATTATCACCGTAGTTTTCCTCAGTGACCTTGTTACCTCGATCATCCAGCTTAGTATCCGCTTCCTTGGTCACTCGTTTGGCAACTCGAGTCAGGTGATTATAGATTTCGTCACGATCTGATCCGTTCAGGTCGGAGACAGCCTGAGCTACTTCACCGAGGTAGCGGACGAATACGTTTCGACGTTCGCCTTCCTTTTTCACCTGTTGTCGGCGACGTAGGAACATTCCCAGTTTTCGTCCCACGGTTTGCAGTCCCAAACGAATTTCCTTTTGGATTTCATCGTAATGGGCGATCGCCTCTTTGGATTCGCTGGTGAATGGGACCCAGACACTGGCGACGTGCACCATGACTCTCACCGGGCCGGACGGTAGATTGCTACGTGACTGAGACAGACCGTAACTACGCCAATTCATTTTCATGACCGTTTGCGTTATCGCACAGTCACGCATCTTAAATTGCAGTGGTACGCGATTGGCATATCGTAAGACTTGCATCGCTTGCCCGTCAGAGACGTTTACATTTTTCATGCAGTCGTGCAGACGTTCGATCTGATCCTGTTTCAGCTTTGAAGGGGATTGTCGACTGCCAAACTCACCAGCCTTCATGATTTTGTCAGCCGAGTCGGCACCAAGTCCGTCGAAGGTGTTCATCAAAAACTGTCGTAACGTCCGAGCGTCCGTTTCATCGATGAGTCGCTCGAGCAATTCCCGGGATACCTTTTGAGCCGCATTGTGTCCCCCGTAAGCCAGAGCACATTCAATCTGGAACGGATTACCGCGATAGACGGAGGGAGGCCGGGTGGCGGCCACATAAAATTCGCCAGGTACGACCTGATGAAGTCCCTTGAGTAGCAGTTCTTCACCGATCGGAGCAATACAGTCTGTGCTGGGAGCCTTGATCTTGGTCTGCTGAATGGATTTATAGATTTTATCTGCTTCGTCGCGGCTGATTTTTTTGACACTGCTACGAGTACTAACATCCGCTCCTTCACAAATCCGACGTGCCACCGCCGGGCTGACTCGACTGAAACTGGAGGTCAGGAACTGCGTGATCGTCCCCTCCTTCATTTCCTTGAGCATGGTGACCAATCGACCTAACTCGACACCATACGGATGGGGTTTAATTTCCTTGGCTTCTGGTGGGAGCTGATCGGTGCTCCGTGCATAGGTGTGTAGTGTGCCTTCAGGGTCGAGGTAATGTAAGGTGACGTGAGGATTGGCGATGGCAGTCATCTCCAGATACTCATCGACGCTGCCGCGCCCTCGCTGATATTTTGCTTCAATTTCCAAAGTGACACGTGTGCCACTGCGAACCTCGACAGGCTCTGGAGGCGTCTCATCTTCTCCCACTTCAGGTATGGGGTAGAATGCTTCCCACTCGATGTTTTTCTTCTCCATGATCTTCCGGCCTTTTTCACCAGCAGGAATATCAAGTCCGTCGCCACGGTTGTTGAGAATTTGTGGGTTGTTAGTTTTCGTGTCGATCTGAAGTTCGTAGTAGTGAGCGGGTTTGCGAATGGAAAGCTTCGAGACAATCTTGACCGGTTTTCCGGTGGTCAGCATTCCGTACATTCCGGCAGCACTGATCCCGATCCCCTGTTGTCCACGACTCATCCGTAGACGATGAAATTTTGAACCGTATAACAACTTCCCAAAAATTAATGGGATCTGTCGTTTGAGAATCCCCGGACCATTATCCTGAATAGATACTTTGTATCGGTCTGGCTCTGTCTGAGTGATCGTCACCCAAATCTCCGGACCAATCCCAGCTTCTTCACAAGCATCTAATGAGTTATCGACGGCTTCTTTGACCGTGGTTAAGAGGGCCTTGCGAGGGTTGTCGAACCCTAAGAGGTGTCGGTTCTTGGCAAAGAACTCACTGACCGAAATAGACCGCTGCTTGGCGGCCATTGCTTTGGCTGTCGTTCGACGAGGTTTGCTCTTTCCGCTTGCTGTACTAGCCAATGGTGGTGCACTCCCTTTGCAACACGTGACTCCATTCAAAACGTCTGTAAGTGGAGGCCTTGATGCCCCCTAATCCCATGCAGACAGTCGTGTTAAAGACTGACGATTATACCGGTTATCACGGTTTCTTAATAGCTGAGTCTAAGAAACTGGGCGTGCAAAGCACGGATTCTAGACCAATCACGCTGAATTCAGGACAAACATTTGTCCCTACAACCGGAAAAGGCCGAATTAGAATATTAAGGTAACAATTCGTCTGTGGTTAGGATAAACACAGACAATGGGAGTGCCGACTGAAATGGTGAAAAGTCGGCCCTAACGAGGAGTCAAATGATGGCTAAATCTAAGATCATTGCTAGCGTTCTGTTTTCAGTTTTGTTTATGCTTCCCAGCGTGATGGTGGAAGCGGCAGGGCCGAAGCTAAAACTCACTCGTAAATCAACCGAAGCCAAAGCGAAAGCAGCGCCTCAGGAACCTGCCGTGCTAAAGCAGGCACCGGCTGCCACGCCGATTCAAGAACAAAGGGCGGTTCCTACTAATCCGCGTCTCTTCTACAATTACTACAGTCCTACTCAGGGTGGCGGAATTCCTTCTGTAATTTACCCAGCTCCTCGTCAGGTACCACTACACATAGGGCATACTTACAATACATATCAACCTTTAATGCCCCACGAGTTTCTGTACCGACACAATCGTAGTTATCACAACTACTATCCAAACGGCTCAGGATTCACACGAACTTTCATTCGTTATCGATAAGTTCTCAGGCTTGTGCGGCTGAAACTCCCTCAGGAATGTCCAAATGCACAAGCAATTCAAATTCTGGGTCGGCGTATGTCTGGCTCTTCTTATTAGCTCAGTCTCCTTTGAATCAGAAGCTCAGGCTGGCCGACGAAACCGTATCATGCAGACTTTTCAACGTCAGCATGCGGCTCAAACCTCATGGAATGGAGTCTACGGGCATCAGCACACCGGCACTCCGATCGCCTTAATCGTTCCGCCGACCGCCACTACCATGCGAATTCACAACTGGGGTGTTTCTGGCAACTTGATCGTACCACTGTACCATCAGTTCAGCCTAAATCCCGCATCCGGCGCGACGGTACGCGGACCGTTTAAGAAAACACCGATGTATCCCAGCAGTACGGAACAATTCGGAGTCTATTACATTCGGGGGCCTTGGTAACAAAAGGTTTGCTCTAGTTAGCGAGCGTACTTGAGCCCTTCGACTAACCACTGGTAACTTCGTTTTTCCGCTTCTGGTGTTAGCGGGTGACCAGTGCCATGATTATAAAAAGCGATGGCCGGTGTATTGGTATAGAACCGATAGACTGCCATCGCTTTTGCAATATAGGGCCAGCTTCGATTGCCATCGGCTGAATCCCCAGCGATCAGCAGAAAGGGTCTTGGCGCGATCAAGGCAAGTAGCTCTTCGTGATCATGAGGAAAGTCTGTATGGATGGTGTCACCTAAATACCAAGGCGCATCCCAGTTGGAAAAGCTCGTACCAATGCCTCCTTCACTAAAAACCGTTACTTTGATTCGTTGGTCAAAGGCGGCCAGATAAAGCACTTCTTTAGCACCTAGACTGTGCCCGACACAACCTAAGCGATGCGGGTCGACTTCCGGCAATGCTGCGAGAATATCTGTAGCGACCTGACTGTCGTATAGCATTCGTGCCATCCCTTTTGATTCGGGGTACTTTTTCAAAAAATCAGCGGCCATTTCGCCGGCCTGTATTCCGTGGTTGGTAGGCCACAGATAATTTCGTGGCACGATAGCAACCATCCCTCGTTGTGCCGCACCCAGACCATGAAATTCTTCCGGACGGCCATCTATTCCAGCAGGCAACTCGATACTGTTTTCTACCGTCGAATGCAGCACTACTACGCCAGGGACTTTTCCAACAACCTGAGTCGGCTTAAGAATATAGGCTTCAACAAAGTCGCCTGGCAGGACTTCGTATTTCACCAATGTCCGTTCCACATCGCCAATAATCTGGCGATCCAAAACTTCCAGCTTAGG
>Ga0066378_10000276_pt1 | contig 22313 bp, 21 predicted proteins | sample Knorr_S23_td_DCM_FD_70947 | JGI IMG/M metagenome (GOLD analysis project Ga0066378, IMG submission 70947) | Marine microbial communities from Southern Atlantic Ocean transect - Knorr_S23_td_DCM_ad_71m_LV_A | ecosystem: Environmental > Aquatic > Marine > Oceanic | place: Southern Atlantic ocean...
AAATAGTCTCTACAAAATCACTTGAATTTTAAAGATATACCAAAAGTCTGACAAAATAAGGACGCTGAAGATAGTCTCTAACTACGTCATAAAGAAGGAGGTACCCAAATCCACAGTATCAATAAAGAGGGTTCTCGTACCAAAGGACCCCCAGCAGGTCCCGCTCCTCGCAAGTAAGGATGTCCAGGTCTCCATCCCCGTCCAGGTCTATCAGTTCCATGCGATCGAACTTGACGCCTTTCGAACCTGAAATGGATCGGGGCTTGGTGGTTTCAGCTCTCGGAAGCCAAAACACGCCTGACTTTGCATCGTTGGCATTTTCACAACTGACGACTAGGTCCATCTTCCCGTCTGAATCCAGGTCCCCAGCGACCACTGCCTTGGCCGTCCCGAAGTCATCTCCGAATTTCCAGATGGACTCTTGGGTGCGCTCAAAGCTCTCTGTTTGAAATGTGAACCGTTGGATCTGGCGCGAGCGGATCGCTGCCCAGATGGACCAGGTCTTTTCCTCCTTTGAGAGAACATCCATGAACATGACTTCTTCCCCTCTGGCTCCGATGAGAATCTTTTTCCAGAATCCCATACTCTGACCGTTCGATGGATTGATCAGTGCGTAGATGCCGCTTGCCCTTTCTTTGCGATCGGAAAAAAGGATGTCCAAATCTCCATCCCGATCCATATCCATCACTCGGATTGTCATGACCCAGCCGATGGCTTGCAGTGGATGCCACTGCCAATCCACAAGCTTGCGAGGTGAGGTGGGGGCCTCCAGCCAACCGATGGTAGCCTCTTTTCCCTTGGACCCGACGACCAGATCGGTCCTTCCATCCCCATTGATGTCTCCAGGTGTGGTGAACATCCACATCGCACGGCCCTGAAGGGCAGGTATGGGTTCGGTTTCCCAACGGCTGGCATTCCTATAATCTCCCGATTCGATAGGCGCCCAATGGACGTAGACCGATCGGTTGCTGCCCTCGCATGAACTGATGACATCCATCTGTCCGTCCTGATCGAGATCAGCAAAAACCGCATCCTCTGGTGAGGCGACCTTACCCACTGTCACCGTCGGCCAGGGTTGCCTCGCCTTTTTGGGGCCCGGGTTTTGGTAGACACGCACCTGGCCACTCTCTTCCCAGCCCGTGACGATATCCTGCCATCCATCTCGATTGACGTCTGCCAGTCGCACGCCGTCTGCGCCTTCGAGGGTGCCATCAATGGTGTGTCGAGCCCACTCGGCCTGACTGCACAGGCAAAGGCTTCCCAGCAACCATTGGGCGATGATTCGACGACTCATGGCGATCCAGTCACGGGCTTCAAGCCCTCTGCTTCAAGGCCGCACCGCGGTACCGTCCCTACGCCTTATCGGCAGCCAAGTTCCTGGGTCCTCGGGGAAGGGATGTTTTGCAGCGGCTTTTTCATTGATGTCGATGCCCCAACCAGGGCGGTCATTGAGGTGCATGTAACCATTGTCCATCGTCGGAGCCCCAGGGAAAACCTCACGCATGGCATCATTGAAATACACGCTTTCCTGGATGCCAAAGTTGTGAATGTTCATGTCCAGGTGCGCATTGGCAGCGTGGCCCACTGGGGAAAGGTCTCCCGGTCCATGCCATGCGGTTCGAACGCCAAACCATTCACCCAGTGTGGCCAGTTTTCTCGAAGGGGTGAAGCCTCCGGCCTGGGTGATGTGAACGCGAATGAAGTCGATCAATCGGTTCGTGATCAAGTCTACCCATTCGTGTGGATTGTTGAAGAGTTCTCCCATGGCGATGGGGACGCTGGTCTGATTGCGGAGCTGAGGGAAATAGCCATTCTGTTCCGGAGCCAGGGGGTCTTCGATGAAAAAGGGTCGATACTGCTCAAGTTCCTTGAGCAGGTTGATGGCTTCAATGGGCTGAATCCGTTCATGAACATCGTGAAGCAATTCCACGTCCTCACCGCAGGTGTTGCGAATGTGTTCAAACATTTTGGGGGTGGCCTTGAGATAAGGAAGAGAATCCATGTGACCATCTGACGGGACCCCAAAGCCTGCTTCGCGAAAATGGGGTTTCTGAGAAAGATGGGAGGATCCATAACTTCCCAGCTGAATGCGTACGTGCCGAAAGCCTTGTTCCATCTTCGAGCGTACGCTGTCCTCCAGTTCCTTGAAATCCCTTCCTCCAGCATGGGAATAACAATCGGCGGCAAAGCGCGAACGTCCGCCCAGCAACTGATACACCGGCATGTTGGCCCTCTTCCCTTTGATGTCCCACAGGGCCATGTCGAGCCCACTCAAGGCGTTGTTGAGAACAGGGCCATTACGCCAATAGGAGCTGGTATAGGCGTTCTGCCACATGTCTTCGATATCATCGACACTTCGGCCACGTGCAAAACCATCGAGGTATTCGTTGACCGCTGTCACGACCGTGAGGGGCCGTTGATTGTAGGTGCCGCACCCCAATCCGTAGAGCCCGGGTTCGTCGGTTTCAACCTTGATGATGACCAGACGAGCACCCATCGGGCTGGTGGTGATGGCTCGGACCTTGGTGATCTTCAGAGGCCGCAGTCCCTTGGTGGCATCGGTATAGCGTTTGTCAGAGGCTTCCTGAGCCCCGGTCGGCAAGCTCATGGCACCCAGAGCACCCAGCCCGATTCCTTTGAGCAGATTTCTTCGATTCATGGTTTCTCCAAATGATGGCGTTGATTTTGAGGGAATTATCTCCTTATAGCCTCAGGTTTTCTCAAAGCCAACCCTTTCCGCGCCGGATGGAGCTCATTGAGGGGGGCATGCCGATAACAACAGAATGTGTCGGTTTGGGGAACCTTGAGTCATTCCAGCCCTCCAAATATCCATGGCTGGTGTTCGTTTTGGTTATAAAGATCGGAAAAGACCTAGAAAAGGAATGACAAAGGCTTCGGAGGTCCGTTAATCCTAGGAAGGTATGCCGAAGCGGACGGACATTCATTCAGTACTCATCATCGGTGCTGGCCCTATCATCATTGGCCAAGCATGTGAATTTGATTATTCGGGGACTCAAGCCTGCAAGGCGCTGCGCGAGGAGGGTTTCCGAGTGATCCTGGTCAACTCCAATCCTGCCACGATCATGACCGATCCTGAGTTTGCGGATCACACCTACATTGAGCCCATCACGCCTGAGTCGGTGGCCAAGATCATTCGCAAGGAACAGGCATGGATGCAGGAACAGGGCATGCAAGGCAAATTGGTGCTTCTCCCGACCCTGGGAGGGCAGACGGCCCTCAATGTGGCCATGGACATGCACCGATCGGGTCAGCTTGTGGAGCTGGGAATTGAGTTGATTGGCGCTCAGCCCGATGCGATTGAAAAGGGTGAGGATCGCTTGGCCTTCAAGGAGGCCATGAAGAAGATCGGATTGGATGTGCCGGTCAGTGGTGTGGCCCACGATTGGCCGGAAGCCAAAGCCATCGCCGAAAACATCGGCCGTTTTCCTTTAATCATTCGTCCGGCTTACACCCTCGGTGGCACCGGTGGGGGTATTGCCTACAACTGGGAAGAATACGAAACCATTTCCAAGCGAGGCTGTGAACTCTCGCCTGTTTCCGAGATCCTCATCGAGGAATCGCTGCTCGGATGGAAGGAATTTGAGATGGAGGTGATGCGTGATCGTGCCGACAACTGTGTGATCATTTGCAGTATCGAGAATTTTGATCCCATGGGCGTGCACACGGGTGACTCCATCACCGTAGCGCCCATTCAGACGCTCACCGACAAGGAGTATCAGATCATGCGTGATGCTTCCTTTGCGGTCATCCGCGAAATCGGTGTGGAAACCGGAGGATCCAACATTCAGTTTGCCGTCAACCCACAGAATGGCCGAATGACGGTCATTGAGATGAACCCGCGTGTGTCCCGTTCCTCGGCCCTGGCCTCCAAAGCCACTGGGTTTCCGATTGCCAAAATCGCTGCCAAGTTGGCCGTCGGTTACACCTTGGATGAAATTCCCAACGACATCACTCGGGAAACCCCGGCGAGTTTTGAGCCTACCATTGATTATGTGGTGACCAAGATTCCACGTTTTGCCTTTGAAAAATTCCCTCAGGCAGACCCGACCTTGACGACCCAGATGAAATCGGTGGGAGAGGCCATGGCCATAGGCCGCACTTTCAAGGAATCGCTCCAGAAATGCCTCCGTTCCATGGAAATCGGGCGTAGCGGTCTGGGTGGGGATGGGAAACCCTGGCGTTTGGGTGATCAGGTTTATGAAGATCGTGACATCCTCCCCAAGGACGTGATCACTCGCAAGCTGAGCATCCCCAATGCGGAGCGGATCTTCTTCATTCGCCACGCCTTCCGAGCCGACTTCTCATTGGAGGAAATCCATGAGATCACCCAGATCGATCCGTGGTTCCTCACGCAAATTAGGCAAATTGTGGAAGTGGAAGAGTCCCTGGCCGCCATGGCCTGATACCTTCATCAGGTTCAAAAGCATGCGGGGGAAACGCTTGCCTGGGTGCCACCCTAGGAAGCTCTCCACGATCGGAGATCTCCTTCGCGACGAGTCATGCCGTCGCGATCGAGTTTTTCGAAAAGAGGGATGGCGACCCGTCTTGAAATACCCAGGGATTCCTTGAGTTGACTCACCGTCGATGGGCCGTTCTGTTCTAGAAATCCCCGGGTCTGCTGTAAAAGCCGCTCAAAGGCTTCTCGAGCCATGACCATATCCTTGTTCAACTCCACCAGGTTTCCCATGCGGACGAGACACCGGATGGCATCTCCTTCGTCCGGCGAGTTCTCCAGGTTGCGGCGGTAGGGTGGGTCGAGCGGTTTTTCCTTGAGTTGACGGGAGATCGCATCCGCAAGGGGTTGGAGGCGATCAGGCATGGCCACATGGTGGGAGGCATGGGCCAGGAAGTCGCCGCTCTGCTCCACTTGGTGTTGGGTCTTAAGAGATTCGAGTAAGGCCTTCCAGAGACTTGCCTCGGGCAGGCAACGCAAGTAACGCGTTCGAAGAGGTTCGATAGGGTGGCCCGGATGTTCTGGATGTGCCTGATGATGCTGCTGAACATCTTTGAAAGCCTCACACACTTGTTGTGCCCACCAGGCAGCATCCAGCATCCAGCCCTGTTGCTTGATCGCGTGCTTTTCCTTAACCCAAAGGGCGGCCTCACGCGCCAGTTGCTTGGCAGTCCAGATCCCAAGCCACTGAAGGGTTTCCAGATGGAGGCCATGATCTCTTGCCAGGCGTGCACGAAGATAGGCTCCGCAGGAGGCGTCGGATGCCATCATGGATTGGAGGAAGGTTTGTTGATCTCGACTTCGGAATCGTCTGGATCCTGCATCTGTATCCCAGACCCTGCCACCCCCCACCGTTTTTTGTTGTGAGCCATCGCGAATGACGAATGGATCTCCCTCCAGCACAAAGCATGGACGTTCCAGTGTCAGTCGGAAAGCAGCCTGGCCCCCAGGGACCACGGGTTGGCTGGAAGGAAACTCAATGCGACCCAGAATCTGGTCGGAGCCCATATGGAACCAGACGCGGCTGCCACTGCGCAAGGGGCCAGAACCTGTCTTATCGGGATGCATGGAGCGGCCGCTTCGCTCCAGTGTGCCATCCAGGCAGCGTGTCGACCGTCCCAGTTGCGGGTCGGTGACTACTTGACCTCGTCCGACCTTTGTCGGTTCGAAGCGATGGGCCTTACGGATGGAGACCGAACTCAGGTTGAGGGCCACCCGCATCCCGGGTTGAACATCGCCTTGAGTCGCATGGTGATGTTGAATGGATTTGATTTTTGTCGTGATTCCGCCCGGTTGGATGACGACGGGTTGATCCATTTTGAGGGGGGCGCCGGAAAGGGTGCCCGTGACAACGGTGCCCAGGCCGCGGATGGAGAATGCCCGATCGATGGGGAGCCGGGGTTTGGATTGATCCCAATGGGGTGTGTGAGCGCGTAGCGTATGGGCCACGATGGACTTGAGGGTGTCAAAACCGGTTCCGGAGAGTGCCGAAGTGGCCACGATGGGAGCATCGGCGTAGGGAGTTTCATCCAGTTCTTCCCGTATCATGGACTCCACCAGAGCCACGTCGGCATCCGCTCGGTCGGCCTTGGTGATGATGGGGATGATGTGGGGTACCCTCAGGTAGTGGAGGATTTGAAAATGTTCCTCCGTTTGCGGCATCCAGCCGTCATCCGCAGCAATGACCAGCAAGGCGCAATCGATCGAACCGACCCCGGTCACCATGTTCTTGACGAAATCCTCGTGACCCGGCACGTCAATCATGCCGAGATCATACGTGATTTGAGGTTGCTCCGGGTCCACCAGCGACCATTGGGAAAAGCCCAGATCGATCGTAATCCCTCGACGTTTTTCCTCGGGCAGCCGGTCGGTGACCTGGCGGGTCAAATACTCCACCAGAGCACTCTTGCCATGGTCGACATGGCCGGCTGTGGCCACGATAAAGGGAAGGTTGCGCATGGGTGTGCGTCCCGACGGTTCCCGTCTCAGTGCCCGGAGTGTGACTTCCAGGCCTTCAGGGCTGCGATCAGCAGTGAGTCCTGTTCCGGCAGGACCGTCCTGAGATTCAGATAAAAGGTTTTTTGTGACACGTGCCCAATGATGGGTGTGGGCTGATTCCGAAAAAAGTCAGCGATGCGATCTGCCGGTTGATCGGGAGAGGTGATGCCCAAGCCAAGGGATGGCAAGGCCGTGGTGGGCATGGTGCCACCTCCCACACCTCCGGACAGGTCCACCTGTTCGACCCCATTGAGGTTACCCCCGATGGACTCCAGGATACATTGGGTGCGTGCCTCTAAGACTTCCATTGTGATGCTGAGCCCTCCATAGGCAGGAAGCGACGGCGTTTCAAGGTGCTCCGGGTCATCCTGAGAGACCAGGTGATGTTCGGCGACCTGCTCCAGCACGCCCAAGGTGACTTTATCGATGCGTAAGGCTCTAAACATGGGGTGTTGCTTGAGATGGTTGATGTGCGTGGTATTCCCCGCGATAATGCCTGCCTGAGGGCCCCCCATCAATTTATCTCCACTGAAGCACACCAGGTCGACGCCTTGATGAATGGCTTCAGCCGGCGTGATTTCACGATCGATGTCAAAATGCTCCTTGGTATCAACCAGTGCGCCGCTTCCCAGATCGAAGACCAGCGGGCAGTCATGTTCCCTGGCCAGGTCTGCCAGTGCTTTAAGGGGGGGAGAGGCCACGAAGCCTGTCATGGCAAAGTTGCTTTGATGCACCTTGAGAATCATCACCGTGTGGTCGCCGATAGCCCGCCGATAATCTTCCAGTGTGGTGTGATTGGTGGTCCCTACTTCGCGCAGTCGGATGCCTGCCGATTCCAGGATTTCCGGTATTCGGAAGCCTCCACCAATCTGGACGAGTTCACCTCGGGAAAGAATCACTTCGGATTGCGCATCCCTGCGGGCTGCCATGAGGATCAGCATCAGGGCAGCAGCGCAGTTATTGACTACGGTGCTGGAAGGGGACTGACAGATCGTGGCCAGAGCTTTTTCCACCCAGAGACCGCGTTTGCCTCGCTTGCCGGTGCTCAGGTCCAGCTCCAGATTGTTGTAGCCAAGCGATTGGAAAATGGCGCTGTTCAGGTCCAAGGGTAGAGGCGCCCGCCCGAGATTGGTGTGGAGAACGATGCCTGTTGCATTGACGACGCAGCGAAGTCGCATTTGATCGAAGCGACATAGCCCCTGTTCGACCAAGGAGCTGATGTCACCCTTGGCAGGAAGGGTCTGCTGATCACGCCATTGCTGAAGTTGCTCTTGAATCAGACGTTTACGCAACCTTCTGGGGATCGGCAGGTGCCGGGTCTGCTGAATGAGTTGATCCACCGATGGTAAAGGACCGATCGTTTTGTGGGTGGCCTCCATGAGCACGCATCCTGACCGATCTTGTCAGACAATCAAAGTTCGGAATGCTCGGATGAAGGTGCCGAGATGGCGAGGTCACCGGTTGGTTGCCATGCGACGGCGGGGGTTAGAAACTCGAAAATGGAATCTCCGTGTTTCATGGTTTTTCGGCACACCCACCATGGAGTCAATGAAAGTTCATCTCGCTTGGCATGCCCCAGCAGGAACATTCCATCTGGTTTCAGGAGGGAAGGCATGTTTTCCAGGTCGAGTAACTTTTGGGAAAGCGATGTGGAGCGCTGAGAGCGATTCTTATCACCGAAAGGCGGGTCTGCCATGATCAAATCAAAGCGTTCACCCAGGGTGATGAGCTGCGGTATCAGGGTGAAAACATCCTGGGTTTTCATCCGATGGCGGTGGGTTGGCATCCCACATTTGCTGATGTTCCCCTTGATCCAGCGAGCATGTTTGGAAGATTTTTCCACGCTCAACACCTGGCTGGCCCCTCGACTGAGACTCTCCAGACCCAAGGCGCCACTTCCACTGAACAGATCCAGAACTCGAGCCTCCTGGATTCTCGGGCCCAGACTGTTGAAAATGGCTTGCTTGACCAGGTCAGGGGTGGGGCGCACGCCGAGCCCCTTGGGTACTTGCAGGATCTTACCTGCGGCAATGCCTCCGATGATACGCATGGTTCGAGTCGTCGATGATGGTGGATCCAATGATCTGGCTGGGGTGGTGTGTTTCCCCGTTTGATCAGCAGCATGGATGGGGCCCTTTGTGGACTCAATCTTTTTAGGAAATGTGTAAATTGGGATTGTTGGAACTTTCTTGAGCCTGACACAATGTTGCCATGGCCACCGATCAAGGCAAGACGCTCAATGAGTTGGAAGAGGAAATCTACAGTTGGCAAATGGATGTCACTGGCTTTGGCCTGGAAGGTCAGCAAAAGCTTAAACAAGCAACGGTGATGATCAGCCGGTGTGGCGGTTTGGGTGGAGTGGTTGCCTATGAACTGGCTGCAGCGGGGATCGGTAGACTAGTCCTGGCGCATGCCGGAAACATCAAGCCCAGTGATCTGAATCGCCAATTGCTGATGACTCGGCAGGCCATGGGAACGTCTCGAATGGATTCGATTGTGACACGTCTGCGAGATCTCAACCCCGATCTGGAGATCCTTCCCATCAGGGAGAACGTCAGCGAGGCCAACGTGAATGAAATGGTATCCCAGGTGGACGTGGTGGTGGATGCCGCTCCACTTTTTGAAGAGCGCTACGCCATGAATCAGGCGGCGGTTCGCTTCCGCAAGCCCTTGGTGGAATGTGCCATGTTTGAATTGGAGGGGCAGTTGACGGTGATCGAACCGGGTCAGACGCCGTGTTTGCGCTGTCTTTATCCCGAACCGCCGGCGAGTTGGAAGCGGCGGTTCCCGGTGTTTGGTGCAGTTTCCGGAAGTCTGGGTTGTATGGCCGCCATGGAGGTCATCAAATTAGTCAGCGGGTTGGGGAAGCCACTGAGAGGCCAGTTGCTGAGCATGGATCTCCGAGATCCCGCGTTTCGTCGCTTTCGGATTCGACGGGATCCTGCCTGCCCGGTTTGCCGTCATTTGGCCTGCGGATCCGATCCGTCGGAGTCGGCGGTCCTGAAATGACCGGTTGAACGACTTCCAAGCCCGTGGTAAACAAGCACCGTGCTGTTCGCTCCTGCTTCCAAAACCACGCGTCGGGGTTGGTGTTTCTTTCAGGCTTTCTGCTGGTGTGTCCTGCTATGTGGATGGGGACTCCCGCGAGTCGCGGCCTGCAAGTATTCGGTACGCGATGTGGCTTTTGTCGATTTGGATCGTCAGGGATTTGAGTGGATTGTGACTGCCAGCAGGGCAGAGCTGGATGTGCTTCGACCCGAATGGCAGCCGACTTCCCAAGCTTTGTTCCTCGATTCCAATCTGCAGCCTCGCTGGCTCGACTTGGATCAAACCGATCGCTGGCCAAGTTTTCTGGATCCTGTCTCTTTTCCTGCAGGGGCGTCTTTTCACCTCTACCGACCCGGGCTGCCCTTGTTGGATGTCAGCCCGAGTACATCGCCCGAAGGCATGGAACAAGCTCAGCGTTGGACCCATCTCGAAGGGTTGGTTAAAAACCCTCTGCGGGAGCGCCTGATCGACCAACTCATGGAGGCCTACGCGGTCATCCTCCTGTTGGAAGGGAAACAAGCTGAGGAGAATCAACGGGTGGCTCAAGCAGCTCAGCGCGCTGCCTCCTTCATCGAAGAGCTCATGCCGGACATGCCCAAACCCGTGGATGTCCCTCCCCAGGTGATCATGATTCCTCACCAGGACATCGGCAAAGAGCGTGCCTTGATTTGGAGTCTTGGAATGGATTGGCAGGCGACAGAGGAACCTCAGGCGTCGATTCTCATTGGCAGGGGGCGTCGTCTCGGGCCGGCACTCAAGGGCGATGCTATTACGAGCGTGCAATTACAGGAGATGTTGGCTGTGGCCGGTCAGGACTGCGAGTGCGATTTGGATCGCTCCTGGATGCAGGGCCCACGCATGCCTATGGCTTGGGGTCCGGAGCGTCAGCAGGCTTCTTATCAATGGCTGGGATTTGATCCTGAAAACCCTCTGGTCAAAGCCGAAATCAGTCGCATCCTTTCCCGGGGTCGTAACGCAATTCGTGTGGGTTCTGACCCGCATGACACGCAGGGGCTGGACATGCTGCTCCTGGGTTATTCTGAAGAGGTGATCGGCCTTGAACCGACGGCCTCTAATGTGAGCGAAGGAAGTGCATCCCAAGGAGAAGCTCGGATCTCGGCTGCCAAAGAAGTGCCCGACCAACCCATCCTCGTGGGCGTGGATTCGCCGACTTCGCCATCAAACGACTCTGCAGACCTTCAGCAACGTTCGGAAGCGACAAAGGCCCCAACCGAATCAGCTGCTTCGGACTTGGAGGTGGAACCCGCAAGAAGCTCTTTCAAACGGCCTATTCAGGTGATGATCGGTTTCAGTGTCCTGGTCTTTCTGGGAGGCTTCAGCTTATGGGTGGCACGCAAGAAAAACCACGGAATTTGATGCTTGGGTTGATTTTCAAGGAAATGTGGTTTCGCAAAATGCAGGCGCTGCTTTGCCTCTGCGGTCTGGCTGCCGTGGTATCGCTCATGACGGCTTATCTGACGACAGAAAAAGCAGCTGATCGCGAAACCAAGCGTATCACGCGCGATCTCGGTTTCAATTTGCGTATCCTTCCCAAGGAAACCGACATGGACCTTTATTGGTTCCAGGGCTTCTCCGATCAGACCATGCCGCAATCCCTGGTCGAAAAACTGACGCAATCCGAAGGTGTTTTCATGACCTACAATCACTTGATGGCTTCCTTACGTCAGAAGATTTCCCTGGGCAACGGGTCGGCCATCCTTGTGGGGGTGGCTCCCACGGTGACTTCGGCTGACAAGAAGAAACGACCGATGGGGTTTTCACTGGAGCCTGGAACCGCCCATCTGGGGTATCAGCTAGGGCTGCGCCTTGGCCTCAAGGCAGGGGATATCCTGCAGGTCAAGGGGCTCTCCCTGAAGGTGGCTCGAGTGATGGTCGAGTATGGGAACGAGGAAGATGTCTTTCTTTATACCACCTTGCAAGACGCGCAGACCGTGACCGGACTGGAGGGGCAGATCAATGAAATCAAGGCCATTGATTGTCTTTGCCTGACGGCGGACCAGGACCCGGTATCCATCCTGCGTGCCGAATTGGAAAAAAGGCTTCCTGAAGCCAAGGTGATTCAGGACCGAGTCCAGGCAGATGCACGCGCCCGTCAACGACAGATGGTTGAGAAGAAGTTTTCCTTCTTGAGCCCTTTCCTCATGGTGGCCGGTGCAGTTTGGGTGGCTGTGTTTGCCATGCTCAACGTACGTGAGCGGCGCAGTGAAATCGGTATCTGGAGAGCTCTCGGCAAAAGTGGGGGTATGGTGGCCACCCTGTTTCTTGGGAAGGCACTCCTGCTCGGTGGGGTGGGTGCCCTGATGGGTTTTGCTGTGGGTAATCAGTTGGCTCAGGCGGTGGGTCCTGAGATATTTCAAATTACTGCCAAGGCCATCCAGACCGAATGGTCCTATCTTTTTTGGGCCTTGGTCTGGACACCACTGCTCTCGGCCATGGCTGCCTTCATCCCAGCCATGATCGCGGCTTCGCAGGATCCGGCCTACAGTCTCAGAGAATCTTGAATCCCATGCTCATTGCTCAAAATCTCAGCAAGCATTACCCTTCGGCTCAAGGGTGGATCAAAAGTCTCGATGAGATGGATCTTGAAGTGAAGGCCGGAGAGTTCCTGGCGATTCGAGGTCACAGTGGCAGCGGCAAAACCACCTTGCTTCTCACACTGGGGGCCATGTTGCGCCCCAGCTCCGGGAGGGTCGTTTTTGAGGGCCAGGACATGTATCAATGCAGCTCGCAACAACGAGCTGCCTGGCGCGCGGAGCAGATTGGTTTTGTTTTCCAGATGTTTCATCTCATGCCTTACCTCAGCGTGCTGGATAATTTGTGCCTTCATGGCCGGGCAAAAGCTGGCTCAACGCAGCGCGCCGACACCTTGCTGGATACCTTGAATTTGAAACATCGGGTGAACCATTTGCCCCATCAGCTCAGTGCGGGGGAGAGGCAACGAGTGGCCATGGCCAGAGCCATGATGGCGTCTCCAAAATTGATCCTTGCGGATGAACCCACTGGCAACCTCGATCCTCGCCATGCAACTGAAGTCTGTGAGCATTTGAGAAAGTTTCGCGACTCAGGTGGTACGGTGATCCTGGTGACTCACGGGGAGCTGGCCTCTTCCTTTGCTGACCGAACGATCTTTCTGGAGCAAGGCCGATTATTGGAGACTGTCGAGGGCCATGCACAGACTGCTCCTTGAAACCTTTTCTCAAATTCCATGATTGCTCAATTCCTTCGATCTACCTTTTGTCCACTGTCAGCACGCAGCCTAGGCGTTTTTTTAAACCGCCCCACAGGATACCTGATCAGCTGCTGGTTTCTTTCGATCGCTGCACTGCAGGCAGCCAGTGGGGACTGGCCAACGTATGGGGGAGATCATGCCAGAAGCGGTATTCAGACCGATCGTCTGGCGCCCCCGCTACAATTGGCTTGGCAATTTGTTCCCAAACAACCTCCGCGTCCTGCCTGGCAGGGAGAGGCTAAATGGGATGGGTGGAACAAGGTGTATGATCTGAAACACCGACAGGATTTCGATCATGCCTTTCATATCGTCGGTGATGAGGATGCCCTCTATTTTGGATCTTCTTCCGAGGACAAGGTGATTTGCCTTGGCGCTCAGGATGGAAAAATTCGATGGACATTTTTTACCGAGGGACCGGTCCGTCTGGCACCGACCTTGATAGGAGAGAGTCTTTTTGTGGGGTCCGATGACGGTCATATATATCGCTTGCGCGCAACCGATGGTACCCTGGAGTGGAAAACGCGACCTGGCCCCAGGGACTATCGTATCCCCGGAAACGGTCGGCTCATCTCGGCCTGGCCCGCTCGCACCGGGGTCCTGGTTCAAGAAGGTGTGGCCTATGCCGGGGTGGGTATGTTCCCCTCTGAAGGAGTTTATGTATGTGCCATGAATGCTGAAAATGGCGAACTCTTGTGGAAGACCGAGCAAAAAGATCTTCCCGCTCAGGGTTATCTGGTGGCTTCTTCATCCCGATTGTATGTACCGACCGGACGCAACAATCCTGTGGTGCTTGACATTCAGGATGGCAAGCGACAACAGGTGTTGAATGGCGATGGGGGTAGTTATGCTCTACTGACAGAGGATGCCTTGGTATTTGGGCCGGGAAAAACAGGACAATTGCGTTGGGTGGAACCAGGCAGCAAGGATCAGTTAGCGACCTTTCAGGGCAATCACATGATCGTCTTTCAAGGGCGCTCTTACTTGCATTCGGACGCCTCATTGCAGGCCATTGATCGTGAGCGCTATCTGGAATTGGCACGTCAAAGACGTGATCTGTATGCGTATCGACAAAAGCTGAACGATCAGCTCAAACAACTCAAAAAGGATTCTCCCGGCGATTTGACGGAAAAAACAGAGGCGATTCAGAAAGAGCTGGTGGATATCGCTCGCTCACTCGATCAGATCGGTCAGGATATGGAAGGTTGTTTGTTGTGGAATGTTCCCTGCGAGTTCCCTTACAGCATGATTCTTTCAGGGGATATTCTCTACACCGGAGGCAAGGGCAAGGTGGGAGCCTTCGACGCTCAATCGGGTGACTCACTTTGGCAGGGTGAGGTCCACGGCCGTGCTTTGGGGCTGGCCAGTGTGCATGGCCGCCTTGTGGTGAGCAGCGATACTGGACACATTCAGTGCTTCGAGCCCTGAAGATGGTTACGGCCTTACTTCCTCAATGCAATAAAGGTGCTCCAGAGTGCGGATGAAAAGCTTGCTTCCTGCCATGGCTGGGGTGGCCATGCACATTTCGTTGAGGGAATTCACATGCCGAACCTCGAAGGTATCTCCAGCAGGGATCACGTAGGTGTCTCCGTCTTCGCTGAGAGCAAAAAGGTGATCCCGATAGGCCCAGGGTGAAGCGGTGAATGCGGTTTTCCCTCGGGGATTGAGCCGCTCTTTCGGGTAAACTTCAGAACCATCTGTGGCATTTCTCGCGCTGAAAAAACCAAAGTCCCAGAGAACATAAAATCTTCCCTGGTAAAGCAAGGGGGAGGGATTGTAGGGCGCTGCGTTGTCGACCATCCAATCGATCCACTGATTTTGGTGAGTGCCTTCCTCCAAGGTGATGTCTCCAGAAGCCCCGGGTCGTATGGCATAGATGGGTTTGTTGGGGCGCAGTTTGTCTCCCACATAGCCGGCGGCAACATAAAGGCGTTTTTCATCGGCAAATGGTGTGGGGATGCAAATGGTCGACATGCCCTGGATTGTCCAAAGGGGTTGTCCCATCAGATCGTAAGAACGGGTTTTGTTCACTCCGGTGGTAATGATTTCAGTGCGCATGTCGTTCTCCCAGACAAAGGGAGTCGAAAAGTTGGAGGGCTCATCCCTGAGGACTTTCCACTGTTCTTGTCCGGATTTTTTGTCATAGGCCGCTATCCAGGATTGTTCCTCATTGTCGTTGACAATGATCACCCACTGATCATGCAGGATGGGCGAGCTGGACGTGCCCCATCCAAGGCGCATGGCTGCGGGTGGCCACTGATGCTTCCAAACAATGGCTCCATTCCAATCCAGGCAATAAAGTCCCATGTAGCCAAAGTGGACATAAACATGTTTCCCGTCGGTCACCGGCGTCTCCGAAGCGTAGGTATTTTTAACATGGATGGTGCTGCTGGGTGCAGCCTCATGCAAGGTGCTGGCCCACCGAATCGAGCCGCTTTGAGTGTCTATGGCTTCCACCACCCAGGCATGGACATCCTTGGAGGGTTCGGGACGTTCTCCGCCAAAATAGAGACCCTTGATCGGTGCTTCAACCTCGCCGCGACTCTTGACCGAAACCATGAAGACGGTCTCATCCCAGACAATCGGTGACGACCAACCTCTACCTGCCGTGGTTTGTTTCCAGGTGACGTTCTCCTTCTCGCTCCAAGTCATGGGCAGGTCAGGGTTCTGGCTCACACCTCTGGAATCTGAGCCGCGAAACGAAGGCCAGGAAACCTCCCCTGTCAGATTCAGCAAGGGGTTGCAGAACAAGGCAACAAGGAGTGTGGGGAACCATTTGTTGTGAGTCATCCAACGGATCAGAGCAGGAAGCCGATCGAGTTTCAACCACTCATTCAGCAGCTGGATGGCTTCGGCAAGCTTCCCATTGGGGTTGATTCACTCTTTTTTGGCTTCCAAAAGCCGAGGATCCTGATGAGCCAGGTTTTGTTACCATCTAGCGATGAAATGATTAAGCCTGATAGAATAAAAGCCTGTGCCTCTGTGCATCAAGCTGACTTTGCCTTAACCGTTTGACTTGCCTATCGACCGGGCTTAGATTCGCTTTAAGATGCTGGTAGCCCGCTCCAATCCGATTGAGCTTGAGAAAGATAGAACACAGGAAGTGTGTTTTTCATCGGATGGGTCCATTTTGTCGGCCCCTGTGGAATCTTTTTTGCAGGCAGTCAGATCCCAGCTGCGGGAACAGGTTCTCGCCTTCGAGCCGGAAATCGCATCCTTCGCTGAGTATGCCCTGCTCAATCAGGGCAAACAGTTGCGTCCCACTTTGGTAGGATGTGCTGGAGAAGCCGACCAAGGCTTCGAACCTGGCCTAGTGAAAGTCGCTGTCATCATTGAGATGATTCACCTGGCGACCTTGGTCCATGACGACATCATGGACCAAGCCATCCTTCGCCGTAATCGACCCACTTTGTGTGAGCATTCTGGCAATGAGGTGAGTGTTTTACTGGGTGATTGCCTTTTTTCACGTGCCTTGGAACTGGCTTCCGAGTTCCCTACCACGGACGTCTGCCGACTGGTCTCCCAAGCCACGCGCAATGTTTGTTCCGGTGAAATTCTCCAAACCCTGCGTTACAAAAAACGCATTCTCAATCAGGAGGACTACCTTCGCACCATTCGCCTCAAAACCGCCGAGCTGTTTGCCCTGAGCTGTGAGTTGGGTGGTTCGCAGATCGGTCTCAGCTCGCGGCACTGCGACGCATTGAGAAATTTTGGCTTCTCGCTTGGAACAGCCTACCAAATTTACGATGACTGCCTCGACATTTTCGGAGATGAGTCTGAGGTAGGTAAATCGCTTGGCACGGATCTCCAGACTGGGAAGTGTACCCTACCCATCCTGTTGCTGCAGGAGGCCATGGCTCCTCAGGAAAAAGAGACTCTCCTCTCCAAGCTTTTTGTCTGGGATGAAAGCCAGCGTGACTGGCTGATGGGTCTTTTCGCTCGTCACCAGACCTTGGAGGCCTGTATTCGTGTCATCGAGCAACACCTTTACGATGCCGAGCGTGCGCTTGAACTTTTGAAAGGCGATCGTCATGGTCTTTCGCTGGAGCCGTTGTCGAAGTTCTTATCTTCTCAGGCAACGCGACTGGGCCACTGAACCCAAATACGAGACCCACCTCTTTATGGAAGCAATCACCCGCAAGATCAGAAGGGATGATGCTTCCAACGCTTCCTTACCATCCACGGCTGTCTCTCTGACAGATCTCGACGATGCTTGTCTGGTGACCGCTTCCCAACAGGGTGAGCTTGCCGCTTTTGATGAATTGATACGACGTTACCACTCTCGTATCTACGCGACGCTCTATCACATGACCTCGAATCACGAGGATGCCGATGACCTGACTCAAGAAAGTTTTATTCGGGCTTTCAAGGCGCTCAAACGGTTCAAGGGAGATGCTTCTTTCTATACCTGGACCTATCGTATCGCGGTGAACCTCACCATCAACTTTCTGAAGAAGCGCCATCGAAGAGCCTATCATTTGAGCCTGAATGACATGGATATTCAGGTGGAAAACCACCCGGAGCTGGTTGCGTTGATTTCCAACAAAACCCCACGAGGTGAGGTCCGTATCCATGAATTGCAGCAAAAATTGAACGAAGCCATGCTGCAACTGTCAGAAACACATCGTCTGACCGTGACGTTGCATGATATCCAGGGGATGTCTCATGAGGAGATTTCGAAAATCATGGACTGCAACGTAGGAACGGTGCGCTCCAGACTTTTTTATGCCAGGCAGCAGTTGCAGGGATACCTGGCTGATTACTTGCCCCAACCCTAGTTTCCATGGACATGAAAGAACAGCATGCACAAGACCAAGAGGCTCTTCGAAAACTGATTTCCTTGAAGGGCCATGAAACACCGCCTCCCGGCTACGGGGATCTCTTGGCTTCTCGGATCATTTCCAGACTCGAGGTCGACCGAATCGCACATCGCGATCCCTTTTTGTGGCGCATCTTCAGAAACCTGTCCTTTCGGCCAGCGCTTTCCGTTGTCTACAGTTTGGTGATGATTGCCCTGGTTTGCTTCGGTCGTGATGTGGCTGAAGCGCCCTCAGCGAATACGCAAACCTTCCAGGCAGGGGGTTTGAGTTTTCAAATTCCAGGTGCTGCCTGGTTCCGTAACTCAACGGATTCCTCCCAGCATTCCATGAAGTTACCTTCCAGAGTGATGACTGCCGGCTTGATGGGGAAGAGGAGCCGCCCAAGTATTCAGCCAACGCTTCAGTTTACTGGAAGCGGGTTGTCTCCATTGAGCCAACCCATGGGATACCCCTTGCTCCAGCCTTGACCTTTGATCCCTCTCTTAAGCAAATCAGGCAGAGATTCCTTGTTTTGCTCTAGACAGGCATTTCATGATGCCAGGAAGTTGCCTGCTCGTAGGCGTGGGCGGCTTGAAGGAGCGTCTCTTCCTCAAAAGGTTTGCCCATGAGTTGCAGGCCGATGGGAAGCTTTGGATCTGAGGAGAATCCGCACGGCAGGCTAATCCCACAGTTTCCGACAAGGTTGGCGGAAATCGTAAAAATATCCGTCAAATACATCTGAAGTGGATCCGCCGCTTTCTCACCAATCTTGAATGCAGTGGAGGGAACAGTGGGAGTGAGGAGAAGGTCGACATGCTTGAAAGCCTGTTCAAAATCTTTTCGGATGAGTGTGCGGACCTTTTGCGCCCTCAAGTAGTAGGCATCGTAATAACCACTGCTAAGCACGTAGGTGCCCAAGATGATGCGCCTCTTGACTTCGGCACCGAAGCCCGAGCCTCGAGTGTTGGCATAGAGTTCTGCAGGATCCTTGCCCTCCTCGCGGTGTCCATAACGGATACCATCAAAACGCGCCAGATTGGCACTAGCCTCTGCGGTGCAGATGACATAATAGGTGGCAATGGCGAATTCTGTGTGAGGAAGGGAGACTTCCTGGATTTCTGCTCCCAGGTTTTCGAATTGCTGGATCGCTTGATCTACCGCCGAGCGAGTCTCTTCAGCGAGACCGTCGACAAAATATTCCTTGGGCAAACCGATTCGAAGGCCCTTGATATCTTTGCCAAGTGTCGAGGAGTAATGACCGACCGGAGCCTGAACACTGGTGGAATCCTTGGGGTCGTATCCCGCGATGGTTTCAAGCATGACGGCAGCATCTTCGACCGATCGTGTTAAAGGACCGATCTGGTCGAGAGAAGAGGCAAAGGCTGTCAGTCCATATCGTGATACGCGGCCATAACTGGGTTTGAGACCCACGCAGCCACAGAAAGATGCAGGTTGGCGGATCGAACCCCCTGTGTCCGATCCCAAAGCCGCTGCGCAAAGGCCCGCGCTGACTGCCGCTGCAGAACCCCCGGAGGAGCCCCCTGGAATGAATGCCTCATTCCACGGATTGCGTGTCAGCCCCAGGCTGGAGGTTTCGGTGGAACTCCCCATGGCGAATTCGTCCAGATTGGCTCGACCTACCAAGAGCGCCCCTGCCTCTTTGAGGGCTGCAATCACCGTGGCATCATAAGGGGATACGAAGTTTTTGAGCATGTTGGACGCGCAACTCAAGGGGTGACCTTGCTGCGCAATATTGTCTTTGATGGCAATGGGAATGCCCAACAGCGGTTTGTTTTGTAGCGCTTGTCCTGATTGAATCGTCTCCTCGATCTGGAGTGCCTGCTTCCTGGCATCCTCTTGGTCCAGGTGTGTCAACGCATGGATGCGTGGGTTATGGGTTTCGATGCGTTCCAGGAAACTGTCGAGCATTGAGTGAACACTCTGCTCACCGGATTGAATGCGTGCAGCTTGGCTTCGGATGGAATGGCTTGAATGTTCGTTCATGGCCTTGCTTGTCGTTGGGAGTTTGCAGGACGTTTACTCCACGATCTTGGGAACCATGAACAGACCATTGCCCTGAGCGGGTGCGTTGCACAGAGCTTCCTGTTGAGATAGGGAAGGCTTTACCGCATCGGGCCGGGTGACATTGGTCATGGGGATCGGATGCGCTGTTGGCGCCACATCATCCCCCAACTCCACCGATTGAAGTTGTTCCACGTAACTCAGAATTTGAGCAACCTGTGTCCCCATGGTTTTGAATTCTTCCTCGGTGAGATTCAATCGCGCCAGCTTGGCGACATAGTGAATGTCAAACGTTTCCTCCGACATGCCAACGAGATTGTCCGACGGTCTTGAAATCAGCAAGACCAAAGCAGGTGTTCGGTTCATGGACGTGTGTTGCGGTCGCCAGATTGTCACAATTCAAGGCTCGATTTTGAATGCAAGTTGTTGAACGATCTTCCAACAGAACCAAGAAATCCCTTAGTTCTTGTGCGCTTAAGATACGTTTCCTGTGAAAGAAACGCTTGAGCTTGTTGATCATGGCCATTGAAATAGAACGCCGATTTCTGGTGGATCCCATGGGGGACTGGCGACATGCCTCCAGAAGGGAAACGTGTCGGCAAGGCTATATTCAGACATCGGCTCCCTGCTCCATGAGGGTGCGACTACTGGGAAACCGGGGATTCATTACCCTCAAAACCAAGCGAGAGGGAATCGCACGAGAGGAATTCGAATACTCCATTCCTTTTGAGGAGGCAGAATACATGCTGGATCATTTCTGTCAGCAAGCCCAGATCTCCAAGACCCGTCATTACGTCACCCGAGGCGATTTGACCTGGGAGGTGGATGTTTTTGAAGGAGCCAACCAGGGCTTGATCCTTGCCGAAGTGGAACTGAAGGAGCCCAACCAGAAAATTCATTTACCCGAATGGGTTCTGGAAGAAGTTTCCGGAGATCGTCGCTATTTCAACGCGCTCCTCGCATTGCATCCCTTCCGGGAATGGTCCCATACCGATCCCGCCTGAAGGTGCAGGAGTCCCTGCCACGCGTCCTTGCATGATCCATCCGTGAGTGATCGAATTTTTTTGATCCGTGGGCCCTTTTGGGCATGATGATGTCATGGACCAAGAGGACGCGCTGATTCTACTTGAAAAGGTTTCCAAATCTTATGGTGAGGGTGAGAACGTTGCTCCGACCCATGTGCTCTCTGAAGTGGATCTGAAGGTCTCCTCGGGTCAGACTTTGGCCATTGTTGGACCCTCTGGGTCGGGCAAAAGCAGCCTTCTAAACATTCTGGGGGCCCTGGATCAGGCCACTTCAGGAAAGGTGATGGTAGCCGGAAGAGACTTGAATGCATGCAATGAAGCGGAGTTGGCAGCCTTTCGGCGAACCACCATTGGCTTTGTGTTTCAGTCGCATCATTTGCTCCCACAACTCTCGGTTGTCGAAAATGTCCTGGTACCTCTTTTGGCAGAGCCCTCGCTGGTTACCGATGGATCCTTGGAAAATCGGGCCGAACAACTTCTCGATCGAGTGGGGCTGTCTCATCGGTTGGATCATCGTCCGGGGCAACTTTCTGGAGGTGAAAGACAGCGCGTTGCTGTGGTTCGAGCCTTGATTCGGCAGCCACAACTTCTCCTTGCCGACGAACCCACAGGCGCTCTGGATCACCAGGCATCGGAAAACCTGGGTGGGCTCCTTCTGGAACTCAACCGCGAAGAAAATATAACCCTGGTCATGGTCACCCATTCCAGGGAACTCGCGGAACGAACCGACAAGATGTGGGTCCTCAAGGGAGGGCAACTCTGTGCCCCATGATGCCATGAATGCGTGGAAATTTCTCTCTCGTTCCCTTGCCTACTATGCGCGTTCGCATTTTGGGACATTGATGGGTGCCTGTATCGCCTCAGCAGTGCTGACCGGTGCTCTCATGGTGGGGGATTCGGTCCGGGGCAGTCTTTACCAAATGGCCATGGTGCGGTTGGGAAAAGTAGATACGGCCATTGTGGGAAATGATCGTTTGTTTCAGGAAGATCTCGCTCAAAGGATGCAGGATCCCACTTTTGCCAAAGTGAGTCCGGCACTGCAATTACCCGCTGTCAGTGCCCTTCAGGGTGGGGATTATCGATCCAATCAGTCTTGGCTGTTTGGGGTGAAGAACACTTTCTGGGACATGGCAACGGATCCGGATCTGGGCCTTCATCCTTCACCCGGAGAAGTGGCTCTCGGGGTGGCCTTGGCGCAGCAATTGCATGCAAAAGTCGGTGCGACGGTCATCCTGCGTGTGCAGAAGCCCAGCCTCCTTTCGCCTGAGGCCCCTTTGGCGCCAGAGGAGGGCCAAACGGTTGCCCTGAGGCTCAAGGTTTCCAGCATCGTTTCCGATGCCGCTCTTGGTCGATTCAGTCTGCAAGCCAGCCAGCTCCCTTCGATGAATGCCTTCGTCGATCTTAAGGGATTGCAGCAGGCTCTGGAGATTGGGACACAGGCCAATCTTTTGCTGATGGCCAGAGGGAATGAACGCGAAGGGGATGCTTCGGATAGCTCCGATGTATTGAATCGCCTTCAAGCTGTTTGGAGCCTTGAAGACAGTCAATTGAAATGGCAGTGGGATCCAGATAAAGAGTCCAAGGGTGCCGAGCTTCGATCGGACCGAGTCTTTCTGGACGACCACACATCGTCCGTATTGCTTGAAACCTCCTTTGGCGGAAAGGGAATCTTGACCTATTTCGTCAATGCACTTCGATCC